>Ga0209081_1001308_pt1 | contig 14922 bp, 14 predicted proteins | sample GOMGulsemesocosm_4_FD_184636 | JGI IMG/M metagenome (GOLD analysis project Ga0209081, IMG submission 184636) | Methane-oxidizing microbial communities from mesocosms in the Gulf of Mexico - GOM15B Gulf of Mexico (SPAdes) (version 2) | ecosystem: Environmental > Aquatic > Marine > Cold seeps... | reverse complement strand
TAAACTAAACACATCAAAACAGGCTGTGTTCATCAACTCAGCATCTGCTTGACCTTTAAATAAAGTATAAAACAATGTCCCTGTAATGGCGTCACCCGCATGCAATTTCAGGATGTTGTTTTTTCCTTCTGATAATTCTTTGATTTTAGCGGTTACGCGTGGGAAACCACCCATTTCAACACGCGTTGAAATGCCATTAAAATTAAGATTAGCACGTGTATCCGCTTCTAAATGTGAATGATGGTCATTAATATGTAAAAGGGTTAGATCAAAAACCTCTTGTTTAGCCTCGGCTATACTGATTGAGCCTGCCAAAATAGCCGGTAGAAATAAGGATGATAAAATTTTCATAAAGATAGCGTTATTAAGTTAGAACAATTTTTAAGTATAAAAAATTTTTATGACACGCTCATGACTTAATTGTGGGGGTCTTTAAATTGTCATTTTAGCGTCATGACTCTGTCACTCAAGGCGGTGAAAATTACAAACTTTATAATTAAGCTATTAAGAATAATGAAACTAATGAAACGTTCGGTGTTAGCAGGTTTATTATCTGTTGCCACACAACACGCCATAGCCGTCAATATTAATGAGATACGAATCGATCAGCCTGGTACTGATAAAGATGAATATTTTGAATTAGCAGGCGCTCCAAATGAATCATTACTGGGGCTGACCTATTTGGTCATCGGAGATGGTTCAACAGGAAGCGGTACCATTGAAGCCGTTGTTAATCTAACGGAGCTGAAACTTAATGACGATGGCTTTTTTATTGCAAGTGAAAGTAGCTTTTCTTTGGCCGTTAGTGATCTTTCTACCCAGATTGATTTTGAAAATAGCGATAATGTCACTCATTTATTGGTTAAAAATTTTACGAGCGCTAAGGGTGATGATTTAGATAGTAATGATGATGGTTTTTTGGACGTTACACCTTGGTCTGAAATAATTGACTCCGTTGCATTAGTAGAAACACCAACATCGGGAGATAAATTTTATGGCGATACTACTATTGGTCCTGATGGCACATTTGTACCAGGTCATATTTACCGTCAACAAGATATAACAGGTGCCTGGATGATTGGTTCATTTGACCCTAATGGTGGTATGGGTACTCCAGGGTATGCAAATGGTAGTGTTACTCCACCGCCGCCCCCTGTTGCAGAATTTATAACTATTCCTGATATACAAGGGTTGTCTCATCAGTCTCCGTACAAAGGCCAGAAGGTACAAACCCAGGGAATAGTGACTGCGATAGAGTCTAATGGGTTTTATCTGCAAGATGCGCTGGGAGATGATAATTCAGCGACATCTGATGCAATTTTTGTTTTTACTGGAGGCGTACCAATCGTTTCAGTGGCAGATCAAATTGAGATTGAAGGGGCTGTCGTTGAATATATTCCCGGCGGCTCAAACTCACAAAATTTATCTATTACTGAGCTGACTAACCCGCAGGTGACATTAATCTCATCCAATCAAGAACTGCCAGAAGCAGTTGTTATCGGTGTGGATGGCTTAATGCCACCCACTGAAAATGTTGATGATGATAATTTAACGAGCTATCAACCAGAAACAGATGCTATTGATTTTTATGAATCATTAGAGTCTATGAGAGTAACAGTAAGAAATGCACAAGCTGTTAGTCCTTTAAACCGTTATGGTGAAATATTTGTTGTTGCTGAAGAAGCTAAATACGCGAGTGGTATCAATCAGCGCGGCGGCATTACCATTCAAACTGATGACTATAACCCTGAGCGTATTCAAGTTCAGATTGATAGAGATTTTCTACCTGACTTTTCTGATAAAGTGAATGTGGGTGATTTTTTAGGCGATGTGAGTGGAGTTGTCAGTTATAGTTTTGGTAATTTTGAACTAAAAGCGACCGAAGCGTTTAACATAACAGCTTCAGAACTTAAAAGAGAAGTCAGTACACTAGAGCCTGGTAAAACTGGGTTAACAGTGGCTAGTTATAATGTTTTAAACCTTGACCCTAATGACCAAGATGGTACTGATGATGTTGCCAATGGTCAGTTTAATAAACTCGCTGATAATATTGTTACCGCGTTAAATTCGCCTGATATTATTGGTTTACAAGAGATTCAAGATAATAACGGTAGCTGGAATGACGGCACAACAGATGCATCATTAACCTATCAAACGCTGATTGATGCTATTTATACGGCGGATGGCCCCCACTATCAATATGCTGATATAGCACCTGATAATAATCAAGATGGTGGTCAACCAGGTGGGAATATTCGAGTAGGCTTTTTATATAACCCGCAACGCGTTGAGTTTTTGGCTGGTTCCATGCAACGCTTAACGGGTGATGCCTTTAACAATTCACGTAAATCATTAGTTGCTGAATTTGTATTTCAAGATGAAACGATCACAGTCATTAATAATCATTTCTCATCTAAAGGTGGCAGTACACCTATTTTTGGTCAAATACAGCCTTTTGTAAATGCGAGAGAAGAGCTTAGAGCCGCTCAAGCAAAGATTGTTAGTGATTATGTTGCTGGATTGATGGAAGATGATGCAAACGCTAAAGTTGTTGTTTTAGGTGATCTGAATGAATTTCAATTTAATTCACCCTTGCTAGCTTTGAAAGGTGGTGAATCAGCATTATTGACAGATTTGATAGAAACATTGCCTGTTTTAGAACGATATTCCTATATCTTTCAAGGTAATTCACAAGCACTCGATCATATTTTAGTTTCACCTGCTTTAGCCGGCCGTGCAGAATTTGATTCGGTGCATGTTAATGTAGAATTTGCTGAACAGGCAAGTGATCATGATCCTTTGCTTTCACGTTTTCAGTTTGATAATGAAAAACATAAAGCACGCTTTGCAACCTTTAATGCCTCTTTAAATCGTTTTTCTGAAGGCGAATTGATCGCTGATTTATCAACACCTGATAATGAACAGGCTAAAGTGATTGCGGAGATTATTCAACGTTCTGCGCCTGATGTTTTGTTACTAAATGAATTTGATTATGATGCTAAAGGTGTTGCTGTTGAACTATTTCTGAAAAATTATTTGGAAGTGAGTCAAAATGGCGCAGAAGCTCAAACATATAATCATGTTTACATTGCTGAGTCCAATACAGGTGTTCAGTCAGGTATTGATTTAGATGGTAATGGCAGTGTGGGTGGTCCCAATGATGCTTATGGTTTTGGGTTTTTTCCAGGACAATATGGCATGGTATTACTGTCAAAACACCCTATTCAACAGAATAAAATACGTACTTTCCAAAAGTTTTTATGGAAAGATATGCCGAATGCCTTGTTGCCTGATAACGCAGGAACTGTAGAGCCAAATGACTGGTATTCTGAAGAGGCGTTAAGTCAATTCCGTTTGTCGTCTAAAAGCCATTGGGATGTACCTGTTCAAATTCGCGGCAATGTTGTACATGTACTGGTAAGCCATCCTACACCACCTGTATTTGATGGGCCAGAGGATCGTAATGGTAAACGTAATCATGATGAAATACGTTTTTGGGCTGACTATATAGTGTCGCAAAAAGCAAATTACATTTATGACGATATGGGGCAGTTCGGTGGTCTAGATGCTGATGCTCACTTTGTGATTATGGGGGATATGAATGCTGATTCGGCTGATGGTGATAGTACGGACAATGCCATTAATCAACTGTTATTACATTCTGGGATCAATACAAGCATAACACCGGTGAGTCGTGGTGCAGTAGAAGCCACACTTATTCAAGGTGGAGCAAATGCTACTCAGACAAATGCAGCTAATTTTGATACCGCAGATTTCGCCGATGGTACGCCAGGTAATTTACGCGTGGATTATGTATTGCCTTCACCGCAGCTTGAGATACAACAAGCAGGGGTATTTTGGCCATTAAGTTCAGAACCTGACTTTGCTTTAGTCGGTAACTATCCATTTCCATCATCAGACCATCGTTTAGTATGGATTGATATCAATAACTTATTAGGAAGGTTAGATAAGAACAAGCGTTAAACGAGTAAAGTTTTTGGCTCTCATGGAAGAGAGCTAGCGCCTCTTTGTAAGCTAGTCATTAAAATCACCAACCAACCAACCAACCAGAAAGGATAATATTATGAAATTGTTAAAAGCTATATCAATGGTTGCGGTAATTACCACAATATCTGTACCGCTACTGGTGTCAGCAGGTAATTCTGACCATCAGGAAAGAGATCATCAGTCTAATCAATATGATAAAATAGAGCAAGGTGCATCATCTGTACAGCTTGGCCCTCGGCCTTTCTTTTTAGTTAATGATATGGAAGAAAGTGAATTAAAAAATTCTTTACAAGAATGTAGTAAAGGGCCTTTTTTTAAAACAGATTTTTCTATTGGTCACCGTGGTGCAGGATTGCAGTTTCCTGAGCATACCAAGGAATCTTACCAAGCGGCTGCACGTATGGGCGCTGGCATTATCGAATGTGATGTGACTTTTACTAAAGATAAAGAATTGGTTTGTCGCCATTCACAATGTGATTTACACACGACAACTAATATCTTAGAAATTCCTGAATTGGCAGAAAAATGCTCCACAACTCCTGATTACACTAGCAAAACTCCTTTTGCTAACGTGCAATGTTGTGCCAGTGATATAACTGTTGCTGAATTTAAGACATTGAAAGGAAAAATGGATGCAGCCAATCCTAAAGCTAAAACGCTAGCTGAGTATATGAATGCAACGCCTGATTTTCGTACGGATTTGTACTCTTCTAATGGCACAGTCATGACTCATAAAGAGAGTATTGAACTGTTTAAAAAATTGGGTGTAAAAATGACACCTGAACTGAAGTCAGCAAGCGTAGCAATGCCTTTTGATGGTTTTACGCAACAAGATTATGCGCAAAAAATGCTCGATGAATATAAACAAGCGGGCGTAGATCCAAGACATGTTTTTGCTCAATCATTCAACTTGGCGGATATTAAATACTGGATTGCAAACGAACCAAAATTTGGTAAACAAGCGGTTTATTTGGATGATCGTTACGAAACTCTAGCGGATTTTGATCATACCGAACCTGCATCTTGGTCTCCAAGCATGGAAGAGCTTGTTGCTCAGGGTGTTAATATTATTGCTCCACCGATGTGGATGTTAGTTGCAGTTAATGATGGAAAAATTGTTCCATCTATCTATGCAATAGATGCGAAAGCAGCAGGATTAGACATTATTACTTGGACTTTAGAGCGCTCAGGATTATTAAAAGACCACGGTGGTTGGTATTATCAAACAACAACTGAAGTGATTAATAACGATGGTGACATGATGGAGTTACTTGATGTGCTAGCTAAAGATGTCGGTATTCGTGGCATATTTTCTGACTGGCCAGCAACGGTAAGTTATTATGCTAATTGTATGAACATTAAGTAATATTTGTACGGACAAGCAAGGTGTAATACCTTGCTTGTCTATGTTTTTAGGCCTGTAAAATAGTTTTAATATCCAATTTTTCTACTGATCTTCTTCGACTTACCAAGGGTTCTGTCGCAAATATCCCCAAAATATCAAGCTGTGTATTCGGGGTACGACAACGATTCCTTCATTTTCGGGCCATAAGGTATACCTCAATCCTTGTATAAATAACCTTTTTTCATTTTCTTAGATGTCCATAACCCTTGTGCCGCCACGGCTTCCGTTTCCGTTGCAAACCATTCCTTCCTCACCGTCCCCGGCGAACCCACACGGCCCCATTCCTTGACTAAGGTCCAGTCCTCAAACAAACTCGGTAGCACCCATAATTGATAAAAACGGTGCTTATTTTCTATTTCATCGTGATATTCCAGATATATTCGACTCATACCCTGCCTCCACTCAACGTCGTTGCATTGCGGCCAATTGTGCCATACCACCGCGTTTAACCTGTAATTGCTCTGAATAACGTGCGACACGTTCCGGTGTTGTCCAGGAACCCGCCTGCATAATTGCCGGCATATCAATCCCGGCCGCGACCAGATCCTGGGCAGCTCCGACACGCGTCGAATGGCCACTAATCTTGCGCATATCTAGCCCAGTCGTTAACGCGATGCGCTTAAAACTACGACTCACGCCTTCGCCAGATAAAGCGCCCGGTAACACCTGATGCCAACGGTTTAATCCACGAAACACAGGCCCTTCACTAATTTCTGCACAGGCCAACCAGTTGTTCAAATGCTCAACCGTGGTATGGGATAAATATTTCACCGTACCGGCACCGAGTTGATCGGTTTTACTCTTTAATATATGGACGCTACCAGAACCGTCTTCATGAAAGCTTAAATCTTCGACCCGAATAGCAATCGTTTCCGAGCGCCGACATAAAGTATCGTAACTGACACAAACCAACGCTTTATCTAATAAGCCCCGCGGTGAATCGTCTAACACCTGTAAAGCCAGATGAATCTGCGGCCAATTCAAGCTTTTCGCCTGATCCTGTCGCGTGCCATTTTTTCTAGCCATACGTCGCACAGCCAAACGGACAAATTCATGGCGCACCGGATTTTTCAATCCCGCGACTTTATGCGCGGTAGCAATGGTTGTTAAATAGCGTTTGACGGTGGCTACTTTTTTCAACTCGGCTTGGGCATCGATAAAACTCACTAACACATTAGTTGAGGCGGGAAGAGAATCACAATGATTGGTATCGCACCAGATTTCAAAAATGGCCCAATCGGCTTTTCGCGCCCGTTCGGTATTTTCTGAAAAAGCACCTTCAGCGGCTTTTTGGTAATTTTGCGCATTAACTAAAATGCCACTGAGTTTTTCCGGTAGAGTTTCCATGCTGAAAATTATAGCACATACTGTGCGATAACCCTTGCTTATCGCACAGTAGAAAGCTAATAACCACTATAAGGTAATGGTTATTTTCAGGCTAAAAGATTCTTAGAATTGCCAGTAATTTTGAAAGTTACTGCTTCCTTTTTTGATTGTCTTTCTTATCAATTAGATAATAAAGTATGAAAAGTAAACTACATTTACTTTATAGTAAGGCTTTCTTACTTTAAAGGAGACACTAATGATATGCCTTGCTAAGTTAAGCACTAAAGGACAAATGACCATACCGGGTGATGTCCGTGCACACTTACAACTCAAGACTGGCGATACGCTAGCTTGGAATTTAGAAGATTCAGGTAAAGTGAGTGTGCGTCGCGTCGAACCCATCGACATTGATTACCTAAGCGCCTTAAGCGGTACTTTATCAGAATGGAATAGCGCAGAAGATGAAGAGGCTTACCATGACTTATAAACGTTTTGATATTGTTAAAGTGCCGTTTCCGTTTACCGATCCTTACGCCACGAAAACCCGGCCCGCTGTGATTATTTCTGCGGCAGACCCGTTTAATGCGCACAGTGAGCACAGCGTGATGGCCATGATTACCTCGGTAAAACAGGCGGATTGGCCGCTCGATACCGTGATTACCGATCTCGATAGCGCAGGTTTACCGGTGGCGTCGAAAATTCGTTTGAAGTTGTTTACCCTGGATCATCGTTTGATTCGCGGGACGTTGGGACAACTATCGGCGCAAGATCAGGCAGTTTTTGCAGCACAATTAGACTTATTATTAGGTAAAACAGAAGCCCAAGAAAGCGCTGTATAAAAACTGTACGATTTGACGGTAGACCTTGAAAATAAAGGCCTATCATGGGTTAATCAAAAACTAAACACAAGTTTATCCACAGATTTTGTGGATAAACGTCATTTAACTGTCATAGAAAGGTGTGCTTAACCTCACGAGTGAAAAGTTTATCCCCATCTAACTCAGGTGTAGTACACAGTATTATCCTGCGCTGTATCTCTTGTATATCGCCGTGTTGCAGGACTTATGTAGAGAAATAAGGGGGACTAATAGTAATAATTAGCTAAAAAGGTACTAAATCTTACCTTTAGAGATCCTGTACCGATAAGTACAAGTCAGCACCTAATTTATATCTATTTTTCTCAGTAATACCTATAATTAAATCAATTTATTATAAATATATCTTTTTATAACTATATTTCTTATATAATCGTCATTTTATAAGCTTACCTTATGGAAATAAGTCTTTTGAAAATTCGCCCAACAGGTTATGCCTACTTATTGAAAAAATGGGGGATTTTAGCAACAGGTATGCATCGTTCAAATATCAAGAACGGCGCTATTGAGGATATTGCGTAGACTTATATAAAAGTGATGAAAAATCCCTTTCTTGATAAAGCATAACGAGTGGAAATTGTAATCAGGGCTTCCAGCCTAAATCGGGACAAAATTCTTACGTGAAATAACCCAGGCCATTTTAGGAACAAAAAGAAGGAAAGAGCCAGAAAGAAACGTAATCAGCACCCTGAGTCTTATCTATGGGGAACTGAGGCAGGGAATGAGTATAGAGGTTATTTACTGGAGTTGCTAATAAAATAATCCATAAAAACACACAAATGGCGTACAATTGCTTTAAACGATTGGAGATTTTTATGCCTACAATAGAAACCATTAAGCAAGAGCGTATGCATATTCGCCTTGATACAATATCTAAACAGAAACTAGAAAAAGCCGCTAGCTATAGCCATAAGAAGCTATCTGAATTTGTGCTTTCTCAATCTTTAGCGGCGGCTGAAACTATTATTAGTGAGCATGAGCAGATTACTTTATCTCAACCTGACTGGGATTTATTTTTAGATGCTTTGGAAAAACCGCCTGCAAAAAATGCGAAATTAACGGAAGCATTAGCCTTACATAAAAAGTCTGTCGTTCGTTAAGTATGCAGTTAAACATTAATTCTCTAAATACTAATCATCGTCGAAAAGCATTTGACTGTGGTGAATCAAGTCTCAATACTTATTTACAGCGTTATGCTCGTCAGAATATAAAGAATCGTATTAACAGAGTGTTTGTTGCCTCACCTGTCGAATCAGGTAAATCGATTGTGGGTTACTACACACTGAGCGCGGGTAGCATTAGAGCTGATGATTTACCTCCTGCACAAAAACATCGATTACCAAACTATCCTATTCCTGTTGCTTTATTGGGTCAGCTTGCTGTAAACAAACAGTATCAAGGGCAGCGTTTTGGCACTATTTTGTTAGCCGATGCCGTACAGCGTGTTGAACAAGCCAGTCAAGTATTGGCTGTTTATGCCATTGTTGTTGAGGCTTTAAATCCTTCAGTTGCTAAATTTTATCAAGCCTTTGGATTTATCTCCTTTGCGGATCAGCCTTTCAAGTTATTTTTACCGCTGCAAAATTAACTTTTCTAAGCCCTATTTTTTATAAAAATTACCCCGCCACGCTCTAAAAGCGTATGACAAAACGCATAAATATCTTCATCAAGTATTTATTCAATTTTAGAGAGGGAGTTTCGACAAGCCTGCCATGCACGAACTCAAGAGTTACAAAATAACCTCTTGATCCTTGGTATTCCGCTGTAATTTATATTTGCAGTTAATGTGGTCCCAAAAAGCGAATGTTTGCAGGCCGTTACACATAGGGAAAGTTATGATCAAGCGTCGGAGAGGATTAGGGGCTTAAAGCAGCTTTAAATGGAAAAGATAATTTTTGTTATAACAAAATTTAAACTATGTTTGTAAAATACACTCTTTACCTAAACTTATTCATACCATTACAGGCGATAGCTTGGGTAGTTGAATGTGGTATGGTTGTCGCAAGACGGTTTCTACGTCTAGGTAAAAACATCGACAGGATAGTGAAAGTGATCAGCTGGTTGAGAAAACGGGATCAGCTGATTAAGCCGGAGTATTTGAAATTTAGTTTAAATTTGGAAGTAAATCATGAAGCATAATCGCGTACAGTCTTTTCGATTCGGCAGAATTATGGGAGTTTTCTTAATGGCTTCAGCGACTAGCGTAGTTGCGGAAACACTACAGGAGGTGAATTCTTGGACTTTCCATCATGAATGGGACAAGTTGAATAACGCCAAATATACACTAGCGCGTTCGCCTTTACCACCGCGCGGCTTATATGACAGGCTCAGGATGGATATCGTGTGTAAAGAGAATAAGTTGCAGTTTGTGTTGGATGCCAACAGCTTGCTGGCTTCGAAAGACAGAGCTTTTGAATTTGAATATAAAATTGATAAAAGGACACCTGTCACGATTACAATGCGAGGAAATAGTGATAGGCGACACGGCTATACTGATGAGAATGTCGATAAAATCGCTCAGGATATGTTGAATGGCCAGACAATTTTTATCCGCGCTCATACCATGATCAGAACGGTATTGGTCAGCCTGATATCCTTAGAGGGTGCCGAGCAACCTATTCAACAGGTATTGATTGACTGTGGAGTTACTTTGCCGGGTAAAAACTCTGAGTAGTCGGCTTGTAGTTTGGCCGAGTTTTAAAGACAATCGAGTTGTCTCGATCCTTCTTCTCATGCTCCTTAATCTGACCTCGCACATAAGCTCTAATTACATCTTCACAAAATGGTACACCAAACGATAAACATGACGCGTATCTCTTTGTCACTCCATAAGTTGGCTTATGCGCTTAAACTACTATCATAAGCTATCTGAGCCAAATATAACCTTTTCAACAATTGGCAACGCATCTCTAATATGCTCAAAACTATGCGAACCACCCTCATAGCACACCACATTCGCTTTTTCTTGGTATTTAGATAGCGTATTTTTAGAGTCGATCAATTCATCAGCCATATCCAATAAAATAGTTCTGTCTATAGTCTGATTAGTGCTTTTTAGCTCTGCCTCATACAGCCTATATTGATCACAGTGACTCTGATTCCAATGATAAGGCTGTCCTGTCTCGGAATTTTCTGTAACGCCAATAAATTGCGGCAACAACTCACTTGGTGTTATCGCAGGGTTAATCATAATGGCTTTACACCCTGTCTTAATAGCGAGATATTCACTGGCAAAGCCGCCCATTGATGAACCCATAAAAACTACATCATAAGATTGATCTAAATATTGATTCCACTCAAACAGCATATCCTCTACGAGGCCTTCAAAATCTCGGTAATCAACATTAGGTGTATAAAACAGAATATCTTTTTGTTCACAAAACTCCTGCATAACCAGAAGCTTTTCTTTGTTGATTAACAGATTATTGTCTAAATCTAATGATGCAGAATTGAATCCGTGTAGGTAAATAATTGCTTTTTTCATAACTGATAATTTTTCCAATTGAGTTCCATAAATTGATCAAGACATCGACCGCCTTTCTCAGCTCTAACCATTCACATTCTACTTTCAGACATACTCTTTCCTAATGGTGTGTTCCCTGATTATTCTCATTTACCTATCGCCAACAAATCAAACACTACCCTTGCAAACCCAGCCGCCTTAGCAGGGTCAGACAACAGCTGCAGCATCTGATTTTGATGCGCTTCGTTACTGTCCATGACCGCATCATCTATCGCCTTGCTAAAACCACCTAACATAGCTTGTTCAGGCGTATTATTTTCGATTTGGCTCATCACTAAAGCATTTTCACTGAGCTTATCTCTGACGGTATACGCGTAATTAACTAAATCTTTATCCGTCAGTTCATCGGTAATAAACAGCTCATTCAAGCGACCTATGATTTGAGAAAGAAATTCTTCTTTTTTATCTTTAGCTTTTGCAGAGCCTAAACTATCACCCGGTTTTAAATATTCGCCTGACGTTTCTTTTAACTGAATATCCTGCTGACGTATTTTTGATAAACGATAGTGACTTAACACCACGCTATTCAAATCAATATCATCTTCTTCAATCAATGCTTCACGTAACATCGGCCGTAAGTTTCTAGCATATAAACTTAGCTTTTCTAAATCCTTATCATTGTAATCGACAATCTGGGACATAAACTCATAGAAACGTACAAACGTACCTAAATCTTTTTTAAAGATTTCCAAGGCATCTTTTTCTTGCTTACATTCCTTAAAACTATTTTCTGCATTAGCGATCAATACCGCATCCGCTGTTTTCTTGGTACGATCAAACATCTCTTTGGCTTGCTTATAAGCTTCAACAGCTGACTTATAACGCTTTTGCCAACGCTCTACTGCGGGTTTGCAAATATTGGCTATCGCCGCATTGCTTTTACTTTTTTGTAAAAAGGCATTACAGAACTGTTCCACCTCTTGCCATTGAAAAATATCTGATGCTCTTAACTTATCAAATAAATCAAAGATCAAATCAGGGTCTGATACATCAGCTAATTCAGCCGTTTGATAATAGGGTTTAAAAGCCTCAAGAATCTCATCGGAATCGTTAAAGAAATCCAGTATAAACGTGCCTGTTTCTGCTTTGCCTGGATAAGTCCGGTTTAAGCGTGATAAGGTTTGTACGCACTCCACGCCGCCTAGTTTTTTATCCACATACATGGCGCACAGTTTAGGTTGATCAAATCCTGTTTGAAACTTATTCGCTACTAACATCACTTGATAATCATCCGAATCAAAGGCTTTACGCATATCACGGCCTTTAAGATTAGGATTCATATTTTTTTCAGTGTATTTCTCACCAATTAAGCCATCAACATTCGGATCTTTTTCGTTAAATTCAACTTCACCTGAAAAAGCTACCATGGCATGAATTTTTTGATAGCCTTTTTCAGTGATGTATTTATCAAAACAGAGCTTATAACGCACAGCCTCTTTACGTGAACTGGTGACTACCATCGCTTTGGCCTGGCCACCTAATAAGCCCATTACATTATCTTTAAAGTGTTCAACAATGACTTGTACCTTCTGGCTGATATTGTAATCATGCAAACGCACCCATTGATTCAGTTTAACTTTGGCTTTTTTACTTTCTACCTCTTGATCAGAATCATTAATTTTCATCGCCAGGTTATAAGCGACTTTGTAATTGGTGTAGTTTTTTAATACATCCAAAATAAAGCCTTCTTCTATCGCTTGGCGCATACTGTAGACATGATAGGCTTCGGGCTTGTTTTTCTTGGAAGGTGCTTCATTAGGATTAGGTAAGCGGCCAAACAATTCCAGTGTTTTAGTTTTAGGTGTAGCAGTAAAAGCTAAATAACTGAGATTTGATGAAGCCCTGCGTGAAGCCACCGCCGCATCTAATATATCCTCAGTGCTTAACTCTTCATCAGAACTATCCACCATTAACACTTCTTTTAATTGCCGTGCGGTCGAGCCTGTTTGTGAGGAATGGGCTTCATCAGCAATCACCACATAATTGCGTTCTTTTAAACTAACGCTGTTTTCTATGGCTTTTAATACATAAGGAAAGGTTTGAATGGTGACGATAATAATCGGTTGTGAGTTTTCTAAAGCACTAGCCAATTTTTCTGATTTAGAACCATCACCCTCTTGATTATTAATTCGCCCCACCACACCCTCAACACTGGTAAATTGAGAAATGGTTTCCTGTAACTGGGCATCTAATACATTTCTATCGGTAACAATAATAATGGAATCAAACTGTTTATTGCCGCTGGCATTATGTAAGGAGGATAACTGATGCGCAACCCAGGCAATCGAATTCGATTTACCCGAACCGGCACTGTGTTGAATTAGGTATTTATGCCCTGGGCCTTCAGTTCGAGCAGCCTCAACCAGTTTACTCACCACATCCCATTGATGGTAACGCGGGAAGATTAAGGTTTCTTTTTTAGTCTTACGGCCTTCCCAATCTTCTTTTTCTTCAATTTGCAGATGTACAAATCGCGCAAGAATTTTTAACAGATTATCAGGCAGTAACACTTCATTCCATAAATAATCCGTGGCATATTGATTAATATCTTCAGGGGCATCATTACCCGCACCGCCATCTTGTTTGCCTTTATTAAATGGTAAAAAGAAAGTGTCATCACCCTCTAATCGAGTCGCCATATACACTTCATATTGACTGACCGCAAAATGCACTAAAGCACCGCGTTTAAAGCTTAATAAAGGTTCTGGTTTTTTAGTGGCTGGATCAATCGCAAAGCGCGTGGTTTTATATTGTTTAATGGCATTTTGTACCGTCTGTTTAAACTCAGACTTTAATTCTAAAGTCGCAATGGGTAAGCCATTAACAAATAATACTAAATCAATACGCCAAGCTTTGGCTTTAGTGCCTGTTTGCACTAAATGTTCTTCAGTTGCCCAAGGGCTATACACTAACTCAGGTACAACGCGGCAACGATTTTGTTTGTATCGTGCCAAGGTATCAGGATTTAAATCATGTTCGGGTTTAAACTGGCATAGGCTAAATCGTGTCCCCCGATCACGTAACTCATGGCGTAAAACACCCAAAGTACCAAAAGTGCGCATTTCTTTATTAGCGGCATTGGGATCAGCTTTGTTTAGCTGAATTGCTACACGTTCTAAAAACTTTTGTTCAGGGTTATTGGGGTAAAGTGCGCAGAACTTTTGCCATTGAACATCTTGGGTTTCTTTAACAAAACCTAAGACATCTTCTTCGTATAAGGCCAGTTTACGACTGTAGTTTTCTGGTTTTCCTAACAACCAGCCATTAGTGACTAGCTGGTTGATCATATCGTTTTGAAATGCGCTTTCGTTAGCTTTGTTATCCATACACAGAATTCCTGTTTTTCTAAAACGATTAAATAATGGCTTTCAACTCAACAATTAAAGTGGGGATATCATCCTGAATAATGCTCCACACCGTATCATTATCAATCCCCAAATAGCCATGAATTAACCTGTTACGAGTCGCAATCACCTGCCTCCACGGAATTGAACTGTTGTTCTCTCTGATATCATTGGGAATGTGCGTTGCAGCTTCGCCAATCAATTCTAAATTCCGAATAGTTGCATCATAATTCAAACCCGTGCCTGCAAATTCATCCTGATTAAAACCTTCAGAATAGGCTATAACATTTTCAGCAAAGCCCAACATATCATTAAGATAAAATCGCCACTCCCTATCAGACATTAATGGCCTCCTGCTCTATAAAAGGGCGTAACTCCTCACGCATTGCTTTTTCTGTGACCAAATCTACGGGTGCATTTAATTCATCTTCTAATAAAAAC
>Ga0209081_1001306_pt1 | contig 14931 bp, 15 predicted proteins | sample GOMGulsemesocosm_4_FD_184636 | JGI IMG/M metagenome (GOLD analysis project Ga0209081, IMG submission 184636) | Methane-oxidizing microbial communities from mesocosms in the Gulf of Mexico - GOM15B Gulf of Mexico (SPAdes) (version 2) | ecosystem: Environmental > Aquatic > Marine > Cold seeps... | reverse complement strand
AGTCCCAGATCATCCGCTTTGCTGTACTCGGCGATCAACTCACACAGGCGCAATACTTGGGATACCGAAAAGCGCTGTTCTGGATCCTTGAGCAGGTGTTTATCGATGCCCACTTTCACGAGCAATGCATCCACCGGAGCACCAAGGTGTTCCCCAGCCTGAACGATGGCACTGACCATCGTGCTGTAAAGGCTCCAGTTGGGGTTGGGCTCCTGCATAAACTTGTTTTAGTAACCTGTTTTATTTGTTGTCATGATTGAAAATGGATTACGCATTCTAGCAGTGTCTCGATGACCTAATCCAATGCAATAGGGCGTATTGCTGCGAGAAAGGCGGGCTATTATGAATGCTGCTCTAGAGGCAGCCCTATGACCGAAGCGCTGGCTGTTGATGTCGGTTAGAGTTATTGATGCCGGTTTGAGTTGTCGTGTGTTTGAGCGCGGGGGTTACTGGGGAGAGACTTTTTTATGGCGCCAGAAGACTATCTTCTCTTCAAAAATAGATTCATCAATGGGTTTGCTAATGTGATCGTCCATGCCCGCGAGTAAACATTTTTCTTTATCGCCGGCCATGGCGTTGGCCGTCATGGCGAGGATCGGAATAGATTTGTAGCGATCACCGGCGTCCCCCAATCGAATACGCTGAGTGGCTTGGTAGCCATCCATGACGGGCATTAGGCAATCCATTAGAATTAGGGAGTAGGGCTGAGTTAAAGGCGCATCTTTTAAGGCCTCTATCGCTTCGAGACCATTCAGTGCCACGTCAGCGGTTAGGTTAATGTCTTCCAGTAAGAAGTTGGCCACTTCTATGTTAACCGCATTGTCCTCGACGAGCAGTATTCGAAATCCGCTGGTGTTCTCATCGCAGCCGCTGGTTTTAATCGCTGGTTTTTCATCTTCATTTTTGAGCGCGGGTTGCTCGCCCAACGTAAATGGAATTTGGATATCAAATCGACTGCCGTCCCCAAAGCTGCTGGTCACGCTGACGCTGCCGCCCATCAACTGGCAGAGCTTGTTGACGATGGTAAGCCCGAGTCCTGTGCCGCCGTACTCCCGGGTGGTGGAAGAGTCCGCCTGAGTGAAGGCTTCAAAGAGTGTGTTAATTTGATCCTCGGCAATACCGGCGCCCGAATCGATCACGGCGCAGTGCAGAGTGAACCTCTCGCCAGGGCTTTTTTGAACGCTGTATTCAATGTTTATCGTGCCCTGGTTGGTGAACTTTATTGCGTTGGCGACGAGATTGTTGATGATTTGTCTGAGCCGCATAGGGTCGCCTTTTAGGCAGTGTTGCTCGCAGACTGTTTCGCTTAACGAGAGGTGAATGCCTTTTTCTTGAGCGCTGAGTCGGTGAATTTCGATGCTGTCATGAAATAACCGCTGTATGTCGAAATCAATGTGTTCTATGTCGAGCTTTTGGGCGTCTATTTTTGAGAAATCCAAAATATCATTGATGATCTGCAACAGAGAGGATGCGCTGGAGTTGGCGGTTTCAATTTTTTCGTGTTGCTCTCGACTCAGTTCGGTTTTCTGCACCTGGCGCAGCATGCCGATGACGCCGTTCATCGGCGTTCTGATTTCATGGCTCATACTGGCGAGAAACTCTGACTTTGCCTGATTCGATGAGTCTGCCTGTTGGCGTGCGAGTGTGAGTTCGGAGAGTGTTTTCTTGAATGTGTAGATGGCGTCGATGAGCTGGGCGGTATAACCCTTGCTGCCTTTAGGTAAATCTATGTCTAGGTCGCCTTTCGAAAGCTTGATCAGTGATTCATTAATTTTGACCAAGATTGACGACAAGCTGTTAGAGAAGAACACCGCGGATGCGATCATGAGTGACAGCAGCAGCAGTGCCAACAGATCGATGTAGGTTTGCTCGTTGAGGGAGGTGGTTAAGAGTCGGTCGGTGTCGTTGAGGTTTTTCTCATAGTACTCAGACAGGGACAGCAGCAGGGTGTTCAGGGTGTGCATGCTGTTGTTGGCGGCTATCAGCTCTTGCAGAGCCAGTGCGCTGTCTACGGTGGATATTTCTATCGCACTTTCCGTGGTTCCTCGGTATTGACGGTAGTGGGTGTGAATGTTGTTCAGAATGCCACGCGCTCCGGTATCATCAAGATTGAAGTCTTGGTTGAGGACGCGCTCAATTTCATGAAAGTTTTGTATGATTTCTCTACTTTCAAGATAAACACGCTCTTCATCTGGGTCATTAACGGTGGAGACCAGCAGGCGACTGAATTGGTTGTGATTATTCGCTAGGTTTAGCGTGATCTGGGTGACTTTGGTGATCTGTGGCAGATTGGCATTTTTGATCGACTCAAACACCTGTGAGTTCTGCTCGATGGTTCTATCGGCCGCCCACACCAATATTAGGGTGAGCAGTACACCAATGAAGGGAGCGACCAAAAATCGGCCCCTCAAAGACAGTCTGAATAGGTTCATGAAACGTTTCTTACTTGAGGTCTAGAGTCAGTCATTTGGCCATTCATCGGGTTTGATCATGCCTTTGTAGACGATCTCTGTGCCGGTATTTTTAAATACGTTCCACACGCCTTCTGGCTTTGGCCAGACGCCCAGGCCTTCACGCAAGTTAGAGGTGTGCCCAACGAATACTGTATTGTCTGTGCCCACTGGGGCCTTAAGCATCATCGCTTTTAAGCGCTCACCCAACAGTTGCGATTCCTGCGTATCCTTCGACATTGAAAATTGTAAATCGTGTTCCACTGAAAACCGCTTAAAGGCGAGTTGGGCCGTGTCAATGCAGCGACAGTAGGGGCTTGAATACACGTTGCCGATGGGAATAGCCAGGCGCTCAACGGCGCGACCAATGGCGGCGGCTGTGGACCGTCCCTCCACAGACAGGTTTCTTTGGGTTGAGCAGTCGTCAAAGCTTCTGTCGAGGCTGTCTTTTTGATCATGTGCGGTGGGCGCATGGCGCATGTAAATGATGTGTCCGCCGGACTGCAGTTCACGGATCAACGATGCTGTCGATGATTCTGAAGGTGCTGAGGCTGCGTGTAGGATTGTTGGAAAAACAATCAGTGTGAGCAGCGCTAACGTTTTATGAAGAAGCGACATGTCTTGGTCTCAGGCTAGAAAGGTTGTTTTTCAATCGGGTAGAAGTTTGAGTCTAGATTACCGCATCGCTATATTTTGTCCTAACGAACAGCGGATTTTATGAATTCTAAGTGTAGTCGTAATCCTTTGGATTTCTAACCGGCCCAATCATCATCAGGCCTTGGCTCTATACACGATATGAGGTGCCACTTGAACCAGCATGCGAGTTAAAAGTGGTTGTTAAAACCGGTGTGGGAGCAAACGCATGCCAGAGGCAGACCTGTATCGTCGGTGAGTCGATACGCAAAGGTTAAGGCCCTCACTTAGTAGTAGCTGGAGCTGAGTGTGTGGGCCTAGGGTTGTGGGCAGAGCGTGGGCAGGGACGCGAGCTGGGTGATCGTCTGTTACGTGGCATTGGCATTGGCAAAGGCGGGGCGCTAAACTTAGACGGTTCATTATATCGCTGTAACGTCTCAGCCAATTTAATGTTAGCTGCATGCCCATGCTGGGTGTGCGCTTAATGATAAAAGATACCTGCCGATGAAAGACGAGATCCTTGAACTGATGATGGGGATTATCCCCGATATACCGCACTGCAAGAAACTGGGCATATATGTGGTTGATGCAGATGTTGGGCGCTTGAGCTTGGCGTTGCCCTACAGCCAGAGCATTATCGGCAACCCCGATACCGGTGTGATTGATGGCGGCACGCTGACAACTTTACTCGATACCGCCTGCGGTTTTGCCGCGGCCTGTACCCAAGGCAAAGAGCTGGAGATGGCGCCGACGCTGGATTTACGCATTGATTACATGAAGTCCGCTGAGCCAGGCTTAACCGTGATTTGTGACGCGGAGGCTTATAAAGTCAGCACCAACGTGATCTTCGCCCGCGGCACGGCCTTCCATGAAAATGACAAAGAGAGCCCCATCGCCCATTGCAGTGCCAGCTTTATGCGCATTGACCCGAAGAAATTACAGAATAATCGCTAAGCGGCGTTGTCTAGGTATTGGAGCATGACCCTATGAGTATGAGCGAAAAGATCCTCGCGGCCCGTGAAGACCAGAATTACAGTGGTTTATTGGCACACTTCCCCTACGCTCAATTGATTGGCATGCAAGCGCTGCAACTCGGTGAGCAGTTAACCTTTGTATTGCCCGCCAATGAGGGCAATATCGGTAATCGCAGTTTGCCTGCGATTCACGGGGGCTGTATTGGCGGTTTTATGGAAAACGCGGCGCGTATACACGTATTGTCCCTGGCAGGGGTGGAACGTCTGCCCAAGGTGGTCAACTTCTCACTGGATTATCTGCGCCCTGGGCGCTTTCGTGAGACTTATGCAAGCTGTCAGGTGGTGCGTCAGGGCAATAAAGCGGTCAATGTGGCCATCAAAGCTTGGCAGACCCATGACGGTGAGTTGATCGCCAACGCCAGAACGCACCTGCTGTTATAACCTAGGCGTCGTGTTATCTGTGCGTCCTAGGCCGCTGCGACGCTGCTGTTCTGCCTGACTTTACGGTCGTTGTCAGTATCACTTCTTGTTAGTCCCTTATCCTGTGCTGCTGCGGAGCGGTGCAGTGCTTGGCTTGCCGAGTGCTGTTCCCCTGGCTTTCCCCGGGTTTGTTCTCGCCTCGACCCTACTTCTCCTTTCTGTTCCTAGGTCTTTTTACCCGTGTTTGGGTTTTAGGGGGGCAATTCTAATTTCCTTGGTTAATATACGCAGCATCAACTGACCCCAAGCGTGAAGGGTCATGTTACTGGATTCAATACTGGAGATAGCCAATGGGCAGCAAGCGTCAGCAAAATAATCTTGAACGTTTAAATGGTTTTACTAACAAGCTTTGGCTCGCTGGTCTGGGTGCGGCTGGTCGTTCATTTGATGAAGTGCAAAAGCGCTATGAAAACCTCAACGACGAGAGCAAGGCGTTGTTTGACAAGCTGGCTGAGCAGGGCGAACCCCTACAGAGCGATTTGCAAAAGAAAGCGGATGAAGTGAAGAAAAAAGCCAGCGATGTCAGCGATCGTTTGGAATCGCGCATAGAAGAAATTAAGCAGCGCTTACTCGACCCGTCGGCCTTAGGTGAAAAAATTGATTCGATCAGCAGCAAGCTTGATGAGATGAGTGGTAATAAGTCATCCGTCGAGGAAGCACCAAAGGTTGCGCCAAAAGTAGCGAAAAGCCCTGCCGCTAAAAAAGTTGATGTGAAAATATCAGACGCTAAGAAGCCAGTGGCTAAAACCGCGGTAGTGAAAAAAGCACCGGTTAAAGCCGTAAAGACGAAGCCGGTCGACGCAGCCCCAGGCGCTGATAAACTGATTTGATTTTATAAGTAATCTATATTTAGGGGGTCGATTCTAATTTTATTTATTAGAATCACTCCACAAAATCTTACTCCAATACTTATTGTTTAGGTGACGAAAATGGCTAAAGCTAAAAAGAACCAAGTGAACGAATCAATTGAAAAAATTCAAGGCGCAGCGAAGAAGTTATGGTTGGCTAACCTGGGCGCATACAGCCGTTCATACGACGAAGTTAAGAAGCGCGTTGAAAAGTTGAACGATGACAGCCAGAAGCTGTTCACTCAGTTGGCTAAAGAAGGCGAGACTCTTCAAGGTAAAGGCAAAGGTAAGTACGAAGCCGGTACTGAAAAGTTTGAAGCTAAGGTTTCTCAGCTGAAAACTCGTTTGACTTACCAGTCAGGCCTGGAAAGCAAGCTGGACGAAGTTAACGGTAAGCTGGACAAGCTGGCTACTGCTTAATTTAGTTTTATAGCGCCTCACTGGCGCTATCGAAAGCAGGCCCTCGGGCCTGCTTTTTTGTGCCTGTTAAAAACACTCACTGCGTTACAGTGTCAATTGTGTACCGCTGTGAAACTCGCGCGGTTGTTGAGTCAGGGGGTCGGTGAACTTCAGCGATTGTGCAAGCAGTTGTAATGGGTTGTTGTAGTCGTCGGCGGACTCGTCCTGCAGCGTTGGGTAGTATTTGTCATTCAATATCGGGTAACCCAGCGTCTGCATGTGCACGCGCAACTGATGGGTTTTACCGGTTACCGGTTCGAGCTCAAACAGCGCGCGGTCGTGCTTTTGTTGCAGGCAGCGAATCACCGAGTGGGTGTTGGCGGCTCCCGCTGTAACCTGCATGCGAAAGCGTTGTTGCGCTTGGCTCATGTGATTTTTTACCACCCACTCACGGCCTACTAATTTACGGTCCTGTGAATTTTCTTTCCCGTCCAATTGTTCATCCCGCTTTACATCAAACCAATCATCCACACGGGCAACCGCTTGGTAGGTTTTGTGTATCTCGCGTTTGGCAAACAGATCGTGATAGCGTGCGCGGCTGTGCGTGTTTTTGGCGAAGAGCACCAACCCCGCGGTGACCCTGTCTAGGCGATGTAACGCTTGCAGCGATTCATTGCCGGTGCGGTTGCGCAGGCGCTGTTGCAGGCATTCGTTGACGTAAATACCACCGGGCGTTAACGCTAAAAAATGAGGTTTGAAGGCGACCAGCAAGTGTTCGTCTTCAAATACGATGTGTTCGCTGAAAGGGATGCTGGGTTCGTCGGCGACTTCGCGGTAATAGTAGACTCGCTGTTGAGCCTGATAGGGGGTTTCGGCGGTAATTAAGCGGCCATCGTGCCAATGCACCTTGCCATCGTGCATACGCTGCTGCCACAGCTCAGGCGCTATCCGTGGGAATTTTAGCCGCAGGTATTCCAGTACCGTGCGCACCCCAGGGTTGGTCTGTGGCAGGGTGAACTTTGACGGCGATTTAGCGATGCCCATGGACCTATCCAAATGCTCAATGATAACAGGGTGTTTCGGCTAACGGTTTATTCGAGCTGGCTTTGTTCACGGCGCAGGACAAAAAAGAACGGTTGCTCCGTTGTCTTAAGGTCCATGACGCCCAACACCGTATTGTCATCCACCTTGCGAAACACGTCGTTGATCGGCAGATTGTCGTAGATCATGGTGGCACTCGACTTGCCTCGGTATTCGGTCATACGCAGACGTGCGCGCGCACGTTTGCTGCCAAATAACGGCATGATCAGCGCCATGAGCGCGCCGATGATGGTTGATTTCGGCAATGCACCACGGCCCATTAGACCAACCAGCGGCAGCATAAATACCGGGTTTAGGAACACTTTTTTACCTCCGGCTGCGCTACAGACCAGCGGGTGCACCTGCTCTGTATCGGTGAAACGTTTGCCGTACCAGTGGTAGGTTTCCAGCAGGCCATCCATCGGGTGATCGGTGGGGAAACCAGCGCCTTTCCAGTTGCCCAACATAAAGTCGGTATCGGTGGTCTCAAGGGCATCGAAGATGGCCAGTGCGTCGGTTGAGCTGACCGAACCGGCGGTGAGGGCTGTTGAAAAGTCCATGTGCGTTTATTCCTTAGTGTGTTCGCGCTTAAGCAGACTGTTGAAATTCTATCTACGTGGCCGCTGCGGCGTTTACCCCTCAAGGGGGTACTTAGAAAAATAGGCTCAAATGCTCATTTATTACATACAAACTGCGCGTTCTCGCCTGTTTTGAGCCCAAGGCCCCGTAGTGCCTTGCATCGACTGCCTCGATAACGATTTTCAACAGCCTGCTAGACCAAAGCGTGCGGTATTTATGACCAGACTCGTAGGTAGATAGCGGCCATTTCCTCGACGCTGGGCACACGTGGATTATTGTTTGGCGAGCCTGAGGCCAGCGCTTGTTCGGCCATCTTAGTGGTCAGGTTGAGGTAGTGATCCTTCTGCGCACCGAATTCACTCAATGTGGGTACTTGCAGCTCGGCGTTGATGGCCTTGAGTTCCAGCAGCAGTTTGTCGTTGGCGAGATCGTCACTGTCGGCGTCCGTGGCGATATTCATTAACCGTGCGCAGTCGGCGTAGCGCGCCGGAGCCCCCGGTATGGAGAATTCGGTAACCGCTGGCAACAGCATGGCGTTGCTGAGGCCGTGGGGTACATGGAAGTGCGCACCAATTGGCCGGCTCATGCCGTGTACCAATGCCACAGAGGCGTTGGAGAAGGCGATGCCCGCCAGTGTGGATCCGAGCATCATGGCTTCACGTGCGGCGCGATTATCCGGCTGGTGAAAAGCCAGCCGCAGGTTAGGTGCCAGTAACTTGATGGCGGCCATGGCCTGCTGATCACTGAATGGGTTGGCCTTACGGCTGACATAAGCTTCGATGGCGTGGGTGAGGGCGTCAATGCCCGTATCGGCGGTTACACGCGGCGGCAGGCTGAGGGTCAGTTCATAATCAATGATGGCCGCTACGGGCATTAACCCGAGGCCCATGCAGAGCATTTTTTCATCGCTGTTGGCGTCGGTTATAACGGTGGCGCGAGTGGCTTCTGAGCCGGTGCCCGCCGTGGTCGGTATGGCGATCACCGGCAGGCCGCATTGATCGACGCTGTTGGGTACCTTGTAGTCGCTGATCTTGCCGCCGAATTTGGCGAGAATGGCGATGGCTTTAGCGCTGTCGATGGCACTGCCGCCGCCGAGGGCAATCAAACTGTCATAACCGCCGGCGCGCACCTGCTCTACGGCCTCATCGAGGGAGCTGTCGGTGGGTTCAGGCATACACTCGGCAAACAGACCGGCTTTTATGTTGCCGGCGTTTAAGTGTCCATTAAGGCGCTCCACATAACCGAGCTGTACCATCATCTGATCGGTGATGATGCAGGGGTGGCGACACTCAAGGTTGTTGAGCACAGTGGCCAGTTTTTCGATGGCGCGGGCGCCGACTTCCATGATTTTGGGTAGGGCTATGGTGCTCGACATAATAGGGCTTAACTCTCTGGGCTGTTTATTCTTGTTGTGTGCCAATCGTCGAGACGTTGACCCGCTGCATAATTTACGGGGTTTGCTCGGTAAATAACAGGGCGTTCGTTTTCCGATGGCTAGCGATCGATTAAACGGAGCGCTGCCAGCGGTGTGCTTAACCGATGTTGGGCTGTGGGCTTAGCTGCGTGGCTTTAGAGACTTGGATTGTTAGGTGTGGCTTGCGCGTCGGTTAGGACGCGAAGATCACGTTTCTCTGCAGTCGCGCGTTACTTAAATAAACCTAGCGACCGAGAACGCCGCGGGCGATGACTTCTTTCATGATCTCGGAGGTGCCCGCGTAGATGGTTTGAATGCGTGAGTCGCGGTAGAAGCGTGAAATAACATACTCGTCGGTGTAACCGTAACCGCCAAACAGTTGCAGGCATTGATCCACCGTGCGGTGCTGCATTTCCGTGGAGGTGAGTTTTAAAATGGCGGCGTCTTCTACCGTCATGTCTTCGTTCACACACTTGACCATGTTCTTTTCAAGCAGCGCGCGACACAGTTCCAGGTCAGCCTTGAGGTTGGCCAGTACAAAACGTGTGTTTTGCTTGGTGCTTAGGGGCTCGCCAAACACCTTGCGTTCTTTGACGTACTCGGCGGTGATTTCAATGGCGCCCTGTGCGTGTCCGACGGCCTGCACAGCGCAGCCTAAACGCTCGCGGGGCAACTCTTGCATCAGGTGCATAAAGCCTTTGTTCTCTTCACCCAGCAGCGCGCTGGCGGGAATGCGCAGGTTGTCGAAAAACAGCTCGGCGGTGTCGCTGCTGTGCTGGCCCATCTTCTCAATTTTTTTGCCCGTGCTGTAGCCGGGCAGCGACGTGTCGACCAAAAACAGGGAGATGCCCTTGGCGCCGGCGTCGATGTCAGTTTTTGCGCAGACGATCATCAATCCACCGTGAATACCGTTGGTGATGAAAACTTTAGAGCCGTTGATAACCCACTCATCGCCTTCGCGAACGGCGGTGGTGCGCATGGCGGCCAGATCACTGCCAGCGCCAGGCTCGGTCATGGCGATGCCGCCGATGGCGTCACCGGAGACCAGCTTTGGCATCCACTCTTGTTTTTGAGCGGCTGTGCCTATGTTGTTCAGGTAGGGGGCAATGATGTTGCCGTGCATACCGTGGCCATTGCTCAGGCCGTGATAACCCAGGCGCGCCATTTCAAAGGTGATCATCTGGCATACGTCAAAGCTGGCACCGGCCGCGCCGTACTCTTCGGGCATGTCGACACAGAGCAAACCGGCTTTGCCCATGGTGTACCAAAAATCCCGTGGGATCAGGTGATCGGCTTCCCACTGGTCGTAATGTGGGGCGACTTCCTGTTCTAAAAAGCGCAACACCATATCGCGGTAGAGTTCGAGTTCTTCATCAGTATTCGACATGGGTTGTCTCTCTAGATTTCATGAATAAAGTAATTAAGGTTAACAAGTTCGGGCCAAATACTGGTGGTTTTCTTGTCAAGTTTCGTCAATGTTAAACCAGCTCGACTAGGACTTTTTTATTCAGCGCTGGCTTGCCCTTGAACCGTAGTCAATGTCGTTTGGTGATTTCATCGGAAAAGGGCTTTTGATCTTTAAGGGGTAACATCCAATAAAAATAGCGCTGTAACTGATCGTCTTATATTCGTGCAGTTCTGTATGGAAATGTCGGGCTGTATTTTCGACTGAACGTAGGCTTCAGTTTTTCCAGCTTATGTTCGAGTACTTTTTTTTAATAGAGATATTGTCGCAACATACAATTGTTTTATACGCTGTGAAAATACTTCGTAGGGGTACGAATACCTCGGTGTACAACCATAAAAGGCTGCACACCGAGGCGAGACAAGGCTGCTATTACAGTACTTCGAACAGAGCCGCGCCGCCCATGCCGCCGCCAATACACATGGTCACAACCACGTATTTAACGCCGCGACGTTTGCCTTCAATCAGCGCGTGCATGGTCATGCGTGCACCGCTCATGCCGTATGGGTGACCAATGGAAATGGCGCCACCGTTAACGTTGAGGCGAAGCGTATCGCGACAGTGAATAACCTGCACGGCGAAGGCTTCGTTCAGTTCCCACAGACCGATGTCTTGCAATTTTTAAACCGGTGCGCATTTGTGATTCCAGTGCGTATTCGTCCTGCGCTTCGCGTGAGATGTTGTAACGCTTGGCGACCACTTCGGCGGTGTCGAGCATCGGCATGTAGATGTCCGGTGCGTTGGCGGTAACCGTTGGGTCTCCAGCGCGGAACAGGTTCATGTGCTCGTTCTGCACCAGGCTGATCGACTCGGCGCCACCGGCAATGGGTGAGCGTTCGCAGATGATTTGTTTGGCGGCGGTGGCAATGGACATGACACTCGATGAACATTGACGGTCCAAGCTCATGCCTGAAACACTGACAGGCAGGCCAGCGGCTAGGGCGGCTTGGCGAGCAAAGTTGCCAGATTGTGAACCTTGCTGAAGGGATGCACCCCACAGGCAATCGTCAATTTCAGCTGGGTCAACACCGGCGCGGGCAACCGCCGCTTTAATGGCGTGTGCAGAAAGCGTTGGCGCTTCTAGGTTGTTAAACGCACCGCGGTAAGCTTTCCAATGGGCGTGCGAGCAGCGGATACAATAACGGCTTCTTTCATGTGATTATTCTCATGTTAGTTGTGTGAATTGCGTTTTTTAGGCGTACAAAAGCTCGAGTCACAGGTTGGACCTGTGACTGAGCGCAGTGCTAAAACGGGTTTGCTTTGGCGCTATTACGACTGGCTTTTTAGGTGGGCCATGGCTTTGCCAAGGAACTTCTCACTTTGCTTCATGCCTGACGCTAGCTCGCTTTGAACGCTGCTGTCGCTGATGGTGTCCCACTGCTCCAGAACGGCTTCAGGAGATTGCTGCTCGGCGGCAATGAAAGTGCCTTCTGTTTCGAACAGACGTGTGCTGGCGTAACCACCGGCACCGGCGCAAAGGATGAAACGCGTAGGCGCCTCTTTGTGACACAGCGTTAGGGCACCCGCGGTAACCGCTTCTGGTTGCAGCATAGCCAGTACTTCAGGTGGCATAAGGTCTTCGGTCATGCGCGTAGCGGCGGTTGGCGCAAGCGCGTTAATGTGGATGTTATTCTTCGCACCTTCCAGAACCAAGGTGTTCATGAAGCCCAAGACAGCCATTTTGGCGGCGCCGTAGTTGGTCTGGCCAAAGTTACCGTACATACCGCTTGATGAGGTGGTCATCACAATGCGGCCGTAATTTTGCTCGCGCATGATTTCCCAAACGGCTTTGGTGCAGTTGACCGAACCCATCAGGTGTACGTCCATCACCAGTTTGAAATCGGCTAGGTCCATTTTGCTGAAGGTTTTGTCACGCAGGATGCCAGCGTTGTTGATAAGGATGTCAACGCGGCCCCACTTCTCCATGGTCTGCTTAACCATGTCTTGTACTTCGTCGAAGTTGGCAACGTTGGCGCCGTGGGCAAAGGCTTCGCCACCTTTAGACTCGATCAGTTTAACGACTTCTTGTGCTGCATCGCTCGATGCGCCGCTGCCATCACGGGCGCCACCTAGGTCGTTAATAACGACTTTAGCGCCGCGCTCGGCTAGTGCTAAAGCGTGTGAACGACCCAAACCGTTACCGGCACCTGTGACGATGGCTACTTGGCCTTCAAAGCTAATTGTCATGATGTTTTTCTCTCGTTAATAATGAATAGACTTGTTAAATATGTAAGGTGCGGAGGGCTTTCTAAACCATTTGCATGGTTAGCCACTCGGCTTTTAATGCAGGTTTCTCACTGCCTTCGATTTCAATCTCTACCGCGAAGGTGATCATGAACTGACCTGGTTTTTTTTCGATAACATTCTGCAGTGTCGCGTGACAGCGAATACGCGAGTCGACCTTGACCGGTGCAATAAATCGCACCTTGTCGAAGCCGTAGTTGATACCCATCTGCACGCCATCAACCACAGCGCCAAAACTTTCAGCAAAAAACGACAGCATCGACAGGCTTAAAAAGCCGTGTGCAATGGTCGAGCCGAACGGTGTCTTGGCGGCCTTCTCAGGATTTACGTGGATAAATTGATGGTCGTGAGTGCAATCGGCGAATTGGTCGATTTGACTCTGTTCAACCTTAAACCAATCGGAGGAACCCAATTGTTCCCCTATTACATCAGTCATATTTTTGCGGGTAATTATCAGCATGGTGAGTCCTTTGTTGTGTCTTATTTAATCCAGTTATGTGCCTAAAACCATTCGCTTTGCATATCAAAGCTGGTGCTGTCTATGTTCTTAACCAGCTCTGACCAATGGTAAATTTGTGGCAGCTCGGTGCGGTAAAAGTACTGCATGGCCTGCAGCTTACCCTTGTAAAAACTGACCTCATCGGTGTGCTGTTGCTGTTGCAGTGCTTGCTCGGCAACTAAGCCTTGCTTGAGCCAAAGCCATGCGATCACTATGTGCCCAAACATGTCTAGGTAGCTGACGGAGTTTGAAAAAACCAGATCGATATTTTGCTCTTGAGTTGCGCCAAGAACGGTACTGGTGGTCTCTTTTAAGGCTTCTAGTGCACGACCGAGTTCCGCTGCGTAGCGTACCATGCCGGCCGCTTCTGCGGCGTCGATGGTTTTTTGTATTTCAGTCAGAGCCGCGGTGTAGCCGGCAAAGTTATTCATGGGGACTTTGCGGCCCAGTAAGTCCAACGACTGAATACCGGTGGTGCCTTCATGAATTGGATTGAGGCGGTTGTCACGGTAGAACATTTCCACAGGGTGCTCGTTGATGTAGCCGTGGCCCCCGAGTACTTGAATCGCCATATAGTTGGCTTTTGGGCCGTACTCCGATGGCCAACTTTTGATCATCGGGGTGAGGAAGTCGAGCAGCGTATGGGCGTCTTCACGCTCCTGCTGGGTGGGGGCTGTCTTCTCATCGTCGGCCAACTGGCTGCCGAGCAAACAAAGCGCGTGGGCGCCTTCTGCTAGGCTTTTTGAGCCAGCAGCATACGGCGTACGTCTGGGTGCTCAATGATATTGACTGGCGCGGCTTTTGGGTCTTTGCTGCCCATGAGGCGACCCTGTGGACGCTCTTTGGCGTAGTCGAGGGAGTACTGAAAACCGGTGAGCGCTGTGGTGGCGGCGCTGGTGCCGACCATGATACGAGCTTCGTTCATCATATGGAACATGTAGGCGAGGCCTTTGTTCTCTTCGCCCACTAGGTAGCCGATGGAGCCATCTTTCTCGCCGAAACTCAGGGCTGTGGACGTCTGGCCGCGCCCGCCCATCTTATGAAACAGACCCGCCAAAGCCACTTCATTGCGCTCGCCGACGCTGCCGTCTTCGTTGACGAGGTTCTTCGGCACGATAAACAGCGAGATACCTTTAACGCCTTTGGAGGCGCCTTTCACACGCGCCAACACCAGGTGCACGATGTTTTCGTTCATTTCGTGGTCGCCGCCAGAAATGAAGATTTTATTGCCGCGGATGCGGTAGGTACCGTCATCGGCTGGCGTGGCGTTGGTGGTTAAGTCCGCCAGGCCAGAACCCGCGCTCGGCTCAGTCATGGCCATGGTGCCAGTGAAACGACCTTCACGCATGGGTTTAACCCACCGCTGAATTTGTTCTGCCGTACCGTGAGCTTCAATAAGGTTGCAGTTGGCATTGGTGAGCGATAGGTAGCCAAGTGTGGTGCTGGCCGCGGCGGATAAATAGGCCGTGGCACAGCTGGTGACGACTAAGGGCAACTGCATGCCGCCGTCTTCAAAGTCAGATGATGGCGCCGCTAGACCCGCAGCGATAACGGCGTCGAGTGCGGGTTTGATCTCGGGGATCATGTGTACGCGTTCGCCATCAAAGGTCGGCTCGTGGGTGTCGACCTTTTGGCGAATCGGTAATATGTACTTCTCGGCAACGGTCTTGGCGGTGGCCATGGCGGCACTGAAGGTTTCACGGCTGTGATCTTCGTAGCGTGGGCGTCGTGTCATGCCCTCAGAATCAAAGAGTTCGTACATCATGAACTCGAGATCGCGTTCGTTTAGCATTGGGGCTGGCATGGTGGGTCACCGTTTTTGTTGTCAGTATCAAGTGGGGCTATTGTGGTAGAGATTGGGGGGGG
>Ga0209081_1001305_pt1 | contig 14934 bp, 15 predicted proteins | sample GOMGulsemesocosm_4_FD_184636 | JGI IMG/M metagenome (GOLD analysis project Ga0209081, IMG submission 184636) | Methane-oxidizing microbial communities from mesocosms in the Gulf of Mexico - GOM15B Gulf of Mexico (SPAdes) (version 2) | ecosystem: Environmental > Aquatic > Marine > Cold seeps... | reverse complement strand
TATTGCAATTTTAGCACCTGTTCTTGGTCATATTATATTTAAGTTTGGAAAGAAAAGATCAACACTATATGCTTTAAGTATCTTTGCCGTCTCTGGAAGTGCAGGGTTGTACTTAGACACTATTGAGCTGTTATTATTATCTCGAGCTGTTTTTGGAATTGGGGTTGCTAGTTTAATGATTGTGTCAACTTCTTTGGTTGGTGATTATTTTAAAGATCATGAGAGACATAAATTTATGGGATTTCAAAGTGCCTTTACAGCCGTTGGTGGAATGATGTTTGTCACTGGTGGTGGGTTTTTATCTGATATCTCTTGGAGATACCCTTTTGGAATATACATAATTGGCGCACTTTTATTACCTATGGTATATATGTATTTAAAAGAGGTAAAAATTACAACCCAAGTCGTTGAAGAAGATGTTAGCATTAATTCGAATATGTTTTTTGTATATGCCTTGGCTTTTTTCTTTATGTTAATATTTTTTATTCTTCCTACTCAAATTCCATTTTTATTAATTGAGAGTTTTAAAGCAAGTGGAAGTACCACTGGTATGATTATTGCTATTGCATTTTTATCAAATGCCATGGGTGCAATGTTTTTCTCGAAATTAAAAACAAGATATAACTTCTCTACAATCTATATCATTGGGTTGTTTATAACAGGAATTGGTTTTGCTGCAATTGGAATGGTTAGCAGTATTACAGTATTCTTTTTTACAAGTCCTATCGTTGGTTTTGGTGGTGGAATTATGATGACAAATATGACAGCTTGGATGTTGAGTAAGACAAGTTTAAAGAAAAGAGTGAAATCATCAGGATATTTTACTTCAGCGCTATTTTTAGGACAGTTTTTCTCTCCTATATTATTTCACCCAATCGTAAGTCGAATGCCCGTACAGGATTTTTTCTTCTTAATTGGAGTATCTTTGATGATGTTGGTTGTATTATCAGCTTTATATTTAACAACAAAAAAAAGAGCAATTGTATTAAAAAATAAAGTTTAGTCTTAGCGTAATAAGTCATCAAAACTATGATGACTTATTCTTTTTATTGGTCTTTTAAAAGCTCTTTTAAAACATCTTCAAAATTACCTTGAATTATTTTATTAATACTACATCCCAACATTAGATTGATGGGTAAATCAAAGTCTTCAATAATTTTATTATCATTATCAACCATCATTTTAACTTCACTGTCTAAGTGTTTTTCATCTTCATTAAATCTATTGATATAAGTATTGGTATTATTCATATAAGCATAGACTTCTTTTCCTAAGGCACTAGCGTATCCACACTCCCAAACAGTACCACTGTCAGCTTCTTTACCTCTGAAGTCATTTAAGTTGGCAATAACAATGTCAGCTTCTTTGATTAAATTCACATTGGCTTCATAAATCTTTTGTGCGGTTTCTTTTTTACTTGTGAATTCTATTTCATTATCAAGTGGATATAAACCTTTAAATCCATACTGTGTACAGAGTTGATTTAACTCTTTTCCAATCTCCACTGCATTCTTTTCAAAGACATCGGGACCTGCTATATAAATCTTTTTCACGTTCATCCTTTATATTTTGTATTTTAGCAATATAATTATTAATTAAACCAAATTCTTATTTTTCATTTAATAATAAGTACTATGTTGTGATTTTTATGTAAATAATTGATTTTATGTTTAAAAGTAGTAGAATTTATGTAACTTTTATATTAGTTTATGCTACTCTTTTGGAATTCAAAAGGAGAAAATATGAAAAAATTTACAAGTGTTGCATTAGCTGCAGTTATGGCTGCTGGTACTATTGCAATGGCAAAAGAGATTAAGGTTGGTGCTATTATGCCAATGTCTGGACCAATTGCTGCTTATGGACAAGTTACTGATTTGGGAATTAAGTTAGCACATAAATTACAACCTACACTAAAAAATGGTGATACTATTAAATTAGTTTTATTAGATAATAAAGGTGACAAAGTTGAAACTGCAAATGCTACAACTAGACTTATTTCTTCTGACAAAGTTGTTGCTATCTTAGGTGCATTGACTTCAACTAACACTGCTCAAGTAATTGCAATTGCTGATAAGAAAAAAATCCCTGTTATTGCTTCAGTTGCTACTAATGATAAATTAACTGATAGAAGAACTTATGCAAATAGAGTTTGTTTTACAGATTCTTTTCAAGGTGAAGTTGTTGCAAACTATGCAATTGCTCAAGGGCACAAAACTGCAGTTGTTATTGTAGATCAAGCACAAGTTTATTCTCTAGGACTTTCTAAAGCATTCCAAAAAGCATTTAAAAAAGCTGGTGGAAAAGTTGTTCAAAAAATCAAAATCACTTCTGGAGATAAAGATTTCAAAGCTGTAGTTTCTCAAGTTAAGAAAACTAACCCAGACTTTATGTTCTTACCTTTATATCACCCAGAAGCTTCTATGATTGCTAGACAATCTAAACAACTTGGACTTAATAAACCAATGTTTTCTGGTGATGGTGTTGCAAATCCAACTTTTATTGAGTTAGGTGGAAAAGCTGTTGAAGGTTATATGTTTACTGACTTTTTTGACTACCAAAATCCTCCATCGTCAAAATCATCTGACTTTGTTGCATTTCATGAAAAAGAAACTGGAAAAGCTGAGTTAAATTCATTTACTGCATTAGGTGCAGATACTTATAATGTATTAATTGACGCTATGAACAGATGTGAAGATCCAACTAATTCAGTTTGTATTAACAAAGAAATTAAAAATACAAATAAATTTGTAGGTGTTTCTGGAACTATTTCAATTGACAAAAATGGTAATGCTACTAGATCAGCAGTTATCAAAGCAATTATGAATGGTAAAGCTGGTTATAAAGCTACAGTTAACCCATAATAAATAATAAATATTTAAAGCTTGGCATTTATGCCAAGCTTTTTTTTTGCAATAATAAAGCCAATTTGGTTGGTTTTATTATTGTAAATAGAATTGTCAACATTTTTTGACTAGCTATTTATATAACATTCAGGAGAATAAATGGATATATTAACGTTTATGCAGCAAATGGTAAACGGTTTTAGTTTGGGTAGTATGTATGCCCTTATTGCAATTGGTTACACTATGGTTTACGGAGTATTAAGGCTCATCAACTTCGCACACGGAGATATTATGATGGTTGGTGCCTTTTTAGGTTACACATTTATGGCAGTATTTGATCTGTCTTTTCCTGTGACAGTTTTATTATCAGTAATGTTATGTGCACTTATGGGTATGTTAATGGACAAAATTGCATATAAGCCTTTAAGAGAAGCTCCAAAAATTTCACTTTTAATTACTGCGATTGGAATTTCTTTTTTCTTAGAAAATGCTTTTACTGTATTTGCAGGAGGGACGCCTAAACCTTTCCCAGTTCCAGAATATATGGAAAAGATATTTGATGTATCTGGTGTGATTTTTTCAGTTGCATCTATAATGGTTCCAATTGTTACTTTGATTTTGTTATTGGGTATTTTATATGTTTTATATAGAACAAAATATGGAATGGCTATTCGAGCTTTATCATTTGATATTAAAACAGTAAATCTTATGGGTATTGATGCCAATAAAATTATTGCTCTAGTATTTGGTCTTGGATCTGCACTTGCAGCTGTTGGTGGTCTATTCTGGGCTGTTAATTATCCTAGTGTTGAACCTATGATGGGTGTTTTAGTTGGTCTTAAAGCTTTTGCAGCAGCTGTTGTTGGTGGAATTGGATCTGTTAGTGGTGCTGTTATTGGTGGATTTATTATTGGATTTACCGAAGTCGTTGTTATTGCTTTCTGGCCTGAAATGGGTGGATATAAAGATGCCTTTGCATTTGTATTTTTAATTTTAGTATTATTATTTAAACCAACTGGAATTATGGGTGAAGACCTTGAAAAAGGTAGGTTCTAAAAATGAATGATTCTATTTTTACAAGAGACAGATTAATTAATCTTGCACTAATAATTACTACAATGTGGTTTATTTGGTTTGCTCAGCATTTCTTTGATGAATACACAATACGAATTATGAACAATGTGGCAATTTTTATTATCCTTGCTGTTTCATATAACTTAATTAATGGTATTACTGGTCAATTTTCACTGGAGCCAAATGGTTTTATTGCTATTGGTGCATATGTTACAGCTATTTTAACAGTTGATGCTGATGGTATGTTATATCAGTATGATATTGAAGACCCTTATCCTTGGGTTTTAGCACTTCAAGCAAACTTTGGTTGGGCTCTGTTTTTCTCTGGAACCATTTCAGCGTTACTTGCACTGTCTTTAGCTTTTCCTGTATTTAGAGTAAGAGGGGATTATCTTGCAATTGTAACACTTGGTTTTGGTTTTATTATTAGAATTTTAGCAATTAATTCACCTGAAATTACAAATGGATCATTGGGAATAAATGATATTCCTGAGGCCTCCAATTTATACTGGACTGGCGGATTGGCTATTTGTGCAGTACTTGCAATTTTAAATATTATTTATTCAAAATATGGACGTGCAATGAAAGCTGTTCGTGATGATGAAGATGCAGCAACAGCAATGGGTATTAATACTTTTAAAATTAAAACAATGGCATTTACTACATCGGCATTTTTTGAAGGTGTTGGTGGAGGATTATTGGCTGCTTTATTAACAAGTATTTCTCCAGATTTATTTACGTTCTTCTTAACATTCCAATTATTGATTATCATTGTACTTGGTGGTCTTGGAAGCACAACAGGTGCAATTTTAGGTACTATTTTTGTAATGGCAGGATTAGAATACATGAGATTCTTAGATGAACCTATGAATTTACTTGGCTTTGAAACAGACGCTATGCCTGGAATGAGAATGGTTGTATTCTCACTTATTCTTATTTTTGTTATGTTATTTGCACGTGAGGGACTAATGGGTAAAAAAGAGTTAAAAGATTTATTTAAAAAGAAAAAGGCAAACAAATGATTTTAGAAGTTTGTAATATTACTAAAAAATTTGGTGGGGTTACAGCCATCAAAGACACGTCTTTTTCTGTTAAATCAAAAGAAATCTATGGTTTAATTGGCCCTAATGGTGCTGGTAAAACTACTATGTTTAATATTATTACTGGAAACTACCAGCCAACTGAAGGTGCTATTAAATTTCATGGACAAAGAATTGATGGGATTAAACCATTCAAAATTGTTCATAGAGGAATTGCGAGAACTTTTCAAAATATTCGATTATTTAAATCAATGAGTGTATTGGACAATGTTTTAATCGGGTTTGATTATCAAGCAAATTATACTTACCTTGAATCTATATTTAGACTACCTCGATTTTTTGGTGAAGAAAAAAGAATCAAAAAAAGAGCATTAGAGATATTGGAAATTTTAGGAATCGAGCAATTTGCTAACGAACTATCAACGTCACTTTCTTATGGGCAACAAAGAAAAGTTGAAATAGCTCGTGCACTTGCAGCTAATCCTCAACTTCTGCTTTTAGATGAACCCGCAGCGGGAATGAATCCAAATGAAACACATGAACTTGCAGAATTGTTCTTTAAGATCAGAGATCAATTGGATATCACAATTTTATTAATCGAGCATGACATGAAGTTCGTAAACCACTTGTGTGATAGAGTTATGGTTTTAGATTATGGAAAAACAATATTTGAAGGGCATATTAAAGATGCTATTCAAGATGAAGAAGTGATTAAAGCTTACCTTGGAGATTTTAAACATGCTTAAAATAAAAGATATTAATGTATTTTACGGACTAATTAAAGCTGTTAAAGGTGTGAGCGTTAACGTAAAAAAAGGTCAGATTGTATCCATCATTGGATCGAATGGTGCTGGAAAAACTTCTACTCTTCAAGCTATTGTAAATGACGTAAAAAGAGATGGTGGAATTATTTTTGATGGTACTGACGTATCTGGTCATAAAACACATCAAATTGTAAAAGATGGTATTGCACTTGTTCCTGAAGGAAGAAGAGTTTTTGTTAACTTAACTATTGAAGAAAACCTGAGAATGGGTGCTTTTAATAATGATGCTAGATTTGATGAGTTAAAAGAAAAAATGTACAAAATGTTCGCACGACTTGATCAAAAAAGACATGATTTAGCAGGAACTATGAGTGGAGGGGAACAGCAAATGTTGGCAATTGCTCGAGCTCTTATGAGTAGTCCAAAACTTCTTATGTTGGATGAACCAAGTTTGGGATTGGCTCCTAAGATAATTGGAGAGCTTTTTGAAACAATTGTTAAACTTAGAGATGAAGGTATTACTATTTTGCTTGTTGAGCAAAATGCCTTTGCTGCTTTAGAAATTTCTGATTACGCTTATGTATTAGAAAATGGAGTTATTGCATTACAAGACGATGCAAAAAACTTATTACATTCAGATGAGATTCGAAAAAAATATCTGGGTGGATGATTTATAAATTTATAAAATTTTAAGAGGAGACAAGTATACTGAAAAGAATAAAACTTCATAATAGAGGTTTGATACTTTTCAGTAAGCTTGTCTCCTTTTTTTTAGGAGTATTTAGTGTTAGGATATAATGAATATTTACAAATTGCAATTGGTGTTTTTGCAATTTTAAGTCCCTTTTCTGCAATTCCGATTTTTTTATCATTAACTTCCAGTCAAAGTGCTACTGAGCGTAAAAGAACGGCAAGAACTGCAACCATTGCAACGGCACTTACAATGATAATTTCTGTTTGGTTGGGTGAAACTATTTTAAATATGTTTGGTATTAGTATTCCTTCTTTTAGAGTTGCTGGTGGAATTTTACTCTTATTGATGTCTATTAATATGATTAATGCAGAAGTGCCACGTCAAAAAAATACGCCTGAAGAGTTAGAAGAAGCTATTGAGCAAACAGATAAGGGTATTGCTATAGTTCCTTTGGCGATTCCTCTTTTAGCAGGTCCTGGAGCTATTTCAACGGTTATTTTATATTCTCATCAAGCAAGCGATAAACTACATTTGGTTTCAATGAGTTTTATTATAGCTTTTGTTGTTTTTTTAATGTTCCTAGCACTTAGAATGGCTGTGCCTTTGAGCAAATCATTGGGTACCAGTGGTATTAATATCATTTCTAGAATTATGGGATTAATTCTAGCAGCTATTGCTATTGAGTTTATTACCTCTGGACTGCTAAAACTTTTCCCAGGATGGGCTTAAGAATTTCCACTAAACATACTCAAAATATTTGAGTATGTTTATCTTTCATTAATTTTTGTTTGCTATAATTTTTCTCAAATACGAAGGATAATTATGAACGTAAATAATATTATATATATATCAAAACAATCTCTATCAAACACAGCTAATAAATCAATCTCAATGGATGCCATATGTTATTAATGAAACTAGAAACCAAAGAAAAATTTGCCTTTTTGGAGCTTGCTCATCATGTATCACTTGTTGATAGTGATTATAGTTTAAGAGAGAAAAGCTTGATTAATGATTTTTGTATCGCAATGGGTATTGAAGATAGCCGTTTTGATAACAACACATTTGATTTTGATGATACATTAAGTAGTTTTAGAAGTAATCAAAGTAAAAAAATAGTTATTTTAACACTGATGATGTTGGCACATATTGATGATAATTTTGATCAGAATGAATATGAAATTATTTGTAAGATTGCTAAAATTTTTAACTTTACACAAAAAGATATAAACCTATTTTCCCAATGGGGTAAATCAGTTTCTGGACTTTATGCTCAAGCAATCTTTTTCATGGAAGACTAAGAGCTTGAATTGCCGTATTTATAGAAGTTTGTTTGAAATAAAATCAATTTTATGTATCAATTTATATACTTTTTGATAAAATCGTTTATGGATTTAATAAAAAAGTTAAACGCGCAAGTTGATAAACTCACTCACGACTATGAATTACTGCAATTTGAGAATGATTCTTTAAAAATAAAATTAGACAGTATTAAAAATAAAAATGATGAGATAGTGAGAAATAATCAAGATATGCTTTTGAAAATTGATAGCGCTTTAACATTAACAAAGGGCCTTAGTGAAGAAAAAATTGACATTTCACATAAATAATATGGCATATTCAATCAATGTTGATAGTGAGTTAGAAGATGACTTGAAAAACTTTCTTCCTCAAAATCAAAATGTGACTACGCAAGAGCTATTATTGGCTTATATTAAAAAAACTCAAGAGTTTGCAAAGTTTAAAAAAGAGATTGAAGAAATTTCAAATAAGCTTCCCTCAATTTAGTATATGAAAAAATCTTTTTCTCTCCTTGAAATAATATTTGTTATAACGCTTATTTCAATTATTAGTATGATTGCAATTCCAAAACTATTTTTAAATATTACAAGTGCTTCGTACACTCAAGTAAAATCTGACATAGCTCTTATAAGAAGTGCCATCATTAGTAATAAAAATAAAAATATAATTAGCGGTAAAGGAGAAGCTTTCATCAGCTCACTAGATGATGCCCGAATAAATGTTACTTATGAAAAATTGTTTGTTGGAAAAGTGGGTGATATTTTACTTCAATATCCAATCATATCCACCTCCTTTGAAAAAAAAGAAATAGGAAAATGGATTAAAGTTTCTGCTAATAATTACAAAGTCTTTATTGATAATAAAAATGCTATTGAATTTGTTTACGATTCAAGTAATGGTACTTTTGATTGTGATTATAAAGAAGACTTATGTAAAGATTTGATTAAGTGACATCCTTTTATTACGAGGTTTGTTTATTAAAATCTCCTCTTGCCAATCTAACTTATAAAAGTGAAGATGAGATTAAACCAGGAACTTTGGTTGAAGTGCCTTTACGAAATCGAAAAAATAATTCTCTGGCTGTTGTTGTTGAAAAAGTTGATAAACCAACATTTAAATGTGTTGAAATAGCAGAAGTCACCCATAAATATTACGACAGTAAGATGTTGAAAACAGCTAAGTTTATTGCTTTGTATTATGTTTGCTCATTGGGTGAAGCTTTGAGTATCTACACTCCTTTTTATGAACACAAAGAGGAAATGGAAACTAAAGAGTTTATCTCTAATATTGATTTGTCAAATAAACAACAAGAAGCTTATGAGTTTTTACAAAATAATAGAGCAGGGTTATTGTTTGCCAACACAGGTAGCGGTAAAACTGAGATATATATTAAAACCATTGAAAAACATTTAAACAATCATGAACAAGCTTTATTACTGATGCCTGAAATTTCACTTACTCCTCAAATGCAAAAAAGATTAGAAGAGGTATTTGGAGATTACGTAGCTATTTGGCACTCAAAAGTAAGTAAGAAGAAAAAAGAAAAAATTATTGATGATTTACTTTGTGGTAAAGTAAAATTAATAGCAGGTGCGAGATCTTCTTTATTTCTACCTTTTTCAAATCTGGGTTTAATTGTTGTTGATGAAGAACACGATGAATCTTATAAAAGTGATCAGAAACCAAGATTCCATACTAAAGACTTATCTTTATATATTGCGAAAACTCAGAATATTCAAATTGTTCTAGGTAGTGCGACGCCATCAAGTACTTCATTCTACAAACTTCCATATTATAGGTTAAAAGAGACTTTTTTTGAATCCAATAAAAAGATTTCTTATTTTGAAAGCGATACTGCTTTAAGTGCAAATGTTCTAGATAAAATAACGCAAACTTTGTATAATAATAATCAAGTGATTGTTTTTTTACCTACACGTGCTAATTTTAAGTATCAGATTTGTACTTCATGTGGGAAGTCTGTTCAATGCCCTTATTGCTCTGTTGCCATGAGTTTACATAAAAATGCTTTGGCTTTAAAATGTCACTATTGTAGTTATGCTCAAATGATTCCCTCTCATTGTCCTTCTTGTGAACATGGAATCATTCGTAATCTTCGAGTGGGAACAGCACAGATTGAAGAAGAGTTAAATGCTATTTATTATGATAGAAAAATAATGCGTTTTGATCGAGATGAAATTACCACTGATACAAAATTAAAAAAAGTACTAAATGATTTTAATGAAAAGAAAATTGATATCTTGGTTGGAACTCAAATGCTTTCTAAAGGTCATGATTATCACAATGTTACCCTAGCTGTTGTCCTTGGTATGGACTCAGTTCTTAATATGAATTCTTATAAAGCAAGAGAACAAGCTTTATCTCTTTTAATTCAAATTGCTGGACGTAGTGGAAGAAAAGGTTTTGGTGAAGTCGTAATCCAGACTAAAAACGAAGATTTTTTTGATTATTATCTATCAAATAGTGATTATGAAGACTTTCTAAAAGATGAATTAGAATTTAGAGAAGAACTCTATCCTCCTTATTTAAGAATGGCGAAAATTGTATTTTCTCATACCAACGGATTTAAAGTTAAACAAGAATTAGATAAGTATATTGGCATATTAAAACAGAACGAAAAAATAGAAGTTGTAGGTTTTGGTGAGTGTGCTATATTTAAAATTGCAAACAAATATCGTTATGAAATAATTATTCGATCAAGTAGTGCAAATGCCTTGTTAAATGCCTTGCATGGTATTAATTCTCCTCTTGCAATCATCGACATGGATACTATCCGATAAAAAATTAAATACACTATTAGAATATTTATAGTATAATCCGCAAAAATTTGATAGGAAAAAAAATGATTTATACAAAAGACGAATTTAAAACATTAGTTGAAGATATTCAAGCACAATCTTGGTATAGAAATCCAATTGGTTTTGGACTGGCACGAGTTGATAGAGGTCAATTAAACCCTGAAAAAATATTACAAGCGACATTTCCCGTTGTAAACTGGGATGAAAACTTTGGTAGTGCTGCAATTTTTTTAAATGCATTAAAAGAAGCTGATATTGCTGTTGATACAACTTCTAGTGAATTGGTTTGTGATGTAAATGATGTTTTCTTAACAAAATGTATTGAATCATTTAGACCATATATTCCTGAAGCTAAAGGAAGTGAGCACAAAAATGTTCAAGTAATCTCTCAATTATCATCTTTACCAAAAGATAGTGGTTTAACTGCTGCTAATTTTAAAATGGTATTTATTTTTGAAGATGAAGCTCTTGAATCAGCCGAAGCTGCATATTTAAAACTATATGCTCTTTCAACTGGAAAAGCAAAACTTAGAAGCCTTAATTTAAATGGTGCTTTTGGAAAACTACACAATTGTGCATGGGCTGGAACTACTCCTATTGAATTAGATTGGTTAAGAGAAAATGAAATTGCGTTAAAAATTAGTGGTAAATACCCTGAAATTACAATGGTTGATAAATTCCCACGGTTTTTATCTCATGTAATTCCTGCTGATAATACAAGAATTTTAGAAACATCTAAAGTTAGATTTGGTGCACAATTAGCTGCAGGTACCACAGTTATGCCAGGTGCTAGTTATATTAACTTTAATGCTGGAACTGAAGGTTCTGTTATGGTTGAGGGAAGAATTTCTTCTTCTGCTGTTGTTGGAGCTGGTTCTGATGTTGGTGGTGGTGCTTCTATTCTTGGAGTATTATCAGGTACGGATGGTGTTCCTGTTTCTATTGGTGAAAATACTTTACTTGGTGCTAACTCTTGTACTGGTACAGCTATTGGTGATAGTTGTATTTTAGATGCAGGTGTAACAATTTTACCTGGAACAAAAATCACATTATCTGAAAAAGCAGTTGCTGCAATTGCTGAGTCTAATCCTGAAAAAGAAATTAAAACTCTTATGAGAGGTATGGACTTTATTGGAGTAAATGGTGTTCACTTTAGACAAAACTCTGTAAATGGTCAAATCATTGCAATGAGAAGTACTAGAGAAGTGAAACTTAACGCTGATTTACACTAAATAACAAACACCAAAATCATTTTTGATTTTGGTGTTCTTTCTTATTCTTTCACCACATTTCTACAAATACATTTAAGCTTATTCTTTATATAATAATTCATATACTAACTATTAAATTATTGTGAGGCATTATGACAAAGAATTATGATTTTTTATTTATTCTTATTGTTGGGGATTACGAAAATTCAAATGTTAAAAAGTACTTTTTAGATAATTTTAAAAATATATTTTATGCGCAAAATATTGATGATGTGATCAATATTATCAATAATAATCAAATTGATGCAATTGTTTTTAACAATACGCTTACAAACTCATTTAGAATAATTGAAGAAATCAAAGATTCTAATGAAAAGATATTGACCTTTTTTGTCGCAAACTATCTCAATACAGATGACTTATTATTAGGTATTGATATCAAACTTGATGGTTATTTATTGGAAAGTAAAAGTAATAAAGATTTAGAACAACTCATTGATAAACCACTACTTAAATACAATATTAAAAAGAGCAATGAAATATTTGGACAGTACTTTAATATGGCCAATAAAAGTATTATCATTTCAAAAACAGATACTGAGGGTAATATCACATTTGTCAATGATAAATTTTGTGTAATATCAGGCTACACAAGAGAAGAACTTATGGGTGTTAATCATAATATTATAAGACATCCTGATAATAAAAAAGAGCTTTTTGAAGATATGTGGAATACTATTAAAGAGAAAAAACTCACCTGGGAAGGTACTATCAAAAATATTTCAAAAAATGGTGAAAGTATCTATCTAAAAAGTGCCATAATGCCTATTTTTGATAAAAACAACAATATTACAGAGTTTATTGCATTTCGAATTAATGTATCAGATATCGTAAGTGATAAAAAGATGTTATTGGATGAAATTGAAAATAACGACTTGTCTATTTTAGCTCTTATTCAAATTGAAGATTACAAAATGCTTGAGAAATTTTATAATGATACTTTGATTAATAAAATCGAAAAAGAATTTGGGGAATCCTTATTGAGTTATTTACCTAAAATTAATATTTTTAAACGAGTATATTGGTTAGGGAATGGGAAGTTTGCTCTATTGGGGAACTTTTTTTCTTATATTAATATAAATAAAAACATAAACAATCTATTTGATGATTTTGTCAAAAAGGTCAATAGTTCAGTAATGGTTATTGATGAATTTGAATATGATATTAATATTTTACTCTCTTTTTCTTATGGGAAACATCTTTTGTATGAAGATGCAAAACATGGGCTTGATGAAGCAGTTATTGAAAATAAACAAATGTATGCCTCTAATGACGCTTCTTTAAGGGGACAGAAGTATGCCCGAAGAAATATGGAAGTGGTCAAACTGGTTAAAATTGCCCTAGACAATTATAATATTGTTTCATACTTTCAGCCTATTATTAATAATAAAACAAAAAGTATTGATAAATATGAATCCTTGGTTCGATTAATCGATGAGAATGATAATGTTTTGGCTCCCTATGACTTCCTTCAGGTGGCAAAAAACAGTGGTTATTATAATAAAATCACAAAAAGAGTTTTAGAAAATTCTTTCAAAATATTAAAAAAAATCAATACTGACATCTCTATAAACCTCTCAATTTTGGATATAGAAAGAGATGAAACACGAAATATGTTGTTTTATCTTTTAGAAGAAAATAAATCACATGCTAAAAAAATCATCTTTGAATTATTGGAAGATGAAAGGGTGAAGGATTTTACCATTGTTAAAAACTTCATTCATGAAGTGAAAGAGCTTGGCGTTAAAATAGCAATAGACGACTTTGGATCTGGATATTCAAGTTTTGAAAGATTACTTGAATTTGAACCAGATATTATTAAAATTGATGGCTCTTTGGTTAAAAATATCGTCGATGATGATTTCTCAAGAAATGTGGTTGAAACTATTGCGGTGTTTGCAAAGAAACAGAACATAAAAACTGTTGCAGAATTTGTTGAGAACGAAAAAATCTTTAATGTTTTAAATGAAATTGGAATTGATTATTCTCAAGGTTATTTTTTTGGTAAACCAGAAGAATTAAAAGTATAATTTCACACTCTTCTTATTGCTGCTTTTTATTACCCTATGGATTTACTTTGCTATAATTCTATGAATAATTTCAATACTTTTTATTTACAAGGAATACTATGAACGATAGATTACATGAAATAATTGCCCAATGTGCAGTTATACACGAAACAAATATCCGTGAAAATATTATATATGATATAGATGCAATTGATGACAAACTTCTAAATGTTGATAGTGATATAAAAGATCATTATTTGGTTTTACTGTTGCAGTATTACTTCCAACAGAACAATGTGGAATGTGCTCAAAGATTATTATTACAAGGTGTTAAGTTTCAAATGAGATTTGATGATATAAAAGAAGCTTTTATACACATCAATAGTGGAAAAGAAAATGTTATTGAGTTTTTTGAGGATAATGTTGTGATGTTAAAAGATACGATAAAGGATGAAGAACTTACAGCTATGTATGACTATTATATGAAAAATGAACAAAATCAAGTCAATTTAGAACAAGCGTTGGTTTTGATCAGAAAGAATAGATATATATGTGCTTACGTATATAAAAGTACAAATGAAAAATTGAAATTCTTCTTGAATCCTGACTTGTTGGCATCCTTAGAGCGAGATATGCCCTTTTTACTTAAGTAATGACTACTTATACTAAATAAAATAATAAGTAGTCACTTTTTTTATTTGGTATTATACTTATTAACTTCACTGACAGCTTGAACAGCTGCAGGAAGGATCGCTTCACTTAAAGCTGGATGAATGTATAACATTTCTTTTAAATGTCTAATATCATTGTCTATATGCATCACAGCGAGTATTTGGTGCATGAGCGTTGAACTCTCAGGCCCAAGTAAGTGACATCCCAGTATTTCAAAAGTTTTGGGATCAACTAAAAACTTTGTACGTGGGTAATCTAACTTTGTGGACATGGCTTTTGCACTTGCTAACCAATTGGTCATTGATACCACATATTCGATATTATTTTTCTTTGCCTCTTCTTCGCTAAGGCCAACACTTGCAATTTCTGGATCTGTAAATACTGCATGGGGCATGTATTTAAATTTTAAAGGAGTTGCGCTATCTTCTAATAAAATTCTTCCCAAATGA
>Ga0209081_1001304_pt1 | contig 14941 bp, 11 predicted proteins | sample GOMGulsemesocosm_4_FD_184636 | JGI IMG/M metagenome (GOLD analysis project Ga0209081, IMG submission 184636) | Methane-oxidizing microbial communities from mesocosms in the Gulf of Mexico - GOM15B Gulf of Mexico (SPAdes) (version 2) | ecosystem: Environmental > Aquatic > Marine > Cold seeps... | reverse complement strand
CTGCAAGGTCTCGGCAAAGGTATCCGAGCTGAGGGCAAGCTTTTCATTGGCCAGACAGGTAATACACCAGGCTGCCGTCAAATTGATAAAGACGGGGCGACCCTCATCACGCAAGGCCTGTAAACGTGCCGGAGAGTAGGGTTCCCAGAGTCGTTCGTCAGCAGGTTTAGACGGTGTAATGGCGATACTCAAAGCCACAACGGTGACCAGCAGTGCGACAGCCTGCTTCCAGCGTTTAGCGCCACCACCGCCCAACCAGGCCGCAAAAGCCAACAACAGCATACCGATGCTGACCAGAGCCACGTGATCAATACTGGTTTGGCGACCCAACACCCAGAGTAACCAGATGGCGCTGGCATAGAGGGGGAAGGCGAGAAACTGGCGAAAGCTTTCCATCCACGGCCCCGGTGCGGGCAGCTTCTCAAGTAAGCCTGGAATCCAGCTCAGCAACACAAAAGGCAGCGCCATGCCGACACCCAATACGGCAAACACCAGCAAACTAATGAATGGCGTCTGCGTCAGTGCAAAGCCAAGGGCCGTACCCATAAAAGGCGCGCTACAAGGGCTAGCCACCACCGTTGCCAGCACGCCGGTCATAAAGGAAGCACGCAGAGAAGTGCCGGACGCGGCCGACTGGCCAATATTCATCCAGCGCGCGCCCACCTCCAACAAGCCGGAAAAACTCAGGCCCGCTGCAAACAGGAGATAAGCCAGCAAACTCACGAACACCGGCGACTGTAATTGAAAGCCCCAACCCACTGCCTCGCCGGCCTCACGGAAGACCAGCAACAAGGCGGCGATGGCGACAAAAGAAATAACGATGCCCGCCGTGTAGGCCATACCGTGTAGATGCTTGCCGTGCTCACCCAAATGGGCAGAGGTTAAACTCAGCACCTTGATCGACAGCACCGGAAAGACACAGGGCATCAAGTTGAGAATAATGCCGCCAAGGAGGGCGAACAGAAGGACGAGGGGCAGGCTTGAGGTGGTCGTGGCTGCACTCAATTCAGCCCCGCCCGCCACATTACCAGCTGCAGCTGGCAGCTGCGCTATCTCGATAATCGTTTGATCCACTCCCGCCCCACCACTAACGGCAAAGTACTGAGTGCGCGGTGGATAACACAAACCCGCATCGGCACAGCCCTGTGAATCCACTGATAATGTCCAGCTCTGGCCTTTTAATTGCTCGGGCAAACCGACCCTCAGCGCTACCGTGTCGTAATAAACCTGCAGCTCTTTTTCATAATACTCGTCATAAATTGACTTGCCGGGGGGGTAATCCACGGCCAGCAGGAAGGTATCACCGCTGCTATCAATAGCGGCAGCGGCAAACTTATGCTGGTAAAGGTAATACTCCGGAGCGATACGCCAATCGAAAATTAAGCCCTGAGCGCTGCCTTTCACATTCAGGCGATAAGCCTTTTCAACTGGCAAAAACTCGACGGACGTGCCGGCGAGCATAGCGCTGGATGAACTCGTCTTCGATTGCTCCCAGCCCTGCGCACTAGCAGGCAAGCAGAACACCAGCAAAGCCAGTAGCAAACAACGCTTGAGCCCCGTCATTAAATTATTGCAAGCCACCCATTCTCTCCGTATCGCCATTTTAATCTGGAATCTTCGCTTTGACCTATAAGCGGCCAAAATGTTTTACACTGTCGCGCAAGTTTTGTACTGCGCGATCATAACGCCTGTGCCAATAACAGCAACTCGCACCGCCTGCGAACAAGCATACAAATAAAAACGGAGTTATAAATGACACAGTCAAGGTTTAAGTCGCTGCTTACAGGCAAGGGAAAGGCCGACGAGACGGCAAGCAGCTATAGCAGCACATCGGCGGATGATGGGGAAACTTCACGCTGGGCAATGCGCATACTCGCCATCCTGCTGATCGCACTCTGCGCCCTTGGCTGGTACTGGAGTCGCGAACCCAAAGTTCACATCACCGCCGACCTGACCAGCCAGTATCCCGTCGCTGGCTCCGCCATTACCTCTACCTTGATTACTGTCGTCGATACCCTGCTCGAAAAGCCCGGTGGCTTACTAAGCAACGACGTAATGCCTCCCGGGTTATTCCTCGATAATATCCCGAGCTGGGAATACGGCGTGATTATTCAGGTGCGCGATCTCGCCAAAGCCATGCGCGAGGCCTTCAGCCGCTCCCAGTCACAGTCGACCGAAGACAAAGACCTGGCCCTGGCCGAACCTCGCTTTAACTTTGACCTCGATAGCTGGATGTTACCGGCCTCAGAAACCGAGTACCGCAATGGCCGTAAACACCTCGAGGGCTATCTCACACGCCTGCTCGACGACGACGAATACAACGCGCAGTTTTACGCGCGCGCCGACAACCTGCGCTATTGGTTAAGCACGGTTGAGACTCGCCTCGGCAGTTTATCCCAGCGGCTCAGCGCCAGCGTCGGTCAAAAGCGCATCAATATTGATCTCGCTGGTGACAGCGCTGCCAGCCAGTCGACACCGACACCGAGCGAAATCGTGATAAAAACATCCTGGTCTGAGCTCGATGATGTGTTCTACGAAGCGCGGGGCACATCCTGGGCATTAGTTCATTTTTTAAAGGCTGCCCAAGTCGATTTTGCCGACGTACTGGCGAATAAAAACGCCCGAGTGAGCCTTGAACAAATTATTCGCGAGCTTGAAGCCACACAAAAACCCCTGCACAGCCCGATAATACTCAACGGCAGTGGCTTTGGTTTACTCGCCAACCATTCGCTGACCATGGCCTCTTATATTAGTCGTGCCAATGCAGCAATCATTGACTTACGCGAGTTATTATCGCAGGGTTAGCGCCAAATATAATCATCTGGCAAAGGAGTTGCCAACTGCACGGCTAAAGGAGTAGCCAGTTTCGCGGAAACTGCATGGCGACAAGCACGGCCAGCCCGATAAGCCACTCCAGCTCAATTGAACTGGCAGGTGCGGTGGTCGATAAACAAAACCACGGCCTGGTCGCGCTCGACCCGGAGGGGGCGATCCTGCTCTGGAATGACTGGATGCAGGCCTGGACTGGTATCGAATGTAAGCAGGCCCTTGGCAAAACCTTTCTCGACCTCTTCCCCGGCCTGCACGGCAGCGATTACGCCAAAGCCATTACCAGCGTCAATACCAGCGGCCAGGGGCTAACCTGGTATCTCGACCGCGAACCCGAATTGATCGACACGATTGAAGCGGCCCTTGCCTTTGGCTATCGCACACTGCCCCTTAGTCGCATTGCCGTTTCACCTTTTGCCCTGTCATCCCAGTCCGGCTGTTTACTGGAATTTTCGGAAGCCCCCTTTACATCCGTTCAGGCCAACTCCCTGCCGTCGGAACCCTCGACCAATACAAGTCACAGTGCTCAAAATGATGCCTGCCAGCTACCTGAAAAGGCCTTTGCAGCCTCCTTGCAGACTGAAGCTTTTGGTGTGATTTCCGCCGATACCGAAGGGCTTATCTCTGCCGTGAATCAGCGCGTCATCCAGATTAGCGGATATAGCGAAGAACAACTGATCGGCCAGGCCCTGAGCGTCCTACTCCCCAGCTTGAAGGACTGCGACGACATTCGACTCAATCTGGAGAAAACCAGTCGCCTGCATCAAGACAACATCTGCGAGGCCGTCAACTGCAATGGCGAGATCCTGCCATTAAAAGTGTCAGTGTTTCAAAACCCACTGCAGGACAATACCCTGACCCTGGTCTGCGAAGATTTTTCTCGCCAGCAGGGCAACCAGAATGCCGTACTGGCACAGCGGGAATTACTCAGCACCATTTATGACGAGGTTGCTGACGCTATTATTCTGCTCGATCCCCAGGGGCTGGTTGAACATATCAACCCCGTTGCTCTGGAAATGCTCGGCTTGCGCATGACCAAGATTGAGGGTAGCCCAATCGACGACCTGGTAATACTGACCAGTGGTGATGAGGAGCGAGCCATCAGCCCCCACCGGGAAGTGCTGAACCGGGGCACAAGTTGTCAAAGCCCTGAAAAAACCTTCCTCCACGTCACAGGCCGCCCCCCCTTGCAAGTTGTCGCGAGTGCCACCCCGCTACGCGACCGACAAAACCAACTGAGCGGCTGCGTATTAATCCTCCGTATTACCAACCAGGCCCATCGCGAATCAGTAAAGCTGGCCTGGCATGTCGACCACGACCCACTGACCCAGCTGCCCAACCGGCATTTTCTCGAGGGCGAACTCACCCGCGCAATAGAACTCACGCAAAGCACCAGCCAGAAACATGTCCTCCTCTATCTGGACCTCTACAATTTTTCACTGGTTAATGATACTTGCGGAAAAGCGGCTGGCGATGCCTTGCTGAAACAGTGCGCGCTACTCTTCAAGCAGACAACCGGTGAGAACACACTGGTCGCACGCATTGGCAGCGATGAATTTGCCATACTCTTACTGGATTGCCCCCTCGATGACGGCAAAGCCATTGCCGATAACATTATCGCGGCCATAAAGCGCTTCAGCTTTCCCTGGGGAGAGCGCCGCCTGAAAATTGGTATCAGTATTGGCGGTGAAGTAGTCGATCGAGATAGTAGCTCCGACATCGACGTACTAGTTACCGCGGCCTTTTCCTGTGCCGCCGCACGGGAATCGGGGCGCAACCGCGCCTTTTTCCAATACCAGCGTGAAAAACTTCATGAGCGCAAACAGGTCGCTGAGTGGGAGCCTCTCATTACCGACGCCCTCGACCACGATGGCTTTTGCCTCTACTTCCAACCCATCGTGCCAAGCCGCGAAATAGAACATGGCTATCGCCACTTCGAAGCACTGATTCGCATGATTGATAGTAAAGGCGGGATAATTTTGCCGGGCAAGTTTATCCCCACCGCTGAGCTCTATGGCCTGATTGACGATATTGACCGCTGGGTCATCCACCGAGTGATTGCCGACATCTTGTCACTCGATAAGCGCCAGCGACACGACTTGCGCATATCAATCAACCTCTCTGGAGCCACGATTAGCGACGACAGTTTTATGCCGTTTTTACTCGACATTATCGATAAAAGCGGTATTGACCCTCACCACTTACAGTTCGAAATCACTGAAACGGCAGCCATACGCCAATTTGATCGCGCGCTCGAGCTTATCAATGCATTGAAAGCTCGAGGCTGTCGTTTTTCACTCGACGATTTTGGTACCGGCCTTTCATCTCTGGGCTACTTAAAGCAAATGCCCGTCGACTATCTAAAAATTGACGGCAGCTTTATCCGCAATATGGAGCTTAACGACATCGACTTTTCGATGGTCAGCACCATCAATCATCTCGCCCATGTAATGGGTATTTCTACTATCGCCGAGTGTGTTGAGAATCAGATACAGCTATCAATGCTGCAGGAAATTGGTGTCGATTGCGTACAGGGTTTCTTTATCGAAAAGCCAAAACCGCTGTCAGATATTATTCTTTGACCCGGCCTCGCTTGAGATGATCGAGCAAGCCAGCACCACTAAAACAGGCCCCGTGCCCCGGATAAACCGCCTGGGGCTTAAGCCGTCGCAATAGTTTGACACTGCGCGCCAATTGCACCGGGTTGGCGTAGACAGATGGTTTCACCGGACGACCTTCTTTATTGCTGCCCAGCAAAGTATCGCCAGTAATCAAACTACCGCTGGGGCGATGGTAAAAACAACAGCTATCCCAGGAGTGCCCAGGGGTGTGGAGCACCTGCCAGTCATCAAAACCCGGTAACAGTGTGTGATGTTTGAGACGCAACGGTGGCTCATCCAGCGACGCACAGTCATCATTGGGCGCCTCATCTTCCGCTGTATAAGCCGGTAGCATTTTCGCCCGGGCGCTTTTGTGAGGGTTGGCATACATCCGCCATGCCCGCGGCCGCATACCCTCCACCAGAGCCGTCACCAACCGAAAAACCATGCCGGTAGGATCATTGGCAAACTTGAGCAGCTTCGAGGGTGTCGCGTAGGGTACCGCCAGCTGTGCGCCACAAACACTGGCGATTTTGGCAATACTGCCACTGTGGTCAGGGTCACCGTGGGTGCAGATCACCAGCTTTACGTCACGGATATCGCGCTGTAGCACCTTGTGAATATAACCGAGAACATACTTCTCGCCACGCCAGGCGGCATCGACAACCAGCAGGCCATCACCATCTTCAATCACATAGCTATTAACATGCCGACCTTTGACCTGATGGATTTTCATCCGATGCTTTCCACCTCTAGTTATCGACCGTAGTGACCGACAAGCCCAGAGCTAATTGAACATTTCCATTAAGCGGCGACCGGGATCTTCAGCTTTCATAAAGGCCTCGCCCACCAAGAAAGCGTTAACCCCGTGACCGCGCATCGCCATCACATCATCAATAGTGTGAATACCGCTTTCAGTAATAACCAATCGATCTTCGGGGATTTTGTCGAGCAGATTAAAAGTCGTATCGAGCTGGGTGCTAAAGGTGTGCAAATTGCGATTATTAATGCCGATCAACGGTGTCGACAATGTCAACGCTGCATCCAGCTCTTGAGCATTGTGTACTTCGAGCAGCACATCGAGACCCATTTCCAGCGCCAGATCATGTAGTTCCGCCATCTGCTGCGGTGCCAGTGCGGCGGCGATTAGCAAAATACAGTCGGCACCCAGGACTCGCGCCTCGATGATTTGATAGGGGTCGACGACAAAATCTTTGCGCAACAGAGGTAGAGAGGCCGCACTGCGGGCCTGGCGTAAAAACTCATCGCTACCCTGAAAGAAGTCGACATCCGTCAACACTGAGAGGCAGGCTGCGCCGCCCCTTTCATAACTTTGGGCAATTCTTACCGGATCAAAGTTTTCGCAAATAACACCCTTGCTGGGCGAGGCTTTCTTTACCTCAGCAATCACTGCCGGCAAGCCCTGCTCAACCTTGCTTTGCATGGCGGCGGCAAAGCCGCGACAAGCCGGCATATCACTCGCTTGCTCACGCAGTGCAGCCAGAGAAACACGGGCACTACGCTCGGCCACCTCTTCGTGCTTGCGGCTGAGAATTTTCTTCAAAATGGTCGGAGTATCATCCACAACTACTTGTCCTTCTGGCATACGATTATTCCTTTAATCCGTCAGCAAAGTGCTAAAAGCGGCAAGCTCATCGAGCTTTTCCAATGCCAGCCCACTGGCAATACTGTCCTGGGCCATAGCAACCCCCTCGGCCAAATTGGCGGCAACACCACTGACATAAATCGCAGCGCCGGCATTGAGCGCAATAATATCGGCGGCCTTGCGGCCCGTGTCACTGGGCCGCGAACTCAGGGCATCGCGAATTAAGGCGAGAGAGTCGGCAGCATCGGTAACGCCGAGGCCCTCCAGGTTTTGCTCGGCAATACCGAAGTCCGTGGGCGCGATGCGATATTCGCGAATCTCTCCACCCTGTAATTCGGCAACACTGGTGCCGCCGACCAGACTAATTTCATCGAGGCCATCGTCACTGTGCACCACCATAATGTGCTCGCTACCCAAACGCTGCAGTACCTGTGCGACTGGCTTGCAGAGCGCCGCGTCAAAGACGCCAATTAACTGGCGCTTAACACCGGCGGGATTGGTCATCGGCCCGAGAATATTAAACAGAGTGCGCACGCCAAGAGCTTTACGCGGCCCAGCGGCATATTTCATCGCGCTGTGGTGCTGGGGAGCAAACATAAAACCAATACCCACATCCTCAACACAGCGGGCAACCTGGACAGAGTTAAGATCGAGCCGCACCCCCGCTGCTTCCAATAAATCGGCACTGCCACTCTTACTGGAGACCGAGCGATTACCGTGCTTCACCACTCGCCCACCGCTCACCGCCACCACAAAAGCACTGGCCGTCGAAACATTGAACAAACTTGCGCCATCGCCACCAGTACCGACAATATCCACCAAATGCTCGCCACTGACACTAACGCCACTGGCCAGCTCACGCATCACCTGTACCGCGCCGGTAATTTCGTCGAGGCTTTCACCCTTCATGCGTAGGGCAACGAGGAAGCCTGCAATTTGCTCCGGGCTGGCTTCGCCGGTCATTATCTGGCGCATCACGGCGACCATTTGATCTTGCGTAAGGTCAACGTTTTCAATCACCTGAGCGATGGCCGTTTTAATATCCATAATTGTTATCCCGATAAACCCGGTAGGTGGCGACGCTACGACTGGCCAGCGCCTTCAAGAAAGTGTTGCAGTAAGTCGTGACCGTGCTGGCTAAGAATAGACTCGGGGTGAAATTGCACACCCTCTACGTCCAACGTTTTATGGCGCAGGCCCATAATCTCGTCCACTTCACCGTCGTCCGTTTGTGTCCAGGCGGTGATCTCTAAACAATCGGGCAAGCTGTCTTTCTCAACCACCAACGAGTGATAGCGCGTCGCTTCAAAGGGGTTAGTCAGACCACGAAATACGCCGCCATTATTGTGGTGAATGGGCGACACCTTGCCGTGCATGACCTCACGGGCGCGCACCACTTTACCGCCGAAGGCCTGGCCGATGCTCTGATGACCCAGGCAAATACCCAGCAGTGGAATGCGACCGGCGAAATGCTCAATCGCGGCCAGAGAGATGCCCGCTTCATTGGGCGTACAGGGGCCGGGAGAAACCACTATTTTCTGCGGCGCCAGGGCTTCAATATCGGCGATGCTCAGCTCATCGTTGCGTACCACTTTAACGTCGGCACCCAGCTCGGCGAGATATTGCACCACGTTGTAGGTGAAGGAATCGTAGTTATCAATCATTAATATCATCGTATTACGCCTCCACAACCATGGCCGCCGCGCGGAAAATGGCCCGCGCCTTATTCATGGTTTCCTTCCACTCGAGCGCTGGCACCGAATCAGCAACGATGCCACCACCGGCCTGCACGTACAGATTGCCGTCTTTGATCACCGCCGTGCGAATGGCAATAGCGGTATCCATATTGCCGTTCCAGCCGAGATAGCCCACTGCGCCGCCGTAAATGCCGCGTTTGACGGGCTCCAGCTCGTCGATAATTTCCATGGCGCGGATCTTTGGCGCGCCGCTTAAGGTGCCCGCAGGCAAAGTCGCACGTAGCACGTCGATAGCCGATAGCTCGGGCTTAACCTGCCCGGTCACATTCGAGGTGATATGCATCACATGGGAGAAACGCTCCACCACCATCTTTTCCGTCAACTTTACGGTGCCGGTTTGGGCAATGCGGCCAACATCATTGCGCCCCAGATCAATAAGCATCAAATGCTCGGCAATCTCTTTTGGATCGGCGAGCATTTCTGCTTCCATCGCCAGGTCCTCTTCTTCGGTATGCCCACGACGACGAGTACCGGCGATGGGCCGCACGGTAACTTCACCCTGCTCCAGTCGCGTGAGAATTTCCGGCGACGAGCCGGCAATCTGAAAATCGCCCATATCGAGAAAATACAGATAGGGTGAGGGGTTCAAATTGCGCAAGGCCCGATACAAATTGATCGGCTCGGCGGGGAAAGGTAGACACAGGCGCTGGGAGGGCACCACCTGCATGACATCACCGGCCCGAGTATAGGCTTTGATGGTTTCAACGGCGGCTTCATAGCCAGCTTGCCCCATACTTGAGACAAAAGCATCTTCGCTAACGCCCTCACCCTTTAAACGCACGGGCGGTAATTCAGGAACGGGCAGTTTCAGCGCGGCCTCTATTTCATCAAGGCGTTGTTGAGCGCACTCCCAGGCATTGGCCTGAGTGGGGTCGACGTGAATAATTAAGCTTAAAGTGCCACCCAGATTATCGAAGACCAGTACTTCTTCGGAGACCATCAGCAATATATCTGGTACACCCAGTTCGTCGGGTGGGCAGCTATCGGCCAGCCGAGGCTCAATATAACGCACCGTGTCGTAGCCAAAGTAACCCACCAAACCACCGGTAAAACGCGGCAGGTCGGGGCGTTCGGGCATATTGAATTGTTGCTGGAAGGCTTCAATTTCAGCCAGTGGATCTTGCACCGTGCGCTCTTCGATCACCGCGCCGTGCTTTTCCAGTGTCCACTGATGACCGCACACTTTCAGCACTGTGGCCGAGGGCAGGCCGATGAGTGAATAACGACCCCATTTTTCGCCGCCTTCGACGGATTCGAATAAATAGGTGTAGGGCCCGCGCGCCAGTTTTAAGTAGCACGATAGTGGAGTTTCAAGATCGGCGAGTATTTCTCGCATCACCGGGATGCGCTGGTAATTTTGCTTTGCCAGGTCGGCGAATTCCTGGGATGACATATCAGGCGTCATGATTATTCCTTTCAATAATATTTAGTAAGTGCTGTATTCGGATTCATTTCTATCCGCCGCCCGAATGGACGGCAAAAATCACACGTATGGCCATCGCCAACGCGGGGAAAGGAAAACCGAACTACCTTGCCTACCCAATACCACTAAAAAACTCCTGAATTTGCGGTGGGATTCTAAAGCATTTGTGCCTGCTATTAAACCGCCGCAGGTTCTCTGGCCTATACGCCAACCAGTTCCTTACGCATTGCAGCGATAGCTTCATCCCGATTATCGGCGCCGAAGATGGCCGAACCTGCAACAAAGGTATCGGCACCGGCGGCGGCAATTTCAGCAATATTATCGACAGTCACGCCGCCGTCTATCTCCAGCCGAATAGGCAGGCCGCTAGCATCAATCAAGGCCCGCGCCTCGCGCAGTTTATTCAGCGTTTCGGGGATAAACTTTTGCCCGCCATAACCGGGGTTTACCGACATTAATAAGAGCACGTCGATTTTGTCGAGTACATGTTTCGTCACCTCCAACCCGGTCGCCGGATTCAACACTAGCCCAGTTTTACAACCCAGGCTGCGAGCCAATTGCAGGGAGCGATCAATATGGCGCGTGCCCTCGGGGTGAAAGGTAATCCACGAAGCTCCGGCTTCGGCAAACTGCACAATCATTTCGTCCACCGGCTCGACCATTAAATGCACATCGATCGGCGCCTCAATACCGTAGTCTCGCAGGGCCTTACACACCATCGGGCCGATGGTCAGATTGGGCACATAGTGATTATCCATCACGTCAAAGTGGACAACGTCGGCGCCACTGGTCAGCACATTGGCGACCTCTTCACCGAGACAGGCAAAATTGGCGGACAGAATAGAAGGGGCAATAAGGTAGTCGGGCATGTTCAGATCCCTTGCAGGTTATTGAAAAGTCTTGTGTTTGCACGAGGGCGCACACTATGCCGAAGATACCTTCGTCCTGCAATGCGCAGCCGACCACGGACGTCTATCTGCTGTGCTAATCTGCGCCTCCTGCTTTCATCAAATGCCATCCATGGTCACGACACCTACTACCAATGCATCGGCCGCCGTGACAGACAAACTCCAGAGTCTGCACGAAAGCTTGCCGCCGCTGAACTTTGAGCCTGAGACCGACACCCCCAGCCAGCAAATACCCTACGCCGACAGCTATCTGGCTCACTATCAATTAGCCGCTATTAATACTGCCGCCAAAGCCCAACACAACACCCGCCACTACCTCGGCCAGCTCAATACCGCCGGTTACAACGTGGCCTGCCAATATTGGCTCCCCGAAAATGCCAAAGGCACCGTGTTTGTGGTGCATGGCTATTTCGACCACAGCGCCCTTTATCGCCATCTGTTTAGCTACTTATTAGAACGCGGTTATGCCCTCGTCACTTTTGATTTACCCGGGCATGGCCTGTCCGATGGCGAGCGGGCCTCCATTGCCAGCTTTGATCATTACGTAGAAGCTTTCGATGGCCTGCTGGACGCTTGCGCCGACCACCTGCCCCAGCCCTGGCACGCCGCGGGACAAAGCACCGGCGGTGCGATTGTGCTTAAACACCTGCTCGAAGAAAAAGACGGTGAATCACTGTTTCAGCATATCGCCCTGCTCGCCCCCCTGTTGCACACCCGCAACTGGGGTACGGGACGGCTTACCTATCGCCTGCTGCACCGTTTTATTTCACGCATTAAGCGCGACTTTAAATCCAACTCCGGCGATGGCGATTTTCTCAACTTCCTCAAGCACAGCGACCCCCTGCAAAGCCGCCATATTCCGCTGGAATGGGTCGGCTCAATGAAGCGCTGGACGGAAGAATTTCACGACCTTCCCGTTAATCATAAATCGATGAGCATTGTTCAGGGCGATAAAGATATGACCCTCGACTGGCGTTACAACCTGGCGCAATTTCAGAAAAAACTGCCGAATTCCAGGGTCGAAATTATCGCTAACGCTCAACACCACCTGGCTAATGAGGCCGAGGGATTACGCAACCAAATCTTTGCGGCGATGCCCTTTTAATCCCCATGAAAACACCATGAAAGACTGCAACTCCTGTGGTAAATGCTGCACCAAATACAGTAACGGCGGCCTGTCGGCGACGCCGAGCGAGATTGAATTCTGGGATATCTGCAGGCCCAAAATTGCCCGCTATGTTGACGACGGCGAGATTTGGATGAACCCGGATGATGGTCAGCAGCTCGAGCTTTGTCCGTGGTTAAACAAAGTGCCGGGGGAGGACAAATACCTCTGCGGTATTTATTACGACCGTCCCGATGACTGCAAATACTACCCGGTGACGATTGAGCAAATGATTGCCGATGACTGTGAAATGATAGAGGTGAGGGATTTACGCAATCCGAAGCAGGCCCAGAAGGATCTCGACAAGCTAATGGCCGATAGCCGACCACCGCTTGAATAAGATTTAAAAAGGGCTCAACTACCCTCTTCGTTTTCTACGTTAAAAAAGCACCCGGCAACGAATCGTACCTTCAATCGCCTTCAACTCTTTCAGGGCCTGATCGCTATAACCGGCGGCCACATCAATCACCACGTAACCAATTTGTTCATTGGTCTGCAGGTATTGGCCGGTGATGTTAACCGCACTGTCGGAGAACACCTGGTTGATAGCGCTCATTACGCCGGGCACATTGCGGTGAATGTGGAGCAGACGATGGGAGCCTTCGTGGGAGGGCAGGGCCACCGAGGGGAAGTTCACTGAACCCAGGGTAGTACCGTTATCGCTGTAGCGGATTAGCTTTTCAGCCACTTCGCCGCCGATATTTTCCTGAGCTTCTTCCGTGGAGCCGCCGACATGGGGCGTTAATATTACGTTGTCGAATTCACGTAGGGGGGAGAAAAACTCTTCCTGATTGGTGCCCGGTTCGCTCGGGAAAACATCGACGGCGGCACCGGCCAATTTCTTTTCCGACAAGGCCTCACAAAGCGCTTCGATATCGATCACCTGCCCGCGAGCGGCATTAATCAACACTGCGCCGGGCTTCATTGCGGCCAGTCGCGCGCTGTTCATCATATTGCGCGTTGCCTTTGTATCCGGCACATGCAGGGAGACCATATCGGCGCAGTCCAGCAGATCGTCGAGCTCGGCAATTTGCTCGGCATTGCCCAGGGGCAGGCGCGTAACCACATCGTAAAACTTCACTTTCATGCCCAGGGATTCCGCCAGTACGCTGACCTGGCTGCCGATATTGCCGTAACCGACAATCCCCAGGGTTTTGCCACGCACTTCAAAGGAGCCAACGGCCGATTTCTGCCATACGCCACGGTGGGCCTTGGCATTTTTCTCGGGGATGCCGCGCATCAACAGTATCGCTTCGGCGATCACCAACTCGGCAACGCTGCGGGTATTCGAGTAAGGCGCATTAAAGACCACCGCGCCGCGCTCGGTGGCGGCTTTAAGGTCAACCTGATTAGTGCCGATGCAGAAACAACCAATGGCCATCAGCTTGTTAGCACTGGCCAGCACATCTGCCGTGAGCTGAGTGCGAGAGCGAATGCCGACAAAGTGGGCGTCGCTAATTTTGGCCTTCAACTCATCGTCAGGCAGAGCACCTTTAATGTATTCAATATTGCTGTAGCCCGAGCCATTCAAAGAGTCGACCGCCGAGGGGTGTACGCCTTCAAGCAGCAGTATGCGAATTTTCGATTTATCGAGAGAGACAGAAGCCACGACACACCTCAGGGGCAAAAAAATGGGGCGACATGGTAACATGCGCGGCGGCCTTTAAAGGCCCCCTTGGCCCTGAACGCCTTCTGCCAACTTCTATAGAGCCCGATTCAATGGATAAAAACATCTTGCAGCAACTCCACGCCATTGTTGGAGAAACACGGGTTCTCACCGATACCGACAGCCTGCAAAGCTACGGCCTTGATCGCACCACGGTTTGGACGGCCGCACCCTGCGCGGTCGTACTGCCAGGCAGCATTGAAGAGGTACAGGCCATCGTACGACTGGCAAGCAGTGAAAACTTGGCCATTGTACCCTCGGGCGGGCGCACCGGTTTAAGTGGTGGCGCAGTGGCCAAGTCAGGCGAGCTAGTGCTGGCCCTCGACCGCATGAACAAGGTACTCGACTTTAACGCCGTCGACCGCAGCCTCACCTGCCAGGCTGGCATCATCACTCAGCAGTTGCAGGAATACGCGGAAAATCAGGGGCTATTCTACCCAGTGGATTTCGCCTCGGCGGGGTCTAGCCAAATCGGCGGTAATATCGCCACCAATGCCGGCGGTATTAATGTGATTCGCTACGGCATGACGCGGGACTGGGTGCTGGGCCTGAAGGTGGTCACCGGCAACGGCGACATTCTCGAACTCAATCGCGGGCTGATTAAAAACAATACTGGCTACGACTTCCGCCATTTGTTTATTGGCTCTGAAGGCACCTTGGGCATTATTTGTGAAGCGACCATGCGTCTCGCGCCGCCACCGAAAGACCCTGCCGTATTGGTGTTGGGGGTGAGTGACTTTCCCGCTATTATGGATGTGCTGAAAACCTATAGCGGCGCATTAACCCTTAACGCCTTTGAGTTTTTCTCCGACCTGGCTCTCGACAAAGTGCTCGCTCACCAACCGTTAACAGCGCCCTTTGAGCAGCGCACCCCCTACTACGCACTGCTGGAATTTGAACAAACCACACCCGAAGTGCTCGACACAGCGATGGGCCTGTTTGAAGATTGCGCTGAAGCCAGCTGGGTGCTCGATGGCGTAGTTAGCC
>Ga0209081_1001303_pt1 | contig 14946 bp, 14 predicted proteins | sample GOMGulsemesocosm_4_FD_184636 | JGI IMG/M metagenome (GOLD analysis project Ga0209081, IMG submission 184636) | Methane-oxidizing microbial communities from mesocosms in the Gulf of Mexico - GOM15B Gulf of Mexico (SPAdes) (version 2) | ecosystem: Environmental > Aquatic > Marine > Cold seeps... | reverse complement strand
CGATGATAAACAGTACTGAGAGTACAATTTTCCCACCTTTATCATTTTCTAAAATTCTTGTTATTATTGGTTTTCTTTTTTCCATGTCTTAGTCCTGTGCATCTCGACCTTTTTGAGGAAATAATCCCCTAGGCCTTTTTTGTATAAATAAAATGATAAAAACGAGTATTAGAACTTTTGCAAGTACAGCACCTGCAACTGGTTCAATAAACTTATTAAGCTCACCCAATGAAATGGCAGCGATTAATGTTCCCCATAAGTTTCCAACTCCCCCAAATACAACCACCATGAAAGAATCAACAATATATGCTTGTCCTAAATTTGGCCCCACATTTGTAAGCTGTGACAGAGCAACGCCTGCAATTCCAGCAATCCCTGAACCAATACCAAAGGTCATGGCATCGATTAAACCAGTTTTTATTCCCATGGCTTGAGCCATTTGTCTATTTTGCGTGACGGCTCTAACTTTTAATCCCAAAGAGGTTTTCTTTAATACCAGTAAAATCCCAATAAATACTATGAATGAAAAGATGACGATATATAATCTATTGTAAGTAAAAGATAAAGCATCGTTAATCTCTAAAGCACCACTCATCCATTGTGGAGTTTTCACTTCTTGATTAAGTGGAGAATAAATTGTTCTTACTATTTGTTGTAAAATCAAACTAATTCCAAAGGTTGCTAGGAGTGTTTCAAGAGGTCTACCATATAGGTGTCTTATCACCAATCGCTCAATTATTACACCCACCATAGCACTCACAAGAAAAGCCAGTGGAATAGCAATAATAATTGAATACTCAATCATATTGGGTAATATTTGTTGCAAGGTATACGTAGTATATGCTCCAATCATTATCATTTCACCATGAGCCATATTGATAACTTTCATAACTCCAAAAGTAATGGCAAGTCCAATTGCAGCAAGTAATAAAACAGAACCCAAACTTAAACCAAAAAAGATTTTTTCAATAAAGGCATAAAAAGATTTACTTGATTCTATTTCTTCAATAGATTGCAAAGCAAGAACTTTGAGTTCTTCTTGTTGTGCGTTACTTGAAATTTCCTTTAAGGTTTGAAGGGCTTGAGGTGATAGTGCGTCTGCTAGATTTTTAACCGCATTTAACTGATCTTCATAGGTACCAAATTTTGCGTGTAAAATAGTTTTACTTTTTATTAATACTTCTTTTACTTCTTCACTCTTTTCATTGAGTAAGGCTTTATTGATTAACTCTAATGAACCTTTATTAATATTTTTAAATATATTTTTTGCAGATTCTAATCTAATATTTTCATCTTGTGAGAATAGATTTAATTGTGCAAGTTTACTTCTTATAATACTTCTTAATTTATTATTTGTTTTAACTTTTTTGAACATTCTTTTATTCATGATTTCTAGTTTTTCACTTGTTAATAGATTAACTGTGTGATAATTTTTTCCATCTTTTTTAACTAAAGTGACAAAGGTTTTGTCTTTTTTTGTATAAAAGAGTTCATTGTTTAACATTGATTTTAATAAAGAGGATAGTTTTTCATTCTCAAAATGTTTTTCAACCAAAGTATTTATAACTTCTGTTTTAACTTTATAACTTTTTGATGTAAGTGGTTTTATGTCATCTTTAAAATCACTTGCAAAAAGTGAAGATAGGAATAATAGATTAAGTAATATTATTTGTGTGATTTTTGTTTTTATATTTATTTTCATGTTTATTTTCATTGCCTGCTTCATATAAAAAATGGGGAATAATCCCCATTTTTATTAGTAATTTTGTCCTGAACATTTTGCTGTTTTTACATTGTAACTACCACAATATAAAGGTTTTCTCCAATCTGAAATCAGATCTTTACTTCCAGGTAGAAAGTCAGACCATGCATCACCTACGACTGTATCAGGTGTTTGCCATACTGTTTCAAATTGACCATCTTCTTGAATTTCTCCAATTAAAACTGGTTTTGTTAAGTGATGGTTTGGCATCATAGTTGCTAGACCACCTGTTAAGTTTGGTGTACTAATACCAATCATTGCTTGTGTTACTGCATCAGTAGAAGTGCTTCCAGCTTTTTCAACTGCTTTTACCCACATCTTAAATCCAATATAAGTAGCTTCCATTGGGTCATTAGTTACTCTTTTATCATCTTTGATATATTTTTTCCAAGTTGCTATAAACTCTTCATTGATATCAGATTCAGCACTTTGAAAATAGTTCCAAGCTGCAAGGTGACCAACTAATGGTTTTGTATCAATACCTGCAAGTTCTTCTTCACCAACTGAAAAAGCAATAACTGGAATATCTTCTGCATTGATTCCTTGGTTTCCAAGTTCTTTATAAAAAGGAACGTTAGCATCACCATTGATTGTTGAAACTACAGCTGTTTTAACTCCTGTGCTTCCAAATTTTTTAATATCTGAAACAATACTTTGCCAATCAGAGTGTCCAAAAGGAGTATAATTTACCATGATGTCGCTAGCTTTTACGCCTTTAGCCATCAAGTATGCTTTTAAAATTTTGTTTGTTGTTCTTGGATAAACATAATCAGTTCCAGCAAGAACCCATCTTTTAGCTCCTACTTCATTCATTAAGTAATCAACAGCTGGAATAGCTTGTTGGTTTGGTGACGCACCTGTATAAAATACATTTTTAGATGACTCTTCCCCTTCATATTGAACAGGGTAAAATAAAATACCATTTAACTCTTCAACAACTGGAAGTACTGATTTTCTTGAAACTGAAGTCCACGCACCAAAAGTAACATCAACTTTATCTTTTGTAATTAGACCTCTAATTTTCTCAGCAAATAAAGGCCAGTTTGATGCAGGATCTACAACAACTGCTTCGAGTTTCTTCCCCAAAACTCCACCTTTTTTGTTTTGTTCTTCAATTAACATCAAAACCGTATCTTTTAATGTGGTTTCAGAAATGGCCATTGTTCCTGATAGTGAGTGTAATACACCAACTTTGATTGTCTCTGCTGCTTGAGCTGTTACACTCAATGTTGCTAAAGATGCAATCATCAATGATTTTGCTAACAATTTTTTCATTTTATCTCCTCTGATTTAGTCTTTCAACTTAAGTCAAAGTATAAAATAAGAGTGTTGCTTTAGTGTTTCTTTTTGAGAATAAAATAGAATCAGTTGTATATAAAATATACAACTAAATTTTTTTTGATAATAGCTTTTCACATAAGTAAGATATGTTTTGAAAATTGTAGGATAGTAAATAGTTTTTGATTTGTGAATAGAGTAATTTATCACAATCTTTTGTATTGATTAAGGCTTCAATGGTTTTAGTATCTAAAGTTTTACAGGCTCGCTTAATTTGTAATAAGAGTTCTTCTGAAATATTTTTCAGGTCAAACTTTTGATTTTCTTGAATATTTTCTTCATAAATAAACTCAATTTTTAAGTACTGCTGTATTGTTTGAACAATCAATTCCCTTTGAATAGGTTTGGTTAAAAAAGAATTTATACCTGCTTTTATAGCTATTTCTTCATCTTTTTTAAAAGCATGTGCTGAAACGGCAATAATAGGAATATCTTTACCTTTTGATAAGTTTCTAATACGTTTACTTGTTTCAATACCATCTATTGAAGGCATCAGTATATCCATAAAAATTAAGTCAATTTGATGGTTCTTGAAAATCTGTATTGCTTCTTCACAATTTTGTGCTTGTTTAATTTTAAATCCATAAAGACTTAACATTTGATCAATGAGCATTCTATTCTCTTTTATATCATCAACAACTAAGATGGTATAAACGTCTTTTGGGCCAGAAATACCTATGATTCTTTTTTGTAAATCAATTTCTTTAATAATACGCTTTTTTGATACTTCAAAGTTTATATGAAAATGAAACTTACTTCCCTTGTTGGGTGTACTTACAAGAGAAATGTTTCCACCCATTTTTGAGATGAGTTTTTTTGTAATAGATAAACCAAGACCTGTGCTGGTTTTGATATTTGAATTTGTATTGATTTGTTCAAATGGCTGAAATATGAGTTTTTTGTGTTTATTGTCTATACCAATGCCTGTGTCAATTATTTCAAATAAGAGTTGTGAACTATGTAGTTCTATATTTAAAGTTGCACCACCAGTTGAAGTAAATTTAAGGGCATTTGCCAAAAGGTTGATAATGATTTGTTTTAACATTTGTTCATCAGCTCTAATGTATTTGGGAACATCTTCTGAAATATTTACAGAAAAAGTCAAATTCTTATTTTTATATCTTGAGTGAAACATTTGTTTTAATTCATCAACACAATCATAAAGATTAAAATCATCGATTGACATATCAATTTTTCCTGCTTCTATTTTTGAGAGTTGTAAAATTTCATTGATGATTCTTAAAAGGTGCTCTCCACTTGAGTGGATGGTATTTAAATTTTCTTTTTCAGAGCTATTGATGTTTCTTGAGTCTTTAAGCAGTTGTGCAAACCCTAAAATAGCATTTAAAGGGGTTCTTAATTCATGACTCATGTTTGCTAGAAAAATTGATTTTGAATCATTGGCATCTTTTGCATCCTTGATTGCTTTTTTTAATTGTTTTTCATTTTTCTTTTCTTTGGTGATATCGCTAAAAACCACTACTGAACCCAGTAAAATCTTCTTTTTATTATAAATAGGGGTACTTACGTATTTGATAGGGAAAACAGATTTATTTAACTTTTTAAAAGAGACTTCCATTTTTTTTGATAACATCAGTTTTTCGTTTCTCGTAAATTTTTTATTTACACTATCTAAACCTCTCAGAATTATAGACTCATATAAATATTCTCCAATGAGTTCTTCTTGGGAACTAAAGCCTAAAAGTTTACAAGCCATAGGGTTTAAAAATGTTAATTTCCCTTTTTCATCTAAACCAAAGATACCATCACCAGCAAGATCCAGAATTGATTTGTTCTTTTGCTCACTGTGGATTAATTCTATGGCATTTTTTTTAAAAATCTCAACAGTACCAATCATTTCACTCACTTCATCGTTGTTTTCATGCACAGGTATTTGCGCTTCCATGTCATTTTTTGCCAAACGCAACATGGCATTTTTTAAAGTCTCTAAGGGATAAATGATTCGGGAGAGTATGATAAACGATGAAAATAAAACCAAAACGATTAGAAATAGTATTGAGAAACTCACATACCTCTCTAAGAGGTGAACCTCATTTTTTGTTTCTTCTACTTTCTTATTTGTTCTATGTTTAAAAGCTTTGTAAAACTGATCTAAAGGTTTCATGATGGCTATTTTTGCTTTGTGGTATTTTTGCGAATGCATAATATCTCGTGCCATTTCAAAGTTGGGTTTTGAATCTTGGGTATAAAAACCATAATCATCTTGAAAGATTCCTTTTATTGCATTCATTGCTTTTATTTCTAGATAAGTTAAATCATCTGATTCTTGTTGTGATTTGTATAAAAGCGCCAATTCTGCTTCTTGGAAACCCGCTTGTTTCATGAGATCTCTTAAGGCAACGATTTTTCCTTCTAATGATGGTTTACTACCATTTATAGTAAGAAAATCCCAATAGATGCTGTTGTAATTTTTTGGTCTAGGTATAATTCCATTTCTGATATCTAAGATAGTATGAAACTGTTCTTCATACATTTTATTACCCGTAATAACATAGGTTCTTGCAACTCGGGTAAGGTCATCTGAACTTTGTCGCAGTTCATTTGCAAGGATGAGAGACTTGTGTTGCATTTTATATGCATCTTCCATTTGTGTTGTGGCTTTGTGATAATCGCTTATAATAAAAACCAATAGACTTAAAAAACTAATATTAACAATAAACAGTAATAAGAAGAGTCGTTTTAATTTCACACTTAACCTTTAATTTAACAATAAGTTATATAATAACAAAATATATACACTGAAAGAACTCATAAATGAATAAAAAATATACCATTTTGATTATTGATGATAAAGTTGAAAACTTACAATACCTGAGCTCCATTTTGGATGATTTGTATGAAGTAAGACCCAGTCTTGATGGTAAACAAGCACTTGAAGCATTAAAGTTTTTGATTCCTGATTTAATTTTACTTGATATTAAAATGCCAAATATTGATGGCTATGAAATATGTAAACTCATTAAAGAAGAGCCCAAGTTAAAAGAAATTCCTATTATCTTTATCAGTGCTTTTGATGATATTCATCATAAAATCCAAGCTTTTGATAATGGAGGGGTTGATTATATAACCAAGCCTTTTGAGCCAAAAGAAGTGCTAGCAAGAGTTAAAACTCAAATAGAAATTTCACAAAGTAAAAAAACAATTATGAATCTTCTTGAAGTTCAAGATATTTTTGTAAAAAAAATCATGCATGAAATGAATACTCCTATGAGTATCATCTCTTTAAACACTGAAGCCTTAGAGCGTAAAGTTGGACCTATGAATGAATTCAACTCCATAAGAGCTTCAGTAAAAACCCTGTCATCCATTTATGGTGACTTATCATATATGATAAAAAAAGAGACGAGAATTTATGAAATAAAAGAAATCAACGTTTTGGATTTTATCACTTCACGAATAATGTTTTTTGATGAAATAGCTACGGTCAAAAGTATCAGTTTGGATTTAGAATTTACCCAGAAATTTGATATAAATATTAATGAATATGAGTTCGAGAGAATTATAGATAATACACTCTCAAATGCAATTAAATATTCTAAGGAAGGCTCTGTTATTGATATTTGTGTAGGGCTAGAAGCTGAAAGCTATTTAATTAAGATTGAAGATCATGGAATTGGTATAGATGAAGATGTAGATGTGTTTTTGCCTTATTATCAACAATCAAGCGAAAATTCTGGTTTGGGACTTGGTTTGACTATTGTAAAAGAAATTTGTACTAAATATGACATAGATATTGTAGTTAATAGTAAAAAAAATAGTGGTACACAATTTATTTATGATGTCTCTTCTATTGTAGACAAGGTAGATAAATGAAAATTCTTTTACTCGAAGATGATTTTGAATTAAATAAAATGATAACAAAATCATTGGAATCACAGGGATTTTTTGTTGATAGTTTTCTTGAAGGGTACACAGCTGTTGATAAAGTTTTAAATAACAAGTATGACATTTATATCTTAGATATTAATGTTCCTGGTTTTGATGGACATCAAATCTTAGAAATTATAAAAAAAGAAAATGATTTGCTACCTGTACTTATTATCAGTGCAGCACTGGATATTGACAATATCACAAAAGCGTATGAATTGGGATGTAATGACTATTTAAAAAAACCCTTTGAAATAGAAGAATTATTGCTTCATATAAAATATCTTATCAAAAGTAGTTATAAAAGTGATATTGATAAAGACATTGTAGATTTGAATTATGGATTTACATTTTGTCTAAAAAATCAAACACTTTATAAATTTAAACACGAAATAACACTCACCCAAAAAGAGAAACTGTTTTTAACTTTATTAATTCAAAATATCAACAAGACCATTACCATAAATATGATTCATGAATATGTTTGGGATGGAAAAGAAGTTGAAGCAGTAAGTATTCGCTCTATTTTACATAAGTTACAAAAAAAGTTAAAAAATGGAATGATTTTAAATGTAAGAGGTATTGGTTATAGAATGTTTAATGCAGATGAGCCCAATTAAATAAACCAACTGGCATATTAAATGCCAGATGGTTTTAAAGGTGTAGCTTCAGTGAAAAATCATGCTGCAACTTCAGCTTTAGCTTCTCCATTACCAAATAAATTACTTTGGTGAAGAATCAAAATCAATGGTATTGCATAAGCCCAGTGTCGAGCCATGGTAATTACTGGCATCATAGGACTGGCATCAAGTCCAGCAACTCCTGCTCCTAGTAATGGCAACATAAATAACCATACTAAAGCAACAGTTTGTCCTGTTACAAATAAGAGTGCTCTAAACCAGTTTGGTCCCCACAGTGATGATGTGATACCTGCATATAATACAGCCAGTAAAATTCCATTTGAAAAGTGACCACCCAAACCATAAGCAAATCCCAATCCAGTTTTTGCACCCAATAGGGCAGGTATATCCCACCAGTTTCCAGTAAATAATAGTCCTACAATATCAAACGCTAATGTTCCTAAAATACCTGCTAATATTGCATGTTTCCAATTAATTCTATTTGTCATTTTGTATCCTTTAATTTTTTTATACTTAAATTTATTTTCATCTCTAATAGTTATTTCCAATTTTTTTGCAGCACTTATGCTTCTCATTGAGAAAGCAAAGTGCCAATAAGAAATAAATAGTTTAGATTATTTTATAGTTGTCGTTGTGACTCTTCGATTTTTACATCATTTATAGATGCTTCTCTGTTTTGCATAAACCCATCTTTATCAAAGTCCCAGAGCTCATTTCCATAAGACCTATACCATTGATTATTACTGTCATGCCATTCATATACAAATTTAACGGCAATCTTATTATCTGTATACGACCAAAGTTCTTTTTTTAGTTTATAATCAAGCTCAGTATTCCACTTCTTGGTCAAAAATGTTTGAATGTCCTCTCGTCCAGTGATAAACTCACCTCTGTTTCTCCATGTGGAGTTTTGAGTATAAGCAGTAGATACTTTAACGGCATCCTTTGAATTCCAACCATCTTGTGCCGCTTGCACTTTTTGGGTTGCTGTTTCAAATGTAAATGGTGGTATTGGCAATCTTTGCATAGAATTTCCTTAAAATAGTTTATGATAGGAGGTCTTGTGTACTTTTAATAGACTTTAAAAATATATCCGTATCATCATATAAACGCATCATCATGAGCGCACCTTGTGTATTTGCAATAGTTTTTTTAGCTATTTCTTTGGCTTCACTGCGCTCATAATGAGATTTAATAATAGTAAATATCGCATCTTCCCAGCTTTTAAAACAAGCTTGAATCTCTAGTTTAAACTCTGGTATATCATTGATAACTTCAAGTGCCCAATTACCCCAAAGGCATCCACCCTCACTGTTTAAAAAATAATCTTCAACTTCGCAAGAGAGTTTATGAAGCTGTTCTTTATTTGTCAAACCAGAATCGTAAGCGTGAATAAAAACTGTCTCATTAAATTGAGCGTGTAAATACTTTAAACAAGCAAGTCCAATTTCCTGTTTCCCTTTAAAGTGGTGGTACAAACTTCCTTTTACTAATCCACACGCATTGCTTATATCTGCTATTGAAGTTTTATAATAACCATGCACTTTAAATAGGTGAATAGAGTTTTTTAATATACATTCTTTATCTGTCTTAACTTGGGGCATTTTTTTCCTTTGTCACTTAAAGCAGGAGGGATAAACCTCCCTTACTTTTATTTATGGTTTATAACATTTTTATCTAAAAATTTCAGCATATAGTTTGCAACTTTGTCTCCATCTTCTTCTAAGACAAAGTGTCCAGTATCAAGTAAGTGAAACTCTACGTTTTTTAAATCTCTTTTATATGGATGTGCACCAGCACTTGGAAAAATCTCATCTTTATCTCCCCAAACAATCAATGTTGCTGGTTGATGTTTTCTAAAGTATTCTTGCCATTTTGGATATAAAGCTGGGTTACTTCCATAATCATAAAACATTTGTAATTGTATCTCATTGTTCCCTTTTCTATCCAATAATCTTTGATCTTCATTCCAAGTATCGGGACTAATTTTTGCTACATCTCTTACACCATTTGTATATTGCCATTTTGTGGCACCTGCTGTTAATAAAAAGCCTAATGCATCTTTATTTGCCATATTTGGTTGTTTGTATGCATTTTTTACATTGACCCACCATGGGTTATCCAAACCTTTGTTCACCGCATCTCTATCTTTCCAGTACTCTTTGATTGGTTCCCAAAAGTTGTTGTCTAAACCTTCATCATAAGCGTTACCATTTTGAATGATTAGAGATTGTATTTTTTCAGGATTTGCAGAGGCAATTCTAAAACCAACAGGAGCACCATAATCCATCACATACATACTGTATTTGTCAATTGAAAGTTTCGTTAGAAGTTTTTGAACAATCCCTGACATATTGTCAAACGTATAATCAAACTCTAGTACACTTGGCATTGAACTGTTTCCATACCCTGGATAATCAGGTGCAATTACATGGTATTTTTCTGATAACTTTGGTATTAAGTTTCTAAACATATGTGATGAAGTTGGAAAACCATGTAATAATAACAATGTTGGTTTACTCTTTGAACCAGCTTCTCGATAAAAGATGTCTAACCCATCTATTTTCTCAGTCTTAAACTGTGTTTGTTGTGATACCTGTACAATATTTGCTGTTTCTTGTGCATTTGCTACGCCTGTTAGGGCAACTTGTGATATGAGTAGGGCAGAAAGTCCTGCTTTAACTAATTTTTTCATTTCTTATTTTCCTTATTATTTTTGTTTAATCTAGTTTAATCTAATTTCTAAAACGATTGGTTTTTCATCACTGTTTCAAACTCATCTACAGTGAATCGTGGAGTGATATGTTGATTACAATTCCAATCATAAGCTTTGATATGAAAGAGATAAATTCTTTGAATTTTTGCTCTATAGTCTTTATCTTTTAAAACTTCTAAAAGTTCTGGGTTTTCTTTTACATCAAGAATTTCTGTTTCAACCCAAATTTTCAAACGACTTTGTGTTGGATAGTCTGTTAAAAAAAGCATGGCTTTATTGTTTGCTGTTAAGTTTCCTGTACTTATGTACTGGGCATTTCCACTAAAGTCTGGCATGGCAAGAGTACAATCATCAATAACTTTTAAAAAACCTTTTTGTCCACCTCTATGTTGTAAATATGGCCAACCATTTTCACCCACACTTGATAGATAAAAGCTGTCACGTGAGCCGATATATCCCTCTTCTGATGAAGTAAGTTTATATCTATCTGGTCCAGTTTCAGCTCTTTCATAGTGAGCTCTTGAGCCAAATTGTTCTTGGACTTTTTTAACACTTGGGTTAAAAGCCATTTTTGTAAAGTTTTGATTCATTGTCTTCTCCATTTTAATTTTTTTATTTCGTGTTTTATAGTGCTAAACAAACTAACGTATGTTAGGCATAAAATTCAAAAAAGTAATTGCTTATCATTTTGTGTTCCTTTTTAACAAACTAACGTATGTTATATAAGATGAGTTAAAAAAATTTACCCTATTTTAGAATAAACTTTTTAACCAAGATCTAACTGCATTAAGTCTTTGTGTCTTTTCATCAAGTTTATCTAGTAACATTGCACCCTCTAAACTTGAAATAATCACTTTTGCAAGTGATACATCATTTTGTTCTTTTGTTAATGCTTTAGTAACCCAGATTTCAGATGCGTCAAAAAACTCTCTTGTTTTATCACGAGTCAAAATATCAAGATTTTCATTTTGTGAAGCCAACATTCCACAAAGGCAAAATTTACCATCTTTTAAAACATCCTCAAATATGTCGATAAATTTAAGAAGTCGTGTTTGGGGATCTGTATACGTTTTTGTTAGTTCTTCTAAATAAAGAGTAAACCCTTCACTATATGAACTAACCAATTCATACATCAAACCATCTTTAGATTTAAAATGATACATAACAGATGAAGATTTTATTCCTACTGCATCTCCCAGCTCTCTCATTGTCAATGCATTTATACCTGACTTTTGAACTGTGTCTGTAGCAATTTCAATTAATTTATCTTTTACTGTATTCATCTTTAAACCTTTTAATCTGTCTAACGTTTGTTAGATAAGAGAATTATGTCATATTAAAACTTAAATAAAACTTAATTCAATCCAATCTTAACTTAATTTATTTATTTTAAGTGTTTTCCAAGAAATGTTTCATCAAAAAAGCCAATTAATTCGTAAATTTAGTCTTTTCCACACTTTTTTACTTGAAATATCATGTTAAGATATAACTAGAAAAATTATTGTAAATTGTTAAGATTTATGTAAATTAATTAGGGGAAGTGAGATATGCAAATTAATCAAGCTTATACTGAGCATGTAAATATAGTAAAAGACCTCAAGATGACTGATGGTTTTTATGAAGTACGAGAACCATATAAGGAAGGATTTGAAGAAATCTATGATAGGGCTAAAGATGAAAATATCAATATCTCAAATGCCAAAGAGTTTTTAGGTACATTATCCAAAGATGAATTAGATACCTTACAACATTTTTCAGGACTTGCTGATGATATAAATGTTGAAGGTCTTAGTGATGAGGGATCTTATAACCTTCTATTGCATCATTATGAAAGATACGATTTCGATAATGATGGGCTAAGATCTGCTGGAATTGGAAAAACTAGACCTCTAATTCCTCAAAATATGTCGAGCCAAGATAAAAGAGCTTTGGTTGATACTGTTAATGAAATGGGAATGGATAATGCATTTTTAGGATTATCAGCGATAATTTTTAGCAATATGACAATCAATGGACCTACAAATGATAGGGTTGACTATAGCTCTATTAAAGAGCGAATGGAAAGTATCTTAGATCCTAAAAATGAAAAATATTCTTCATTAGAATTTAGAGAGAGTATTAATAATTTTTGGAGTGCATTTCAAGATAATTACAATAAGAAAGATGAACAAAGTTCTTATGCCCAAAATAACCTATTAAGGGATAATAACCTTATTAAAGCAAAAATACTTAGGGATAATCAAGTATAAAACTTGATTATCGCTAATTAATGATTATTTGATAACGGACAAAATAGCTTTGAGTTTTTGATCTCTTTTGTTTGTTAACTCTACATTACTTTGCCCTTTAAGGCTTTGAGTTACTTCAGATATGAGTTTTTGTTTAAATTCAGATGTAACTATTGGACGGTTTGCATCATCCCATAAATCTTCAAAGGCATCACCAAGATGTTCTAAGAAGTGTTCTAAGCCACCTTCTCCTCCACCCATATGAAATGTTTCAAAGGGACCCATTACTGCCCATCTGGGACCAAGAGCAGCTGTAATAGCTGTATCTACATCTTCAACACTTGCTTGTCCACTCAAAACAGCATCAACGGCTTCTCTCCAAACAGCTGCTTGCAGTCTATTCGCTAGGTGTCCTTTTTTTTCAATATTTAATTGAATAGGTTTTTTACCCATAGATTTATAAAACTCCATGGCTTGTGTGATTGTCTTATTTGAAGTCTGAAGTCCTCCCACAACTTCTACTAAAGGTAGTAAGTGTGGAGGATTAAATGGGTGACCTACTAGAATACGATCCGCAAAATGAAGTCCCATTTGAAAATCACTTGCTTTGAGTGTTGATGTCGAAGAAGCTAAAATAGTATTTTCGCCAATAGTATCAGATATATTTTGATAAAGTTCTTGTTTGATAGTGATTGATTCAGGAGCATTTTCTTGGATAAAGTCTGCATTTAAAACGGCATCTCTGACGTCTTCATGAAAAGATAGTTTCACATTTGGATAGTTTTTACTTAAACTTTCAATGGTATGTTTTACCTTAATATCAGGATCCCATACCTGTACATCGTGATTGGCCTCCAAAAATCCCTTAACCCAGCTAATTCCAATGACTCCACAACCCAATACTGCAACGGTAATTTTATTTTGAATACTCATTATTAAATCCTATAGTAACATTTAGAGATAAGTATAATTGTAAAAAATGATTATTTTATGATAAAGTTTAAAAAGTTCGAGTTTTGATGATGGTACAATTAAATAACTGTACCATCATCAATGATTATTTTGTTTCTTCCAGATTCTTTTGCTTCATATAAAAGTAAATCTGATTTTTGAAGGGCATTTGTATAAGACTCGTATTGATTTCTTAAAGTGGTACCAGCACTAAAAGTGATTTCAATTTTATGCTCTTTGTATAAAAATTTATTTTGAGTGATAATATTTTTGATTCTTTTAAGATATTTTAAAAGTTCACGCTTGAGATTAAAGTGAATAATAGCAACAAACTCTTCTCCCCCATATCTACAGACAATATCATTTTCTCGTGTTTCTTTTTGTAAAACTTTGGCAAATGTTTTTAAAATAACATCTCCACCTTCATGACCAAAAGTATCATTGACATTTTTAAAATGATCAATATCAAAAAAGATTAGAGCGTACTGAGTGCCATTTCTTTGGTATAGTCCTTCTATTCTTTGCATTTCTTCATCAAAGGCTCGTCTGGTTAAAAGGCCAGTTAAGTGATCAATAGTACTTTCTTTTTTTGCACTATCAAGTTCTTCTTCAAGTTTTTGGATTTTTTGTTCAAGTTTTGAAACTTGGCTTTTCCCATCTTTAAATTTTTCACCAACAGCGGACATTTCATTCTCAATAGATAATGCAGCACTTACAAGTTTACTTTGAAGAACGGATAATTCTTTTAAATCACCCGTTGACATATCAAGTGATTCAATTTTGTCTTTGATATTGGATACATTATCAGAACCGCTACCACTACTAGAAATCGCATCATTGAGATATTTTCCCATAAGAGTTACTAATTTAGCAATATCTTCAGTTTTTTGTTTGACGATATTTTGATCGGCTTCAAATCTTTTGGTAATATAAGATTGCATCTCTTTTTGAATATCTTCTTCGAACATTAAAGAAGGTGAATTTCCAATTTTAATTGAAAATTTTGCTAAGTTTTCATCCAGCTCAATGTTAATTGATGGGGTTAGCGAAGATTTAAATATTGATGCCAATGTATCAAGGTTTTTAGTTGCAACTCTTTTTAATAATAGTGAAACCAAATCATCGACAGATTCAATTTTTTTGTCACTAACTTCTTTTTGCTCACTTTTATTTAGTTCTAAAACTAATTCTTTAAATTTTTCGCACTCTACAACAGGAAACTCCATATCTTTTGCTACAGTACAAAACTCTTTTTGGTAAGCGTTTGGAGTAGGGTCAATATTTTGATTTCCCAAATTTAATAAGGTCTTGTCAACAATTTCTGCAATTTCACTCATAGGTTTATCCTAATAATTTTTTTACCATCTCGTTTATTCTTTTTCCATCTGCAACACCTGCAAATTCTTTACTAGCAACACCCAT
>Ga0209081_1001300_pt1 | contig 14970 bp, 9 predicted proteins | sample GOMGulsemesocosm_4_FD_184636 | JGI IMG/M metagenome (GOLD analysis project Ga0209081, IMG submission 184636) | Methane-oxidizing microbial communities from mesocosms in the Gulf of Mexico - GOM15B Gulf of Mexico (SPAdes) (version 2) | ecosystem: Environmental > Aquatic > Marine > Cold seeps... | reverse complement strand
ACAGACACCACCTGAATTTGCTTGACGTATATGACAAACAACCGATTCACTTTTCATTGGATATTTTGTTACTAAATCAGCAATAGGTGAGTGTGCGCTAGGTTTAGGGTCTTTAAAACTTCGACATCCTTTGCCCTCATAAAAAGTAATACCCCAACCATCTTTGTGAGGGCCTGTATTACCACCACGCTGCATTAAACCGCTAAAACTAAAACAAATATCTGTTGGCACATTGGCTGACATTGCCAGTAATTCACACATAACTAAACCTTAAACTAAATCTAAATGTATAGCAAAATAGTCAAAGCTAATGCTTGGTTATCTCGCTAATTTAATCTATAAATAGAGTATATCATTTAAAGATACTTTTAAAATTCAATTACTTTATTTAACTTAACAAAAAACAAGGGTGTTTTGTGGATATTTCTCTTTGGTTAATTGCAGCAGTCTCATTAACTTGGTTTATGAGTTATTCAAGAGTCTCTTTATCAAGTTTCACTTTTATATTTATAATATTAATGGCTGTAGGAACTGTCTTTAATGTCATTGGTTTCATATCTTGGTTACTCTTTGCCATAATAGCTCTCCCACTTAACCTTGATAATATCCGTCAACAATTTATCAGTATGCCGTTATTAGCATTATTCAAAAAAATAATGCCACAAATGTCAGAAACTGAGCAACAAGCCATAGATGCAGGTACAACTTGGTTTGATGCGGAATTATTTCGTGGCAATCCAGACTGGAAAAAACTACACAACTATCCACAACCACGCCTTAGCGCACAAGAAAAAACTTTTTTAGATGGTCCAGTAGAAGAGCTTTGCTCAATGGTTGATGATTGGCAAACAACTCACAAAATGGCAGATTTATCGCCCGATGTTTGGCAATTTTTAAAAGATAACAAATTCTTTGCCATGATCATCAAAAAACAATATGGCGGCTTAGAGTTTTCGGCTTTCGCACAATCAAGAGTATTACAAAAGTTAACAGGGGTAAGCTCTGTATTAGCTAGCACAGTAGGAGTACCAAATTCATTAGGGCCTGGTGAGTTATTACAAGAGTATGGAACAAGATCTCAACAAGATTACTATTTACCGCGCCTAGCTAAAGGTGAAGAAATACCTTGTTTCGCATTAACTAGCCCAGAAGCAGGATCAGATGCTGGCTCAATTCCGGATACTGGTATTATTTGCCGACAAACTTTTGAAGGAAAAGAGATCTTAGGTATAAAGCTTAATTGGGATAAGCGCTACATAACACTAGCCCCTGTTGCTACTGTTTTAGGCTTAGCTTTTAAACTTGAAGATCCTGACAACTTAATTGGTGACAAAAAAGAGCTAGGTATCACCTGTGCTTTAATTCCCACAAATATTGAAGGTATCACGATTGGTCGTCGACATTTTCCATTAAATATTCCTTTTCAAAATGGCCCAACACAAGGTAAAGATGTTTTTGTTCCTATTGATTATATTATTGGCGGTAAAGAAATGGCAGGCCAAGGTTGGCGAATGCTAGTTGAGTGCTTATCTGTAGGGCGCGCTATAACATTGCCATCAAACAGTGCTGGCGGCATAAAAACAATAGCGTTAGCAACGGGAGCATATAGTAGAATTCGTCGACAATTTAAATTACCAATAGGTAAAATGGAAGGCATAGAGGAAGCACTGGCACGTATTGGTGGTAATGCTTATTTAATGGATGCTGTAACAATAATGTCTACTGGTGCTATTGATCTTGGTGAAAAACCCTCAGTAATTTCTGCTATTGCTAAATATCATTTAACTGAAAAAATGCGTTCATCTATCATTGATGCTATGGATATTCATGGTGGTAAAGGCATTTGTATGGGCCCGAGTAATTATCTTGCCAGAGGCTATCAAGGTGCACCAATAGCGATTACGGTTGAGGGTGCAAATATTTTAACACGTAGTTTAATTATATATGGTCAAGGGGCAATCCGCTGTCATCCTTATGTTTTAGCTGAACTTCAAGCGGCAATAGAAACAGATCCCGAACAAGCATTAAATGATTTTGATCATGCCTTATTTGGGCACATTGGTTTTAGCATTAGCAATATCAGTAGAAGCTTATGGTGCTCTGTTACTGGTTCACATTCTTTATCTGCTCCTTTTAACGACAAAACTAAACGTTATTACCAATTACTCACACGCTTTAGTGCCAATTTAGCAATGCTTAGCGATATTGCTATGTTAGCTCTAGGCTCTGACTTAAAACGAAAAGAAAGAATTTCAGCTCGCCTTGGCGATATATTAAGTAACTTATATTTAGCCAGCGCTTGTTTAAAGCGATTTAATGATGAAGGCAGACAAACTGAAGATTTACCTTTATTACAGTGGGCCGTTGAAGACTGTTTGTTTAATACTCAACAAGCCATTGATGCCTTATTAAGTAATTTCCCTAACAAATGGCTTGCCCGTATTTTACGAGTTATTATTTTCCCTGTTGGCACTTGGTTAACAAAACCATCTGATAATTTAGATCATAAAGTTGCACAATTATTACAAACACCATGTGAAGCAAGAAACAGGCTTGGTAAATGGCAGTATTTAGTTAGAGATGGAAAAAATGTTTTCGGCATATTAGAAGAAACCTTAGAAGATATAATTGCCTGTGAGCCTGTTTTCACCAAAGTATGCATCGCTACCGATAAAAAACTCCCTTTCTATCAACTAGATAAAGTTGCAGGATTGGGTTTATCTGTAAATGCAATAACAGAAAAAGAAGCACAGTTACTAATAAAAGCAGAGCAAGGTAGAAAGGCTGTTATTGATGTTGATGATTTTGATAGCAATGAACTTATTGCTCCAAACTTGTTGCAAAAGTAAAAAATAAAATCAATTTTAAAACAAAATTGCAACGTATTTTAAAATAATGTTAAAATAAAGTTAAGTCGTTTAATTATTTAATATTAGTAGATGTATAAATGCAAATAGCTCAAGTTAATACAATTCAAAGCAAACCCATAAGTGGCAAGCCTGTTCAACGTCGCTCAAAAGGAGAGCGTACTCGTGAAAAAATATTGCTTGCAGCCATTGAAATATTAGCATTAAACGGCATTAAAGGCACAACTCACAGAGCGATAGCAAGTTACGCTGAACTTCAATTATCTTTAACAACCTATTATTTCAAAGATATACGTGAACTTGTACAACAAGCATTTCAATTAAACTCTGACCTCCTTAGAGATAGAACAGATACAGTTTTACAAAAGGCTTTTTCCTCTTTAGAGAGTATTGATAAAAACTCATTAAGAAAAGTTTCTGTTAAAAACGAGCTTTGTGATAAATTGTCTGACATGACTGCGAGCTATTTATTTGAGAACATAAAAAAAGAAGCTGTCTCTATTGCCGTTGAGCAACTAATGTATACCACAGTACAAGTGAGCCCTGAACTGAAAAAGTTAGCCTATGAACATGAGCAATCTGAATTAAGACCATTTACAAAACTGGCGACCTATTTCAATAAAAAAGATCCCGAAGTAGATGCTGAAATAGTGAGAACCATCTTTTCACAATTACAGTATAGCCAATTGACGATAGAGCCTAATGAACGAACTATTGAGCCTATTAAAAAAGTAACAAGAAAGTTGATGGCTTGGATTATGGGATTAAAAAATTAAATTTCAATAAATGTGACTACGCATAATGTTTGAGATTATTACTCACTAAATGAGATTGAAGTTAATCATGCTCATTTTACCACAAAAAACTCTTAATTGAAGAATACTCCAATTTTCATCGGTCCTATGTTAACAAGATACGAAACCGGACATTTCAGGTGTTTTTAGTTACTATGCCAATATATACTAAATTAGTAATAGCCGCACAAATCAATTTATGTGTACAAAGTATTAAAGTAGAGGTTATAATTTACACCTAAATCCTTTGATTAAGTAAGCTTTCAAATTTATCTATTGGTATTGGTTTACTAAATAGATAGCCTTGGAAATTTGTACATCCTTGACTAATTAAGTGTCTTTTTTGCTCTTCATTTTCTACACCTTCTGCAATAACACTTAGCCCTAAACTATGCGCCATCGAAATAATCGTCTTAACAATAACTTTATCATTAGTATCCATACCTAGGTCACGAACAAAAGACTGATCTATTTTAAGCTGATGTAAAGGTAATTTTTTTAAATACTGTAATGATGAATAACCCGTACCGAAATCATCCAATGAGAATTGAATACCCATCAAAGCTAACTCATTCATTTTATAGATAATTTTTTCAAAATTAATTAATAAGATACTTTCAGTTAATTCTATTTTAAGTAGTGTCGGATTAATGTTATAGGTATCAATAATTTCTTTAACTATTTCAACAAAGTCGGGTTGATGAAATTGATTTGCACTGACATTAATTGATAATGATAACGTGGCAGTGTTGATATTTTTCTGCCAAGCGTTAAGTTGAATACAAGCAGATTCGATTACCCACTTTCCTATTTCGATAATAATACCTGTGTCTTCTGCTAATGGGATAAAGTCAAAAGGTGAAATGATTCCACGTTCAGGGTGAATCCAGCGAATAAGAGCTTCGGCGCCAAGATAGTTGTTTGAGCTGTCTACTTGTACTTGGTAGTATAATTGGAATTGTTGATGCTCTAGAGCAGAGAGTAAGTCACGTTCAAGCTCCACTCTATTGATGATACTACTTTGCATTTTAGGATCAAAAAAGCAGAATCCATTGCGACCTAATTTCTTGGCCTGATACATCGAGATATCTGCTTGTTTAAGTAATTCTTCAGGACTTATTTGATGACCTATAAATAATGAAATACCAATAGAAGTGCTGCTAGAATAAGTATGCCCTGAAATAGTGTAAGGCTGATTTATTGTGCCCAAAATTTTATTCACAATAGCTTCAGTTTCTACTGCTGCGATAACAAGGTTATGATTTAAGTTTTCCAATATAATGACAAACTCATCACCACCAAAACGAGCTATGGTATCACCTTCACGGGTGATAGTTATTAACCTCTCAGACACTTGCTTCAATAATATATCACCATTATCATGACCTAGTGTGTCATTTAGTGTTTTGAAGTTGTCAAGATCAAGAAATAATAATGCACCATGGTGCTTATTTCGTTCGCTAAAGGCTAATGCCTGAATTAATCTGTCATCTAGCAATCGTCGGTTAGGTAAATTAGTAAGGGGATCAAAGTAGGCAAGTTGCTCTATTTTAATGGCGTCAGCTTTTTGTTTGCTTATGTCTTGAACCATTGCCATAACATAGTCAACACTGCCATCGTCTTTGCGTACACAACGTACAACTAACATGGTGATAATCACTTTACCTGTTCGACTAATAAAACGTTTCTCCAAGCTGTAACCATTTGATTCGTTGGTGAGTAGTTTGTTGAATTGTTCAAGGTCTGCACCTAAATCTTCAGGATGAGTTAATTCAGCCCATGTCATTTTTTGTAGCTGTGATTCAGTGTATTCCAGCATGTTGCACAAACAAGAATTTATACTGATCCAACTCTTTTCTGGTGATGTTATCGTCAAACCGACCAGATCTAATGAATAAAATGAGGCTAACTGCGCCTCCCTCAAAGCAAGGCTATCGAGCATGCTGTCAAACTGCCTTGCCAATAATGCTGCTTCATCAGTTCCTTGCATATTAACTCGTAGAGAAGTCGCTCCGGTCTGAACCTCATCAGCTACTTTTTGAATAATATATAAACGACGGGTTAAATAACGGCTAGCTAAGCTGGTAATTAACACACCAAAAAAAATGGCAGTTAAAGCATAAAAAATACTTTTTATTTTTATTTTTCTAATTTCTCCAAGGTAAGGTTTTCTATCTAAATCTATGATAACCCAACCAACTTTAAGCTCTGATAATGTTACTACCTTGGTTACATTAATACTATCCACCGAAAGTTTCATCTGTTGAATATCATTACTTTGGGGAAGTTCGGTAATATACAATCCAACTTTACTTTTATCAGTATGTGCCAAAACTTGCCCACGTAGATTTATGACGATAGCATGTTTTAAATTAGGATAATGTGATACACCATTAATGATTTCTTGAAGGCCACTAAAATCTCGCGAAGCGACCCAAATAGCAGATGAGGTCGCTAAACTGTCCGCAAGGGCAATTGCTTGATCTTTATATTGTTCAGTTTTGATTGTTTGTTGACGTTGCGTAGTATCCCAAACAAAGATCCCCATCATTAACGTCACGATTATTGTCATACCAATAATCATTTGACGTCGTAATGTGCCTAATAATAATTGCTGAAGCTTTTTAATCATTACTCGTTTCCACTGAACGTACATTCGCTTCAAAATGCTTTATATATTCGCGCACAACATCATAGTCTGCATCTTTAGCCATAGTGAATAAAGACGTTTCCATGCCTGAAATTATCGTTTTACCTTCTGTTGATTCTCGTAATGTCACCAGTAAATTCTGTATTTTGTTGCTAATAGCGATAGGGAAGTCATCACGTACCATCACGGAGTTATTTATCAGAGAAGGAGTTTGCCAAATAACTTTAAGTTGTTTCGCTTGTTCAGGGCTATATCTTTGAAATAATCGCCATGGTGGTGGCCAAGTAGCTCCAACAGTAACATTACCAAGGTAAACATTCATGATCGAAGACTCTTGAGAGCCAACATAAATATTTTCAATATCTTTGTTGATATCAAGACCATTAGAATACAAAAAATATTGCGGCATAATTGCAGCAGCAAGGGCTGTCGGCGCAGGGTAACTAACACTTTTGCCCTTTAATTCTATAGGTTTTTTTATATTATTATCTTTTCGAACGATAAATATTCCTTTGAAATCTTTGGCATCGCCAGCCATAGCAATAACACGATAACCATTTTCCATAGCCTGTAATGTTTGCCACGGATTAGGCAATAACAAATCAGGTTCTCGGTTACGGAATTTCTTCTCAAAGGTCGGGTAGTCTCTCGAAGCTTCCAGTTCAATATAAATCTCCGGAATTTTCTTATTAATATAATCAACTAAAGGCTGGTAATATTCAAACAGCTTTTGAGGGTTGTGCAAGGGATGAATGGCTAATCGATAGGCGACCATTTCATTTTTACTCGGTGAGGTACTGTACTGCAAAGGCTTGTCAGTAGGCTGTTGCTCGCAAGCGAATAAAAATAGAATGATAAAGGAAAATATAAAATTTTGTTTTTTGATAAAACCCCCTTTTACTATGATGTTTTTTTTAAGATAGCGTTATACACGATAAAAGTCACTGTATTTTGAAAAAGCGAACTTTCGAATAGCCCAATTTTACAATCAAATATCGGATTGCTGTTATAGAGCTATTTTTCGCACATTGCCGTCAATTAAGTTTAATTAATCGTATGATAATTTTCACTCAAAATAGTCTAGTAGTTCCCCCCTACTAATGATCACTTTTGGCTAACTGAAGAAGTATCAAATGCTCACTAGCTCAATGTTAACAAAGATACGACAGGAGGCATTGGCATCGATAGATTTTTGAACTGTTTGCAATATTAAAACTTTGAGCTACCTTCATTCTTATAGACAGCAAAGCCACCAATATAGTCACTCATTAAGTTGAAATCCAATGACTGCTTGATGAAAAAGCGGAAAGGAATTCGGTTAATTAAGAAACTCTGTAATCTGTGGGACTTGAACACAAACCGTTATTCTCTTAAAGAACTTTATTATCTCCTTGGTGAATATTTCATATTAAATAGCCATGTATAATATAGTTTCATAAACCCTTTTGAAAAGAGCAAACCCTATTTTATACATTTTACAAACAAGGTATAGAATAAACCTATAGGTAAAACAACTCTAAAATATGTTGAATTAATAGCTATCCTGATTTACTCATGATCATATAACAACCTGTATAAATTATACACTGATGCACTAATTTAATGCACTCCTGCCTAACGTATTAACTATGAGTATTAATTAAACGTGATAATAGGTCTAATTTAATATTATCAAGTTGAACACCGAATAATAAAGACTCATCCAGTCACTTAGATACGGAAGCAGACCTTCCAATTTTTCAATCTAATAATTTCTTAATGCACCAGAGCCAAATAAAGAATATAGTAAATTGTGAGTTTTCCAAAGTAGCGTTAATATTAAGATTCAGAGTAATTTATTTTGTCGTGATGAACCACATGGAATTTTAACCGTATTATGAGTAAATTATTACAGTACATTTTACCCTTTAAATTACCACAAGATTTTTTAGATAAAGTAACCCATCAACAGTACAGTGAATGGGACATCCCTGCTAGACAACTACAAATTTCTGCTATGACTTTAATAACCGCACTTTTTTACATAAGTTTAAACTTATTTGATAAATCTTGGGCTTCAGAATCAACAGAACTTTTACTATTAAAAAGGAATGTTTTTATAATAGTTCCGATGTTACTTATAATTAGTTTTCTTGCGTATAAAAAACGATTTTACAACATTGTGATGCCAACTCTTGCATTATTTCCAATTATTGGATCTTCCAGCCTTATTTTTATAGTAAGCCAACTTAACAACCCTGCGCTGCTTCTTACTGAAGGATATTTAGGAGTGTTTTGGATATTCATTGTTTCAGGTATGACCTTCAATTACGCCTTGGCTAGTGCCTCTGCTTCATCACTAATATTACTTATCTCAGGTTTATATATCATCAATGACCCTGATATATATGCCATTCATGTTTTTTGGGTGCTTTGTAGTTTTTCTTTTGGTTTTTTTGGTGCTTTGATGTTTGATAGGTCAAAAAAGGCAATATTCATTACTCAACAAGACTTGCATCGTTTAGCTGTTACTGACGAGCTTACGGGGGTATTCAATCGTAATCAGTTGAATAAAACTCTTTCTGGAGAAATATCGAGGAGTCTTAGATACAAAAATACGTTTGGCTTTGTCATTATAGATATTGATTATTTCAAAAATATAAACGATACATTTGGACACGCTGAAGGGGATAAAGTATTACGAAAAGTTGCACAGTTAATTGTAAATTTAATACGCTCTACTGACACCTTAGTAAGATGGGGAGGAGAAGAATTCGTTGTGATAGTCGTTGAAGTTGATAAAAACAAGCTTATACATATTTGTGAGAACCTACTTAGAAAGATTGAAAGTAATAATTTTGCTCCAATTAATAAGGTAACTGTCAGCATTGGAGCAACACTATTCAATGGTGATGATGTTCAAGATGCTCTGCTTACACGTGCTGACAAGGCACTTTATAAAGCTAAAGACAGAGGACGTAATAGGGTTGTTTTTATTTAAGATAAAAGCAACGCTGTGTTGAAAATTACAATTTTTTAAGCGTAGATAATATCAAGTGTTAGAAGCCCAGTGTCTGCAAAGAAGTTCAAAATTATTTACTGAAAAGTTAATGTCTTCTATGGCTATAAGTGTTCATTAAAGTTACTGCTGACTGAATATCAGATATTATGATTGAAAAACAAGAAATCAATTAACAAGCATTTGTTTAACTCACTAAAGTGAGCTACTTTAATACGAAATAGTTCTAAGCATTATGCATAGTCACATAAACTTTAACAATAAAAAAAACGCACAAATATTTATTTGTGCGTTTTTTATTATCTACATATTGGTGTAGCTTATAAGAATGACAACAACTCTTGATCAAGCTGCATTAACGTTTTTGGATCTGCCATCATTGTTTTTGCTAATGATTTGGTTCTTGGCAACATACGTTCAAAATAGAACTCCGCTGTTTTAATTTTTGCACGATAAAAATCACGGTTCTCTACATCAGTCGCTAGTTTTTCATAAGCCGACTGTGCCATTTGCGCCCAAAAGTAAGCCATTACGATATAACCAGAATACATTAAGTAATCAACAGAGGCTGAGCCAACAATGTCTCTGTCCTTCTTCGCTTTAATTGCTAATCTAAGTGAGTATTGTTGCCAATTTGCAACGGCTTTACTCAATGGCCAAACAAACTTATTCATTTGACGTTTATGAGGGTTACTTGAAATCATGCTTTTGTCTTTACAAAAAGACAACATTTCTTTAGCAAATGCCTTTAATGATTTACCCCGTGTAAGCAAAATTTTACGACCTAATAAATCTAAAGCCTGTATACCTGTTGTTCCTTCATAAAGTGTTGCAATACGAGCATCACGAACAATCTGCTCCATGCCCCACTCTTTAATATAGCCATGACCGCCAAAGATCTGTAAACCATGATTTGCACTTTCAGAGCCAAGCTCTGTAAGAAAGGCTTTAAGAATTGGTGTAATAAAGCCCAAGCGTTCATCTGCTGCACTCTTTTGTGCATCAGTTTTTGCCATTTCAATATCATCAACAATTTTGGCCGTATAATAAATCATTGCTCGACCACCTTCAGAGATGGCCTTTTGAGTCATCAACATTTTACGAACATCAGGATGAACAATAATAGGATCAGCAACTTGATCTGGACACTTTTTGCCTGTAAGTGAGCGCATAGACAACCGCTCTTTTGCGTAAATCAGTGAGTTTTGATATGCCAACTCTGCACTACAAACACCTTGTAAAGCTGTACCTACACGTGCTGTATTCATAAAGGTGAACATGCATTCTAGCCCTTTATTTTCAGGGCCTATTAATTCACCAACAGCATTATCAAAATTCAATACCGCTGTTGAAGAGGCTTTGATGCCCATTTTATCTTCAATAGAGCCACAGGTAACATGATTACCCTCTCCTAAATTACCTTCTTGATCGGTTGTAATTTTTGGCACAATAAAAAGTGAGATTCCACGAGTACCCGCAGGAGCATCAGGTAATCGCGCTAATACGATATGAATAATATTATCAGTAAGATCATGCTCGCCTGCAGAGATAAATATTTTGGTGCCAGAAATATTATAAGTACCGTCACCATTAGGCTTGGCTTTTGTTTTAACTTGCCCTAAATCTGTACCACATTGTGGTTCAGTTAAACACATAGTGCCTGTCCAAGTCCCCTCAGTTAAACGAGTAAGATAAAGCTCTTTTTGTGCATCAGTACCATGAGACTGCACAGTGTTCATTGCACCATGACTTAAGCCTGGATACATAGCCCAAGACCAGTTAGCAGTACCCATCATTTCTGATTTAGCCATACCTAATGACGGTGGTAACCCTTGCCCACCATGCTCAACTGGGTGTGATAAGCTCTGCCAACCACCTTCAACATACTTATTGTATGCTTCTTTAAAGCCTTTAGGTGTAATAACGTTACCATTATCAAAAGTACAACCTTCTTTATCACCGCTTTGGTACAATGGTAAAAGTTCATTTTCACAAAATTTTGCACACTCTTGTAAAATAGCATCGGTTAAATCTGGCGTTGCTTCTTCAAATTCAGGATATTTTTTATAATGTCCATAATAATCAAATACATCTTCAATTAGAAATTTTATGTCTGCTATGGGTGCTTTGTAACTAAGCATATTTTGCTCCTACCACTAAGGTAATTTATATTGCTGTGGTTAAATTCAGTACTATAATTATAAATAATAATACTGATTAGACACTGGTCGTACCACTTATTCAAGTTATTTTTGAAAACATTTAAAATAGATTACAACTAATTAATGTTAATACATTGATTATAATCGTAAAAATTTAAAAGTTTATTAAAAGAAAAACTGATAAAATAGTCATAAAAATATAGTTAACTCCAAAATAGAGAGCCAGATGTCAGAAAGTTACTTAGAGATTCAATTAGATCAACAACCTATAGAGCTGTGTAAATTACTTAAAATTGCTAATTTAGTTACAGGTGGCGGAGAAGCTAAAGTTGTTATTAGTGAAGGTTATGTTTTGCTTAATGGTGAAGTAGAATATCAAAAGCGTAAAAAAATTTACCATAACGATATTATTGAATTCAATGGTGATACCATACAAGTTGTTATTAACGAAGGTTTAACTGAGGAAGTGGTAGATATTGCCACTGAGAATTCGACAACACCACAAAGTTTCCAAACAGCAGCTGCTCAATCCCCTTCTACAAACCAATCAAAAAAGAAAGCTGATAGTAAAAATAAAGAGATAAAAAAAGCAGCATCAACTAATGAAGGTACTGCAAAAAGTAGTAAAAGAAAGCCTATTTCTTTTTAAGTTTTCAAGCGCTTTTATTTAATAAAGCAGCAAAACCATGAACTAAACTACCACATAACAAACTGGTCCGATGAACCGTACGAGCCTTTACTGCCGTTATGTTAGCTAAGTACTCTTTTCGAGTTGCACTTCGAGCAATAATACGTTTTGTGATCACAACTATTTATTGTTTCATTACTACTTTCGTAGATTACCTCTTAATATTTACCTATTGCTTTACCAAAATAAATTTTGATTTACATAGCCCAAAAAACTTGAGTGTTTATACTTTTATTCTGCAAAAATGCACGAATAGGCATTTCAAAAATATCGTCATCACTAAGTGCTTTATCTAACACTTGCTTTTTACTTGGGCCACAAAGGTGTAAAAAAATATTTTCACTCTGCTTTAATGCAGCAAAACTAAAGGTAATACGTTGATGTGGAGCAGTTTTTGGCTCCACTTTGATTAATACATTTTTATTCAAACTATCTAAAGCGCTTTCTATTTGCTCACTACAAGGAAATAATGATGCGGTATGACCGTCTTCACCCATACCCAAAATAAGAACATCTAACGGCAACAATGAACTGTTAGCAGCAATATTAAGATCTGCTAAGGTTTCTTCGCATAAATTTTCACTTTGCTTTAAGTGAAAAAACTTAGCGGCAGCCGCATTGTTCTGTAATAAATATTCATGCACTAAACGGGTATTGCTCGCATCAGAGTTAATATCAACCCAACGCTCATCTGCTAAAGTAATCGTTATTTTTTTCCAATCAATATCTTTATTAGATAACACGTTAAAAAAGCCTTTCGGCGTTGAACCACCTGAAACAGCAACACTTGCCTTGCCCTTTAAAGAAATAGCTGATTGTAATATTTGACTAACATTTTCTGCCAATGTTTCATCTAATTGCTCAGTGCTACTAAAATCATTTAGTTGATACATGCTTATTCCACCCATTGGCGATCATCTCGCGCAATTAAAGAGATTGAAGATACAGGCCCCCATGAACCTGCAGCATAAGATTTAGGTGCCTCATTGGTCGCTTGCCATGCATCAATAATACTATCGGCCCATGTCCATGCTGCTTCTACTTCTTCACGACTCACAAACAACGTTTGATTTCCGTTTAACACTTCAAGCATTAAACGTTCATAAGCATCGATAACACGCTGATTTTGATAGGTATCATTAAAGCTCAAATCAAGCTTATTTTCTTGGATGTTCATTTGCGAGGCAATGCCTGGGATTTTATTCATCATTTGCAATTCAACCCCTTCATCAGGCTGCAAACGAATGGTTAGTTTATTAGCAGGTAAATCATTATAACTGTCTTTAAAAATATTATGTGGCTGCTCTTTAAAATGCACAACAATTTCACTGTGTTTCATCGGCATACGTTTACCTGTTCTTAAATAGAAAGGTACGCCTGACCAACGCCAGTTATTAATTTCAGCTTTAATAGCAACGAAAGTTTCAGTTTTACTGTTTGTATTTGCATCTTTTTCATTCAAATACCCTGGTACGGCAATCCCATTTAAAAAACCATCAGCATATTGGCCACGGACTGTTTTATCTTTCACATTTGTACGATTAATAGGGCAAAGTGCTTTAACCGCTTTTAATTTTTCAGCACGAATACTCTCAGCGCTCAAATCTGCTGGTGGCTCCATTGCTAATAAAGATAAAATTTGTAATAAATGGCTTTGGATCATATCGCGCATTTGACCTGCATCGTCATAAAAGCCCCAACGCCCTTCAATGCCAACACTTTCAGCAACAGTGATTTGCACATGATCAATACTATTTCGGTCCCAATTAGTCGTAAATAAAGAATTGGCAAAACGCAATACTAATAAGTTTAAAACGGTTTCTTTACCTAAATAATGATCAATGCGATAAATTTGATTTTCTGTAAAAAATCGTGCTATTAGGTTGTTAATCACCTTTGATGACTCTAAACAATGGCCAATTGGTTTTTCCATCACAACGCGATCATTGTCAGAAATTAAATTGACATTATGTAAACCATCACAAATATCACCATAAATGGCAGGAGGTGTAGAAAAATAATAAATACGAGTATCATTGCCTGCAGACAATGTTACAGCTAAGCTTTCATAAGCGCTAGCTTCTTTCATATCAAGCTGTTGATATACCAAGCGTGCCGTAAAACGAGCTAAAACCTCTTCATCAAGTGTTCCTTCAATAAAGTTGCTAATATTCTCTAAAACAATAGTTTTAAACTCTTCAACATTATGGTTTTGACGAGCAACACCAACTATTCGGCTTTTTTCATTAATTAAACCGCATGCTTCTAATTGATATAAAGCAGGTAACAATTTACGGCGCGATAAATCACCTAAAGCACCAAAAATAACGATTTCACTGGCAGACTGACAATCTAACTTATTCATAAAACCTTTCGACCTCGTCTCTGAGTATATAACTGCACTATTGACTACTTATTCTTATAAAATTGATGAATCAAGGATTCATTTCGTTAACAACAAGTTTGTAACTTAACTACATATATATCTAATTTAGCGTTTAGAAGCTAATCAGTAAAGAACTCACTGTAATTTTATTACACTTTATTTTAAGGTCGCCTTAAAACACTATTAATCTAGTAATAATTAAGTGACATTTGAATTTATGCTACATATCTTTACAAAACCTTGGAAATTTAGAAGTTTATATTTATTAAATTTTACACAAAACATATTTTTCTTTATGTTAGTTATAATCATGAAATAAAATTTCATTTTTTCTGTTACTTAAGAAGAAAACAAATTACAGTAAGCATATAAAGCAATAGCTGATATTAGCTATTATATCTCAACTTTTTCTCAATTTTTCAACT
>Ga0209081_1001299_pt1 | contig 14970 bp, 16 predicted proteins | sample GOMGulsemesocosm_4_FD_184636 | JGI IMG/M metagenome (GOLD analysis project Ga0209081, IMG submission 184636) | Methane-oxidizing microbial communities from mesocosms in the Gulf of Mexico - GOM15B Gulf of Mexico (SPAdes) (version 2) | ecosystem: Environmental > Aquatic > Marine > Cold seeps... | reverse complement strand
CGCGCAGTGCCGAAATTTTTGGCAGTAATATCTGTGTTGGCGACTTTTTGCACTTGATTAGCTCCAAGGATAACCCTGTTCGCCTCACAACTTGGAGCGGTAAGGGCATGAATGGAAAGATCAGTGTTGGGGACTACTGCTTAATGTCACCCGGCACGACGATCACTGCAGCCGACAGCATCACCATTGGCGATAACTGTATGTTCGCCGCCAGCTGTTATATAGCTGACAGTGATTGGCATGGCCTCTATAATCGTTTGCGACCCTTCCGCTGCACCAAACCCATCGTCTTGAAAGATAATGTGTGGATCGGCCATGGTGCCAAAGTAGGTAAGGGCATCACCATCGGTGAGAACAGTGTAGTTGCAGCGGGCGCGGTTGTTGTAAAGGATGTGCCGGCTAATGTCGTAGTTGGGGGCAACCCTGCAAAGGTCATCAAGACCATCAACCCAGATCGACGTATGCTTAAGCGTGAGTACTTGTTTGCCGACGGTGAGTTCTATCTACAGAATCAGCGGGATCTAGATCGCTATGTTCTCAGTGGTAACGGTTGGATTAACTGGCTGCGATCGTTGTTCTTTCCAACAAATAAAGATTGATAACGCTGTTATTAAAAGCGTCTATCGATACGTTTTATACGCAATCTAGGTGATTTGAGTTTCCCAATGACGAGTTCAGCAGTGACAACAAACGATAAAATACAAGCGGCTTTCTTTCGTCTGCGTTCCAATAAAGCTTTCGAACTGTTTGTGATCGGAATCATAATTTTCTCAGCGGTCACCATAGGTATCCGCACCTATGAAATGCCGCCACTGCTGGTTGATGTGGTGAGGGTTCTTGATGGCCTGATTACGCTGATTTTCTTGGTTGAAATTTGCATTCGATTTATTGGTGAGCCGAACAAGAGACGTTTTTTTCACTCGGCCTGGAATGTCTTCGATACACTAATCGTTGTCGTCAGTTTGATCCCCATTGAGGACAGTGAATTAGCCTTGATTGGCCGCTTGGTGCGTATCTTTCGTGTGCTGAGGATGGTGTCGATCATTCCCGAGCTGCGCATGCTGCTGAACTCCTTGGTCAAGGCTTTGCCGCAGTTGGGCTATGTGATGCTGATGATGTTTATCATCTTTTATATTTACGCAGCCGTGGGTTCTACTTTCTTTGCTGAAATCAACCCTGAACTCTGGGGTGATATTGCTCTGAGTCTGTTGACGCTTTTTCGGGTGATGACCTTTGAGGATTGGACCGACGTCATGTACGAAACCATGACGGTCTATGGTTATAGTTGGATCTTTTACCTGAGCTTTATTTTCTTTACCGCGTTTGCCTTTCTGAATATGATCATTGGTATCGTGGTAAATGTACTTGAGGAGGAGCATCAGCGCGAACGCGATGAGCTGGCAGAAGCCTCAGGTGAACCAACGCTCAGAGATTTGCAAACGCAGTTACATGAGCTGAAAACTTTAATTGAGCGTCGGAGCTAGAAATAACCTGAGTGAGCAGACAGTAAAAAGCCGCCATTGCGGCTTTTTATATGCCCGCTATTTGAGAGTTAGTCTTGCTGCCAGAGCCAGCCGGTGTCGCCCATTACGATTCTTTTCTTGACTCCCTCCAAACTCAAATCTCCACTTGCATAGGCACAGTCACCCTCTAGTAAAACATGCAGGCGCTGCTCTTGTTTCGCCAGGCGTGGTTTAAAGTGTGGTACTTGATCAGAGGTCTCTTGTATTTGAGCCGCTTGCAGGGCTTGCTCTATATCCCTGTAACACAGCAGCTGTTGCAAGCTCCAGAAGGTGGGCGGGAACAGCTTGAGTTGGCCTTTTTTATGCTGCATCAACGCGGCTGAGGGGCTCAGCCATTGATAGGCGACTATTTCACTGTCGTCGATCTTAATGTCCTGGTGTTCGCTTAGGCCGCCGAGTAAAAACCAAGTGGAAAAGCGCTTTTTCTCGCCACTCGGTCCGGTGAAATGGGCAAAATAGTGGAAGCTGTCGGCATCTAAGGTGATGCCGGCTTCTTCGGCGCTTTCACGTACGGCGGCTTGCTTGGCGATGGCCAGTGGTTGGTGTTGATTACTGGCGTCTTCGGCTTCAATTTTTCCTCCCGGAAATACCCACTGGCTACTGGCAAAGTCTAGTGAACTGTTGCGTTGTAGCAGTAATACCTCGAAGGCTTCGTTTATTTTTTCGGTGGGGCTGTTGTTCGGCCGCAGGAGTATGACCGTGGCGGCTGGCTGTATAGCTGCGCTCTTCGGCTTAGCTGTGGCTTGCAGTTTCATCGACGACTGTCCTTTGTCTTATGTGAGTCTTATATGTGTCTTTCTTGTGTCTTTCTTGTGTCATGTGAGTGCTGAGTCATGCAGGCGCCGAGCAATACAGGGCTGGAAAAGTACTCAAGTTGACTTGCCAGTGTTCAGCTATTATCGAGCATACGAACTTCACGTTGCGGAAAGGGAATGTCGACGCCCGCCTCGTTTAAAGCCTTATAAACCTGAGCGTTTAGTTCGAAGCGCTGTTGGTGGTAGCTTGCGGTGGGCAGCCAAGCTCGTATGGCGATGTTTACGCTGGATTCACCAAAGCTGTTGATACCCACCTGGGTGTTGTTGTGGCTTTGCTTCTCGCCCGGCTTCTGGGCATTGCTGTCACTGAGTGTCGGCAGGCTTTCTATTGCTGTGCGAATGATATTAATCGCACGCGACGAGTCTTCACTGTAGGCAATGCCTATGCTTATTTCTGCCAAAGTACTGCTGTAAGAGTTGTGAATTATTTCGCCGGTTATGTGCTTGTTGGGGATGGTGATCTCTGTACCGTCTTCATCTATTAAGCTGGTGTAAGCCAACTGCACAGACTTCACTAGACCACTAACCCCCTGGACTTCAATGGTGTCGCCGACCACAAAGGGCCGCGTTAAAATGATGTTGAAGCCAGCGCCGTAGTTTGAAAGTAACCCCTGCAGTGCCAAACCAGCGCCAAGAGACAGTGCGCCAATAGCGGCAAGAAATGGGGTGACACTGATGCCGAGCTTTCCCAGTGCGATGATGCCTACCATGGCAATGACAACGAGGCGAACAGCGGCGGCAATAAACCCGCGCAAGGTGACGTCTATGCCTTTGTTCTCACAGAGCTTTTCTACTAGATTACTGAGCTTACGGGCGACAAACACACCAATGCCCATAACAATCAGGGCGCCAATAATTTGGAAACTGTAATTGACGAAAAATTCGATCACCATCTGATAGATAGCTGAGACCTGTTGGATTTCCTGCTCTATGCCTTTTGACACATCGAGCGTGCCGAAGCTACTCGGTGAGTCTTTCACGGCATGAGTGACGCTATCTGGACTCGTTGTATTGAGGGGCGTGGTTGCCGTTGTGGTGTCCGTCATGGGTCGTCCTTTTTCCGTCGTTATGTCGTCAAGGCTTTAGCCGTGTTTAAGCAGATTGTTTAAAATTCTATTGATGTCGTTGAGCGAGTTACATGGTTCAACTTTTGAGCAGTAGGGCGCGTATTCGCTGATGATCGAGTCGCCTGAGTCCCAGCTGAAGCGACCCTCAGGGTTAAGCCACAGAACTCGCTGGCTGCGCTGATAAACCTGCTGCCATATGTCGCTGCGGCCATCGGATTGGTTGTTGCGTGCATCCCCCAGCATAATGACGGTGGTTTTCGGATCGATATCATTGAGGGCTAGGCGTTTAAAATCCTCCAGAGCACATCCGTAATCCGTGGGGCGGTTGGCCCATCTGTCCATAATTTCGGCGAGTGCCTCTTCGACGGTCAGTCGCTCGAATAGCTCGGTCACCTCTCCCATATCACTGGCGAAAACAAAGGAGCGTACTTTGGGTAGTACATCCTGCAGGCTGTGGAGGAACAATAATAGGAAGCGCGCCACTCGGCTCACTGAACCGCTGACATCACAGAGCACCAATACCTTCGGTCGCTCGATGCGAGTAGCTTTCCATTTCGTGTGAAACAACAGGCCGTCAAAGGCCGCGTTGGCGGCGATGGTGCGACGTACATCGAGCAAACCGCGCTTACTGACCTTGCGGCGGCGACTGTGCAGGCTGGCGAGTTTTTTGGCAGCTTGCTGTATCAGTTGGCCCATTTGTGCTTGGTAGTGGTGGTCAACATTGGTGAGCTTTACCCGCTGTAGATTTTGTGTCCGCAGTTGTTTGCCTTTGGGCAGGGTAAACAGCAGGTACTGTTGTTCGACATACTCACGCGCCTGTTGTTGCAATTGCTGTTGCCGTCGTTTTAGCTCAATAAAGCGGGTGTTTTGCTCAGGGTCTTCACTTAGCGCCAGCAGTTCTTGATTGAGAGGCTCGTTGCCGAGCTTGCGCATGATGCGGTAGGTGACTTGAGATTGCTGGGTGACCGCCTGCATCGTTTGTGCACCAGATTGGGCGCCTGCTGCTGCGATGGCGACACTCAGTGCAGCCTGTTCGTTATCCATTAGCTGCTGGCCCAGCGGTGAGGCAACAACAGCGCCTGTAGAATCGTTGCTCTGTGGGTCTGTGGCCGCGTCGCTTGGCTGACTCTCTTGAGCTTGAGCCTGGGGCTCGTGGGGCTCTTGTGCTTCGGCAAGGTTTGTCTCGTCGGCCCTTTCGTTTTGACTGGTGAGATGAGTATGATCGTTGAGCTGGAAAAACTGCTGGAACAGTGTCTCGAGCACAATCAGGTGCTCCTGTGTTTTGGCCAGCGTCATGCCCAGTGCGGAGCGCAGTTGTAGGGGGTGCTCAATACCAATGAGGCGCACCGCTTGCATGGCATCGAGGCTTTCGGCTGGCGAGACAGGCAGGCCGTGCTCACGCAGTGCGTAGATGAAGTCACCCAGTGGTTTTTGCATGCGATTAAGAGCCTTCGGTCAGGGGCAGTATCATGATTTTTTGGCGCGTCGCAAGCTGCTTTTACTGTCGCTCAGGAGCTGATGCAGTTCGGGTGTTACCTGCTCAATGTCCTCTTGAAACTTGAGCAACAGGTTGAGGGTGTTGGCGACAAAATCTCGATCCAGCTCCTCGACATTAAGCAGCAGTAAGGCGCGGGCCCAGTCGATGGTTTCGCTCACCGCAGGGGTCTTTTTCAGTGACAATTCGCGCAGCTCGGCAACAAAGTTGACCAGCTGTTCACGTAGGTCAGCCTTCAGTTCGGGCACCTGGCTGCTGATGATTTTTTGTTCTAGGTGAGGATCGGGGAAGGGGATGTACAGGTGCAAGCAGCGACGCTTAAGCGCATCCCCAAGCTCACGGGTATTGTTACTGGTCAACATCACAATGGGTTTAGACTTTGCTTTGATAGTGCCTATCTCAGGGATTGAGACTTGATATTCTGACAGCATTTCCAATAGAAACGCTTCGAACTCTTGGTCGGCCTTGTCTATTTCATCGATTAATAGAATGGCGCCTTCGTCTGACTTAAGCGCCTGTAATAGGGGCCGAGTTTCAAGGAACTCTTCTGAGTAAAAGATATCGCCAAACTGGTGTAGACGCGAGACGGATTCGTCCAAACCTTTGGCACCACGCATCACGTCGCCGAGCTGGTCTTTTAAGAGCTGGGTATACAGCAGCTGCTTGCCGTATTTCCACTCATAGAGTGCTTTGGCTTCATCGAGACCTTCATAACACTGCATGCGAATGAGTTCAGCATTGAGGTATTCGGCGGTTTTCTTCGCCAGCTCTGTTTTACCGACGCCGGGTGGGCCCTCGATGAGAATCGGTTTTTGCAGCTGACACGCGAGATAAACTGCGGTGGCAATAGCGTCGCTACAGATATACCCAAGCGTTTCGAAACTTTGCTGAATACGCTGGGGGGATTTTATTTTGTCTGCGTGGCGAATGATCACGGCTGTCTCTCTTTGAGGGACAGAAATCCTGTCCATGGCGGTTGATGAGCTTGCGCGCGGTGTCTAGTCACTGGATCGATTCACGCCGACAAGTGCCCGTTAAGGTGTGCAAGTTTAGCGTTTATAGCGCCTATTAGGTTAGATATATTAATATTTCGAGCAGGATAATAACGCCTTCTGTATTATATTAAGTATGAGTATTTAGAGATTACTAAAGGAAAAGGGCTTTATGCGGAAGCTGGGGGGGCGTGTACTGGTAACCAAGGAGGAGGCGGCTTGTTATCGTCTGGCTCAGGCATACCGGCAGCGCAAGCTATGGCGAGGCGTGTTGTCGATAAGATCGCTGTTATGGCCGGTGTTTCTCGACGAACTGGCGTGGTCCGATATTTGGTGGCGTCGAGCGGGACAGCTGCTCATGTTGTTGGCGCTTTGGCCCCTGCTTTTCCTTGGTGGGCTTTTTCGTTTGTTCGGTAACCTGCTGTTAATGCCTTCACGTTTACTGGCGTGTTACCAAGTGCCAAAAGACTTGCGTTCGCCAGGTGAGAAGTCACTGATCGGTATAGCCAACGCTTTTAGCCCAGTGTTAGACCTCGATGAAGAAGACTATATTCGCTGTGTTAATCGTTGGGTGTCGATACTGTATAGCGACGAGCTGGCTTTAGAGCGTAATCTGAATGTTTATTTGACGCGTTTAAAGCTGCAACAAAAAGGTTTGCGTGATGATAGTAATCGTCATTCCAAAGGCGCTCGGCGTGACCTAGTGGTCGCCCGCGAGCGTTTATCAAAAGACCTAGGCCACTATCTTGTCGACAGGTAGTTAGCGTTTTTCGACTAGATAGTTAGGGCTAGTCCACAGATAGTGAGTAATTAGATCGATAGGTGGCTGATGGTCCTTTGATTGTAGGTTTCCGGCCATCAACACTGATTCATTTTGAGCACCACTTAACACACGGCCCTGGAGCCAAATTTTAATCGGTGTAGGGTTTTTTGGGCAGGTGGGGCTTAATCAATTCAGCGCTGTAATCGTACAGTTCCTGTACGTTGGGCATGAGGCCAACCTCCATGCGTCGCGACAACATGGTGACTGGGAATAAACATTCCTGACTGACAGGGGCGCAGACCGCGCGTGAACGGCCATTGCCATCCTCGTAGGCCATCCACTGCATATCAAACTCTTTCACCATCAGGTTGCCTAGCACCGCGCCCATTGCTTGCATGGTTAGGCTGTCGTCGCGCTTGATCAATCCCTTGTAAATCACCCGTTGCAATAGCTTTATATCATCCAGTGTTCCGCGCACAGGTTGGCCGAGCTTTAGGCTGGTGAGGTCGCTGACGGTACTGACTTGGCTTTCAATGTGCCGGTTGTCCATCCACCTGAACTCCGTGAGCTTGTAGTGCTTTTTAGGCTTGCCATCACTGATCAGGGGTTTGCCGGACTGGCTTTGGGCACTAAGGGGCAGCAGCAGAGCCGCAAGCATGACGAGGTTTATCAGCTGACGCATGGTGTTCTCAATTAGGGGGAGTAATCGTGAGATGGCCGCTAAGCGGTTGGATGAGTCTCATCGCTGGCGACCAACAAAGCGTTTATTATAAAGCCTTTTGATGGCAGACATAGCCTTTGCTGCATATCTCTTTTGATCGTCTGTTTTTTTAATGCTTGGTCGTTGAAGTTACGCTTAGCTGACGTATTTATGGTTAAATATGGCCAACTTTTAGACCCTGTCTGCACTGGCGATCTGCTCTTTAACTTAACGCAGTGGTAAGCCAAGATTGGCAGCAGGGCATGATTTTGGAGCCCCAATGGCATTATCGAACTGCATTACCCACCGTATTAGCCGTCAAGGCACCGAAACACCCGTAGAACTGCAGTTGCGTGAGCAGGTGATGGCCGTCAATGGGCGTTTAGATGAGTTAGTGCGCGAGTTGAAACACGCCTATGTTGGTAAAGCGGGCAAACTCTACGGCCAGTTCAATTCTGACCTCGATAAGTCTCATGTCTCGCAATGGCTGCGTGAATGCTCAGAGGAGAAACTCAGCTTTGAACGTTTTACCATCAAGGCCACGGAAGCGCTGAAGAGCTTGCTGGAGGATACAGATCTGGTGCCCGATGCACATATCCTGTTTGCTATGGAGACTCTGGCCGATACGGATGTGCTGTACATATTTGTGATGCAGCACAACGAGGGCGTGTACCTAGACGGCGAGTTATATTTGCAGAGCAGCCACTTCCTCGACGTAAGCGGTGTGTTACTGGGCGCGAAAATTGATATGACGGCCTGGTTGCAGGAAGGTGATGCGAGCTACCTGTCGATGTTGCGCGCCCGCGGTGATAAAGACTTTACTGACCTGTTTGGCAGCTGGCTGGGCTTTGCTGATCAGCGTGACATTGCGGCCGAGACCAGCAGTTTCCTGGAAACCGTGACGGCCTACAGCGACACACTCGAATCGGAAGCCGCACAGGTGTATCGCAATCAGGTGGTGGATTACTGCTTGGAGCAGGACAAGCGTGGTGAGCCGGTGGTGATTCGTGAGTTGTCGGAGCACGTTGATACGGAAAAGCCTGAAGCCTTTCAGAGTTTTGTCAGCAAGCGTCAAGAAGAACCCAAGGCTGAGTTGATTCCCGATCGTCGCCAGCTCAAGCAGTTCGTGCGCCTTAGCGGCCGCAATGAGCAACTCAGTATGAGCTTTTCCGCCGATTGCCTTGGTGAGTCGATTGTCTACGATAAAAATACCGACAGCCTTGTCATCAGCAACATCCCGGGCCCGCTAAAGTTGAAGTTGATTAAGCATCTGCAGGAAAATCAGAACGCAGCGCGTGCGGCTGTGCATCAAACAGTGGCTTCGAGTGATGATGCCGAGACTTCACAGGACGCGATCTCGGCGGATGAGAGTTTGTAATTGCGTGGCCAATTGGCTAATGACAGCCGCTTTAAGATCGATTAAATAGGAAAAGAGGTTTACATGAACACGACTACTCAGCGAGTACTGATTGCCGTATTGGTGCTGCTTTTTATGGGCAGTGCAGGTCAATATTGGCTGACACAGCAAGCCCTTGAGGCTTCGCGCTTGGAGATTGCGCAATTACACGCGCAGGTTGAACAATTGGACACAGAAGTTGAACAGCTTAAGGGGCAGGTTGCGCTATTGGGTAAAACCAGTGTTCAGGGCATTGTTCGCGAGGCTAACAGCGCCCTGCTGGACGGCTGGAGCTCGTTGATGAGTACCGTTGAAAGTGAGCTGGTGAAAGCTCGAGAGGCCATGAACTCAACACCCGCCAGCCAAGCGGCGGTGGGGCCTGTGGCAGGGCCCGAAGCTGCAAGCGTGCAGCCCTAGCTTTTTATTCACTGCTTCTTGAACCTAAGTTTTGATGACGCACGATATAAAGGGAATGTTATGAAGTCGATAAAGGTTTTGTTGGGTTTGTTGGTGGGGGCTGCGGTGATTGTCGCCCTTATGGTTGTCTTGGCACTGCAAAACATCAATCAAATTGTAAAAACGGCGGTGGAAACCGTGGGCCCCGATGTGATCGGCACTGAGGTTGGCTTGGCCGAGGTGGATATTCAGCTCAGCGCTGGGCGCGGTGTGCTTAAAGGCCTCAACGTGGCGAACCCTTCGGGTTATCAAAAGCCCTATGCGTTTTCACTGGGTGAGATTGCTCTGGACATTGACCCGGGGTCATTGACCAAAGACGTTATTGTCATCGACGAGATTTTGGTTTCCGCAGCGCAACTGGTGGCTGAATACAAAGATACGAAGAACAATAACCTGCAAAGCTTGTTGGACAATATTCAGGGCGACTCAGGAAAGACGCCAACACCAGAATCTGCGACTGAGGCGCAGACGGCTGATGCCTCTGGTGATGTCTTACTTGCGGTGAAAAAATTCACCTTCGAGGGCACCAGTATCGATGTCGTTACGCCTAAATGGGGCGAGCGTAAAGTAAGCTTGCCAGCCATTCATCTCAACGATTTGGGCTCGGCCAGCAGTGGCTTGACGCCTGAGCAGTTAACGCAGAAGGTGGTAAAGCTATTGCTGGAGCAGGCCAAGCAGGCTGTGTCACGCGACCTCAAGGCGCTGGCAAAAGAAAAGGTCAAGCAAGAACTGAAGAGTAAGTTGGATGGAAATCTCAGCGCCGAGAACAAAGAAAAGCTCGAGGGCTTGAAGTCGCTGTTTAAACGCTAAGGCTTCAATAAGTGTGTTCATGTATGGCATATGAAAACCGGCGTTTGCCGGTTTTTATATGCCTGTAGGCGTCACTGGTGCGCAACTAACCCAGTGGTTTATTTGTCCGTAACTTGGATAACTGCAGCAATGCGCTGACTGGCTTGTTCAAGTACGCTGCCCAGCTCTTCTTCAATGTGTGCGGACGATAGTGCTTCGCGGGTGTTTTTTAAGTGCTTGCCCTTTATTGCACGCAACATGGCGGCCACAATCTGTTGGTTAGCACCGTCACGGAGCTTGGCTTCAAGCACAATGTAAACTTCATGTTTGCGCAGGCCCGCCGCCGACTTAATACCTTGGATGGCCAGTGAGAAGGGAATGTATTGGTAGAGTTTTAAGGCCTCTTCACCGACGGCAACACCAGTGATAGCGCTGCTGATCGTTAGAATGCCAGGACCTGGCGCTTTGACGAGGGGGACTTTAGTGGCTAGAGCCTGACGCAGTTTCTCGGTACCCAGCTGCTCAATTTCACGCAGCGTAGCAAGCGATATGTGTTCACTGGCTTTAGTGGGCGAATAAAGACGCATAGGTTCTATATAGATTGCATGGTAAGCGGTGCGATCAAAATCTGGGGCAACCCAACGCTTGCCCGTTTGATCGCTGTCATCCTTGAGGGGCTGCATCTTTGGGTAGAGTGATTGAGGCAAGAAACCGGATGTTTGCTTGTCAATATTGGGTTGCGCACCGCAGGCGCTGAGAATAATCAGAGTGATACTGAGCAGAAGTATGCGCATGAGGATCCCTTTCGTTTGTTTGATGCCCGGTTGGTTATCGGACAAACCGCTATATCATCAGGCTTGTTTTAGCGTTGAGCGGTATTGTGCAATCGCTTGGCTGGGTTGCCGCCGACCGTCATGCCAGGAGGAACGTCTTGGGTGACGACGCTGCCCATACCAATCACGGTTTTATCTCCAACCTTGACTCCATCGACAATGCAGACGTTGGCACCGATCCATACATCGCTGCCGATGCTGATGCCTTTAGAGCTCACCGGTTGCTCGCGTATCAACGCATCGGCTTCAGTGCCGTGATTAAACGCAAAAAACTGGCAGCCAGTGGCAATGCGGGTGTTATCACCTATGTGAATGCCTTGGCTGCCACCGTCCATACTGACACCATGATTAATGCTGACATGGCGACCAATGGTTAGGGGGCCGTGCAGAAAACAGTTTGCGGCGATGAGACTGTTATCTCCTATGTTGATCGTGCGATTCGGCTCGGCAAAAATATTGGCCTCGGGAGCAATAAAACAATCTTCACCTATTTCTATGGTTTCAAGGAATTTGAGCGATTCTTGCACGTCGTGCTGCCAGCGCTCGGCCCAGGTGCGAACTTTACGGTGTAAATTAGGGTAGAGCCAAGGCATGTAACTTAAGCGCCTTTTGTGTTGTTCTCGATAGGCGTCGCTCATGTGATGTCCTTACTGCGGGGGGAATGTCAATCATCATAGGGACCCGATAGTAGAGGATCAAGCTTGTGTGCGGTGTGTGCGGAGGAAGTGTAGGGCGAGTGCTGAGTGAAAGAGCTGCATAAAAAAGCCGCCATAAGTGGCGGCAGGAGGAGAGTTAAAGCGAAGTAATAATAAAACTACTAACGACTTTAGCGGCTGGTAAAGCGAAAACCTGAGCTGTTTACCACTTGAACAGCCGTTGAAGCCAATAAGAGCGGTGTCCGCAGTGCGGGCTCAGTGCTCACGTTTATCATTGTGAGCTGCATACAGGCTGACCCTATCAGCGGGCTGAGCCCATACAAACAAACAGACCACTAGCAGGCGCTTCTGTCGGCCGAGCCCTGTCGAACGGGTCGCCGTACCTTGCTGTCGTGGCAAGAGGACCTCATCGACCCTCTAATGCTGCCGTTGTCGGTGCTGAGGATGTTAATGATATTCCCCACGCTCCGGACACCTAGTAGCAAGTATAGCAAGTGCCGTGCACGAGCCCCCTCGGTTTAAGAGAACGATTGGATCTAAGCGTGTTCAGTAAGCGCCTTGATTGGCTATTTCACCGTTGTTTTTCAACGGTATTTAATTACCAAGCGAGGGCTCATCAATTATTAAAATACCATCGAGGCAAGTAACCTTGATGCCATCTAGGCGGGGCAGGTCTTGATTGTGTAAGCGCTGCAGCATTTCTTCGGCTGATAGGTTGACGGTGCCCAGATGAAGAACCCGCACGGCAACACCTTGGCAGCCCGCGTGTGTCAGTAGATCGCGAAGTTGCAAGCTGTTGACCCGGTAGCGGCCAAGGGGGAAAAGCTCGTGTAGTTCGATAAATTGGTCGTATTGCATTACTGCTCCTAGTTTTTCGTGTCCTGATCTATTTTTAGCATACTTTTGTTTCTTGGCTGACATATTGATCTATTTCAAATAAGCTCGCGCCTTTGAGGTGGTGGCTGGTGGCGCTTATGTCGGTCCTTACTTGTTATAAAAATATTGACTGATGCCCTGACCAAGGTGATGCATGTACCAGTTGCTTGAACACAATGCCGATTTCGTTTTGATTAATAAGTCACCGGGCATTACGGTGCAAGCAGAGGATGCTAGGCTTGGCCTGTTGCAGAGGGTGGCTGCAGACCTCGGCTTAGAGAAGCTCTACCCTGTACACCGCATTGACAAGATGACCTCTGGTCTGCTGATTATGGCGGTGACCACCGAGGCCAATCGTCAGCTGTCGGAGAAGTTTCGTTTGCGCGAAATGGAGAAGTTTTATCTGGCCATCAGCGATAAAAAACCGCGTAAAAAGCAGGGTGCTGTTATAGGTGATATGGAAAAATCACGTCGCGGGGCTTGGAAACTGATGCCCAGCCGCTCTAACCCCGCCATTAGTCAATTCTTTAGCACGAGTTTAAAGCCGGGTTTTCGCTTGTTTGTTATCAAACCGCACACGGGTAAAACCCACCAGATACGCGTGGCGCTGAAATCCGTGGGTTCGGCAATTGTGGGGGATCCTCTCTACCACAACAGTGATGATGCCGATCGTGGTTATTTGCACGCCTACAGTTTGCGTTTTAATTGGCAGGGTGAGATGCGCAGTTATCAATGTTTGCCGCAGCAGGGCGCATTGTTTCTCGATGAGTCGTTCACTCGTGCGCTGCAAGCTTATCAAGAGCCTTGGGGTATGGCTTGGCCTGTTTTGTAAGCAGCTTCAGGGGTTGAAATGGGTACTGTTGTTAAGTGGCGTTAATTCAGAGGCTTTGGTTAAGTGATTGTGGGGAAGGAGAGGGCGGTGAGAGGTTTGTGTCGGAAAGGTCCTGACTAGCGCGCTGCGCTAGTCAGGGCTGTGAACTACTCGTATAGGCACAAGTAAGACGACTCTGCTTCCGCTTTTACCTGGAAGGACTGATTGGCTTCTACGATGAAGGTTTCACCCTGCTTAAAGGTGACCCATGCATCGCTGGCAGGCAATTTTACGGTCAGTGCGCCGCTGGTAACGGTCATGTACTCTTTTTGGCTGGTTCCAAACTCGTAGTCGCCCTGGCGCATTACGCCAATGGTGGCCGGTAAGGTTTCAGTTTGGAAGGCGATGGACTTAACCTTGCCATCGAAGTATTCATTGGTTGCGAACATAATCATTACCCCTAAATTTTAGTGCCCGCAGTATACGTAAGCCGGTCGACTAAGGCTACGTATCTGGGGACTGAGTGCCTGAGGACCAAGCAAGGGTGAAGCTGTTAGGCCGATGGCTCGGTGAGCGAGCAGAACGATCAACAAAAGAGGTTTTATGGCGTTAGTTTGGCAACACCGAGAAAGACAGGGTGATGACTCTGAGTGCCTGTATCAGGTGCGCTCTGCAGGGCGTACTCGCCGGCTTTACAGTAACGGGGTGTTCCACAGCCAGTACAACCCGCGGCGACCTGTGGCGGGCTCAGTGTGGGATTTATTGCTGCTGCCTGCGTTTATGCAACGTTTAGGCAGCGTTACGCGCGTATTGGTGCTGGGTGTGGGCGGCGGCGCGGTGATCAAACAGCTGCAGTACTTCTTGAACCCAAAAGAATTGCTTGGTGTTGAACTGAACCCCGTGCATCTAGAGGTGGCCGAGCGGTTCTTTGAGGTGGCGGGATCTGGACTTGAATTAATTGAAGCCGACGCTGTGGTTTGGCTCAAGGCCTATTGCGGGCCTAAGTTTGATCTGATTATTGATGACTTGTTCGGTGAGAATGACGGTCAGCCCGCTCGCGCTGTGGAGGCCGATGAGCGCTGGTGTAAACAGTTGCTCAATCACCTAGCAAGTGACGGTGCGCTGGTAATGAACTTTGATGAAGCCATCGGTTTATCCCAGTGCGCTTTTTTAGATAAGGCCAGTACCGGTTTGAAGGGGCAAGCGCGCTGGCGTCGAGCTTGGTGCTTCTCGACGCCACTCTACGCCAATGCGGTGGCCTGTTTCAGTCGTCAGAGCTTGGAGAGGGCGGAGTTCCGTCAGCAATTACAGGGCTTTCCCCTGCTCGATGAACGCCGTAAAGGCTGCAAACTCAACTATGCGTTACGAGCGCTGCGCCTGCCCTAGCAGGCCAAACTAGCCGAGTTAACGGTGTAGGGCGATCACTTTAAACGCGCCGTTGTCTTTCAGGATATCAACCTTAACAAAGCCATTGTGTTTACCAAACAAATTGCAGGCTTTGTGCTCTAAGGGGATGAACAGGTTGGTTACTACTAGTGCTACACCGCCTTTATTGAGGGCGGCGTAGATACGCTTTAGAAACTTATTGGTGAGCCCGCCTTCAACATCAAAGCCCTGATGAAAAGGCGGATTGCAGAGCACGAGATCAAACTTTTCGGTAATGCTCTCGCCACAGTCGTCGGCGACCACTTGAATAGGTGCAGGGTGCTGTAGGCTGTTTTTTGTCACGCTGAGCAGGGCTGCGGCGTTGTTGTCGGTGGCGGTGCGGCGCTCGATGCTGTCCCAGCTTAGGCTGTTG
>Ga0209081_1001297_pt1 | contig 14990 bp, 13 predicted proteins | sample GOMGulsemesocosm_4_FD_184636 | JGI IMG/M metagenome (GOLD analysis project Ga0209081, IMG submission 184636) | Methane-oxidizing microbial communities from mesocosms in the Gulf of Mexico - GOM15B Gulf of Mexico (SPAdes) (version 2) | ecosystem: Environmental > Aquatic > Marine > Cold seeps... | reverse complement strand
GTAAATAATAAATCGGCCATTTCTTGTTCTGTTGGTGCGCGTTTGCTAACGACTTTTACTTCTGCTGCGCTAATGGTGCCGAAGTCTTTATCTTGAACTAATAAGCCACCAGAAACACGTTTAAAATCAAAGCAAGGTTCGTTGCCGCTGTTCCAAATGCCGCACTCTAAAACGCGAATATTTTTCTTCTCAGCTAATACGGTTTGAGCAGCAGCACTAACAGTTGGCGCGATAATCACTTCAACAAACTGGCGTTTAATGATTTCTGCAGCAGTTACTTCATCTAGTTCGCGGTTAAAGGCAATGATGCCACCAAAAGAAGAGGTTGGGTCGGTTGCATAAGCTAAATCGTAAGCTTCTAATAGTGAATCAGCTTGAGCCACACCACAAGGATTTGCATGCTTAACGATAACGCAGGTCGGCTTTTCTTCGAATGATTTAACACATTCTAAAGCAGAGTCAGTATCAGCGATATTGTTGTATGAAAGCTCTTTACCTTGTAGTTGTTTAGCAGCTGAAATCGTACCTGATGCTGGTGATTTTTCTTGATAGAAGGCCGCATTTTGATGTGGGTTCTCACCGTAACGCATGCTTTGCAATTTGTGGAATTGTAAGTTTAGCGTTTCTGGGAATTGTTGCTTATTAATGCTGCCTAAATAAATGGAAATAGCCGTATCGTATTTCGCCGTGTGCTCGAAACTTTTTAAGGCAAGATTAAAACGTGTTTGATGTGCAAGCTGATTTTCGTTATTAACTAATTCAGTAAGAACGGAGGAATAGTCAGCAGGGTCAACTACAATAGCAACATCGTTATGGTTTTTAGCAGCGGCGCGAATCATGGTTGGGCCACCTATATCGATATTTTCAATCGCTGTTTCTAAATCGCAGTTTGGATTGGCAACGGTTTCTTCAAAAGGGTAGAGGTTAACGACGACCATATCAATCGCATTAATGCCATTAGCCGCCATGATTTCATCGTCAATACCGCGGCGACCTAAAATGCCGCCATGTACTTTCGGGTGTAAGGTTTTAACGCGGCCATCCATCATTTCAGGGAAGCCTGTGTAATCAGAAACTTCGGTGACGTTAATGTCATTTTCGGCTAGTAATTTTGCTGTGCCGCCAGTGGATAATAGTTCTATGCCTAGCTGGTCTAATTCACGGCAAAAATCAAGAACACCAGTTTTATTGGAAACACTGATTAAGGCGCGGGTAACTTTTTTTTTCATGGAAATCTCTCAGGCTGAGAATAATTAGGATAGGTCGTATTGCTCTATTTTTTTACGTAAAGTACTGCGACTTATGCCAAGGATTTGTGCGGTTTTGGTTTGATTGTAGCCCGAATACTCTAGCGTGGCTGCAAATAAAGGCTTCTCAACTTCAGCAAGCACCATGGCGTGTAAACCAGTGGCATCATAGCCATCAAGTTGCTTGAGGTAGTTGTCAACTGCTTGCTTTACCTGTGCAGATAAAGGAATAGGGGGCGTGTTATTGCTAGTGCTCATTTTATAAATACTTGCATGCGTTATTTTTAGGTTGCAGCGACATCAATGGATCGAAAAGATCAAACGCCGAATTAACGAGAGATAGCTGAATCTCTGGGGAGTCGGTTTGGTATATTTTGCTTTTAACAGCTGGTGGCAAAGTGCCTACGTGATCGAAGTACCAGCCGATATGTTTACGGCCTATTCTAACACCATTAAGAGACCCATAAAATAGATAAAGCTCTGTTAAATGTTGTTGTAAGGTGCTTCTGATTTGCTCCAAATCTGCTTGGGCCGCTCGTTCTCCAGTTTGTAAATAATGTTGGATTTCTTGAAAAAACCAGGGTCGACCTTGAGCGCCACGGCCGATCATGATTGCATCGGCCCCCGTATGTTCTAAGACATATTGAGCCTTTTCAACTGAATTAATATCGCCATTGGCAATGACCGGAATGCTCACAGCTTGTTTGACGGTTTTAATCGTGTCGTATTCAGCATTGCCCTTAAATGCGCAGGCACGTGTGCGGCCATGTACAGTTAAGGCAGCAATACCTGATTGTTGGGCTATTTGTGCAATAGTCACCGCATTACGGTTGTCACTATCCCAGCCTGTACGAATTTTCAACGTAACGGGAATGCTTACGGCTTGTACAACGGCATCTAAAATGCGTTTTACTAAGTCTTCATCACGCATCAAGGCTGACCCTGCGGCGACAGAGCATACTTTTTTAGCTGGGCATCCCATATTGATGTCTATGATTTGTGCGCCGCGTTGTGCATTAATTTGTGCAGCTTGGGCCATTTGTTCTGGGTTTGTGCCTAGTATTTGCACTGAGCGCAAGCCGATTTCACCGCTATGATCGGCTTTTAGTAAAGTGCGTTTATTCTTACGTAAGGCAGGGTTAGAGGCAACCATTTCTGAGACTGCAAGCCCCGCACCATACTGTTTGCATAGGTTACGAAATGGACGGTCTGTGATACCGGCCATGGGCGCTAAAATGAGATTATTCTCTAATTGATAAGGGCCTATCTGCATTTTTTCCTAGAGGCAAAATCTGTGAGGGGTGGCTATGATACTACAAAACAAGAAATTAGTTTTGTCGTGCAACCCATTTTTGATAATTTAATTTAACTAACTCAGGTGTATACTTTCGTTCAAGGTGGCGTAAAGCAAAGTGTGCATGTGCTAAGCCTTGAAAGTAACGAATAAACATAAGGTTAATGCTTGCTCCGCCAATGGCCCCAATAACAGGTATGCTTTGTGCGGCAATTTTTTCTGTAAGTGGAATGCTAAAGCGCGTAGCGATTTGATTAATTGCTTTACTGATTAAAGGCGCAGTTTCTTTGCTGAGAGAGGGTGTTGCAAGCTGTGTTGCCGCATCCGATAAGGATTTGGCTAGTAAGGAACGAATCGCATAATAACCCGTCTCTGAACCGTGTTTGGCGCTGTCGCTGAGGGCAAAGACCTCTAGGCAGGCCACTTTGGTATTGGCATGGCTAATATTTTCACCGTGATAACGAGCAATTTCGGCAATTGAGCGTAGCATAATCGTCGTCGATACGGGGAGCTCGGCAGTAATGGCGGCAAAACCAAAAGTACCACCGATAGCACCACTTAAACCCGCCAAAAATTGATGGGTTTTAATGTAGGGCTTGCTGCTTTCGCGTGAGCTTAAAGTGAAAATTGCGCCTTCTAATGACTTCTCTAAAGCTGTGCGGGTAATGTCATTAAGAGAGAGTGAAACTTGCGTCGGCAAGATGGCAATTGTTTTTTCAATGGTACTGCCGACGGTTTTAGTGAGCTTTGAGCTAAAACTGGGGTTTTCTAATAGGTCCGCCGCTGCGTGTAAAATAAGAACGTCGAGAGGGGCGAGTTTCATAAGCTGGTAGTTTTAAGGCATATTGTGGGTAGAGTGATCCATTTGCATAATCTCCATGGAGTGCATATCATGCATCATATCCTTAAACCCCGCATCTGAAGCAAGAAATTTAACGCCCATATACATAGTGTTTGCGCCCATTACAATCATAAGGATAGCTGCTGTTTTGAGCATAAGGCCGCGTGCCTTAGTGCCTAGCTTACCAAAAGCAAAGGTAACGACAAGCATGGTTGGTAACGTGCCTAGGCCTAAGGCTAGCATCATTAACCCGCCTTCTATAGGAGAGGGTGCAGAAGTCGCATTGACAGCCATAGCAAAGGTTAAGGGACAGGGCATTAGGCCGTTTAACATGCCGCCCATTGCTGCACCTAGTGATGAGCCGCGTCGAGCAGCAGACATGAAAATTTTATTTAGGACTTTGGTTGGCATGTATTTCATGGAAAACTGCCAAGGCGAAAGACCTGCAATACCTAAGGCCAAGATAATAACAAAAAAGCCAATGAAGACCTGTAAAAAACCTTGTATATGGCCGAGCATGCCCGTAGAAACCAAAGCAATGCCAATCATCGCGGCTGTTATGCCGACAATGGTATACATGGTAATTCGTGCAAAATGGTAAGTTAAATAAGGCCATGCGCTTTTTTTCTCGGTCTTCATAAAGAAGCCAGCGACTAAAGCGCCACACATTCCCGCGCAATGCCCACTACCCAAGAAACCAGTCATAAAAGCGAGGGTGTAAACGGTGTAATCTAAGTTTGCCAAAAAGGCAGGTAAATTAGCCAAAAAATCGGTCACGTTATTTTCCGTTGATACGTAGAGAGTTTACAATTACTGAAACGGAGCTTAATGCCATAGCGGCAGAAGCAATCATAGGGTTGAGCCTGCCGATTGCGGCAACTGGAATAGCGATAGTATTGTAACCAAAAGCCCAAAATAGGTTCTGCTTAATTATTTTCATGGTTAAAGTGCTGAGTTCGACGGTTTCTGCGACTTTAGCAATGTCGCCATTAACCAAGGTTAAATCAGCAGATTCAATAGCAATATCAGTTCCATGTCCAATAGCAAAGCCGACATTAGCCGCAGCTAAAGCGGGAGCGTCATTAATGCCATCGCCAATCATGCCGACCGAGCCGCCTTCATTTTGTAGGCGGTGGATTTCTTGTAGTTTTTGTTCGGGTGATGCATGAGCGATGATCGTTTTAATGCCCACTAAATCAGCAATATGATGTGCCGTTGCACTAGTGTCGCCAGTTACCATTAAGGTTTCGATATTCAGTTTATTAAGTGCAGCTATTGCTGCTTTAGCTGATTCACGAGGTTGATCTGCGATACCAAATAAGGCTGTTGCTTTGCCGTTAAATGCAGTAAATACCGGTGTTTTACCAGAAACCCCTAAAGTGTTTGCATGAGGCATTAATTCAGAAATATCAATGTCTTGTTCTTCTAACCAAGCTTGATTGCCTATCAGTATTTGATAATGCCCGACTTTAGCTTTTAAGCCACGACCTGGGATAACATTGAAGTCTTTAACGGCCTTAAATTCAAAATCATGCTCCGCTTGCGCGTAATTAACAATGGCTTGTGCTAAGAAATGTTCGGAATTATGTTCAGCAGAAGCAATATGCGATAACAGTACTTCTTCGTTATGATCACTGATATTAATAAAGTCAGTAACTTGGGGTTTACCTTCAGTGATTGTGCCAGTTTTATCGAAAATAATTGCGGTTAAATGCGTCGCAGTTTCTAAACTTTCGCCATTACGGATGTACACGCCGCGTTTAGCTGACTGCCCTGTGCCAACCATGATCGCTGTCGGTGTTGCTAAGCCAAGTGCGCAAGGGCAGGCGATGAGCAATACGGTAATCGCATTGCTAAAAGCAAAACTAAACGGTGCGCCCGCGACTGTCCAAGAAACGAAGGTTAGTGCAGAAACTGCCATAACGCTGGGTACAAAGACCGCAGAGATTTTATCAACTAATTTTTGTACCGGTAATTTAGAGGCTTGTGCATGATCGACCATGTGGATAATGCCGGCTAATACAGTATCCATACCGATAGCGGTGGCTTTAACTGTTAATACGCCAGTGCCATTCACACAGCCTCCGATGATTTTATGTCCGGCCTCTTTGACTGTGGGCATACTTTCGCCCGTTACCATGGCTTCATCAACAGTAGAGAGACCTGAAACTACCTCGCCATCAGTTGGTATTTTTTCGCCGGGACGAACTAGTAATAGGTCATCTAATTCTATGTCATCAATGCTGATGGTAAATTCTTGACCGTCTTTCAATAAGGTCGCTGTTTGAGGCTGTAGATCGATTAATTTTCTAATCGCTTCGCCCGCCTTTCCTTTAGCGCTTTCTTCCATATAACGCCCTAGTAAGACGAATGAAATAATGCTAGCGGCAGCTTCAAAATATAGGTGACCTCGACCTCTTAATAAGGAAGGTAAGCTATAACCATAAGCAGAACCAACACCGATAGCAATTAAGCTATCCATATTCGCATTGCCCATTTTGGCTAGTTTCCATGCTTTAGTGAAAAATTTAGCACCGGCAACAAACACAACCGGCGTGGTCAGAGCGAATTGAAACCAATGGTAAAAACGACCTGCAGGCATTGCCATGCCAACGGCAATGACAGGAGCACTAAGGACGCTGGCCCAAATAAATCTTTTTTTAGCGCTGGCCAGGCGCAGGCGCTCCTTTTCTATCAACCCCTGACGCTGAGATAGCGTATCCATTAAATTAGCTCTATAGCCAACTTTCTCAATAATAGCGGACATTTCTTGGCGTGATAAACGGCCTTGAGCTGTTGCGATGGCTGATGCAAAGTTGACCGTAGCGCTGTGTATGCGAGGATCACGATTTAAGGACATTTCTAGTAGCAAGGCGCAAGAGGCGCAACTCATTCCTTCAATCGCTAAGCTGATATCTTGCAAAGGGATACTGAGGTCTTCAACAGTACTACTTTTGGGTAAGCTGATTTTTTTCTTACCAATATTACCTAAAACCATATCCAGAAGGATTAACAGGTTTTGTTTAGGTAATGCTTGGTGATCAAAATAAAGCGTGACTGAGCCAATTTCAGGGACAGATTTGATGGCCTTTATTTCGGGACGTTTTTTTAAAATAATTTCAAAAATGTAGGTACGCTCAGGATCTTTCTCTAGTATAGGAACAAGAATCCTTATACGGTTTTTCAGTTCATGAGCGAGTTCAAAATTTTTTGGCTGAAATGATTGCGTCATATTTAGCGTCAATTTTATTTGTTTTTGTTTTTAGAGCGAATGAATAAATACATCAGATAAAAAACGGTCAGCCACTGGTAGCGATATTTAAGTGGTTCTAGTAACCATTTTTTAGTAATCAATTTCCAGTGAGTTTTGACCAGAAATAGAATCAAAACATCATTAAAAAAATTAATCAGTGTTTTTTCAGGATTGGCGAGAATTTCAGGTTTTTTTTTCAAGCCTAATTTTGCCAAAATGCCGATAGCTTGCGCTGTTTCTTTGGTTTCTGTGTATTTGTCTTTTGCCCAGCGCGTTCCTTTCCAGTCAGAAAAGGTACTTTTTATCAGTGAGGTTTTGGCTGGTTTTGCTTTGGGTATAAAAAAGCCTTTATTTTCTAGGTCTGTAAGCAAAGCTAAGAGTTGTTTTACTAAGGCCTGAAAGGGGAGTGCCTCAGCGACAAAGCGGATTGCGAGCTTTTTTTTGTTTCGGTAGAGATTGACTTGATAAACGCCATCAATTTGATGAATGGCATCAGAAATGAAAGTGGCTATTTCAGGGCTGCATAAGCGTTCCGGGATTTGGAACCTTACATGGCCTGAAGATTTATAACGTAAAATAATTTCTTTTTGTATAGACATGTAAGTGCTTAAGTATATAACTAAAAAGTGCAGAAATAAGTATTATTAGTTGGTATAGATAGACTAATGGTACTAGTGCGGCTACTTTAATATAAGTGCGTAAAAACTATAACATGGTATTTTATTTCATAAATAAATACTCGCCATCACCTTGATTGTTATCGGAAGTGATGGCGGAGGTACTAGTTGTTACTCAGTTATAAATTTAATGAGAATATTTACGCTTGGTCTTCTTTTGACTCAGCAACTAAGTCTTCTAGGTTTTCTTTTTGTTGTAATACAAAATCTTTGCCTTTGCCGGTTGCTGAGTTCACAGAGCCAATAATGTCTTTTCTGTGTTTATGCGCGTAGTAGCCAGCAACCATGCCGATACCAACTAAAAGAAGAGGGTGTTTTACTATTTTACTCATGATAGATTTTCCTGTTTGCGCGCCTGCTGACATGACAGCGCCTTTGATTAAGGTAGATGAGACTTCGTGTTTATCAAGACCTAAGTGAGCAATGTTTTTTGCGTGCTGGGCAGTTGCAATCTTTTTGCTATGATTATGAGCCATGTTAATAGTCCAGTTAAAAAGAATAGAAAGGGTTATTTTTTAGATTCGTCAGGAAGTAGGTTGTCTTCATTGAGCATTTCATAAATGCCCTGACAGCCTTCACAACAAAAATCCTTTTTACCTTCTTTTGTTAACAGGGTAAAGCCTCCGATCTCTACAGGGAGTCCGCACAAATCACATGATTTTTTTTCATCAGCCATAGGTATAAATAAAAATATTTGAGGGTTTAAAGCTAGAAACGAATTTAACCAGTCAACCAAAACAAGAGCTTGAGCTGGAAAACAACGTTTTTAGGCCTACGTAAATATCGATAAAACGAATAGTCTCATTTTATCAGAAAATAAAGGCCCAATGACAGGGAATGTTAGAGTTTTCTATTATTGGTGGCAGTCTGCATCAGGAGGGCAGGTTTTATCGGTGGGTAGACTACTTGTTTGGCTTGGGTTGCAGACTTTTGTTGAGGCTTTCATGAGTGCGATGCGCATGGCACCAGTTAAGCTAGAGCCTATGCCTAAGCGTGCAGCAACGGCGGGAAGTACAATAAACGAGGCTAAGGCAAGTCCCGCGCCAACTAGGAGTGCGCCATTTGAAATTTGAGGTTCTTGTTGTGCTGGTTGCTGGCTGCTCATATCTTTATTCTTCTAGTGTTAGCAATGATTTATAAAGTAATGCAAGAGCAGTGCCGTTTTTTAACTTATTGTTTTTATATGGTAATTATCTTTTAAAATTGTAAGTGCACTATAAAAGTGTGGGATATAAAAGGCTTATACATGCTATATAACATAGTTTAATAGCGACAGTTTTTGTTTTTATCACTATTATTAAAGATGTACAGTCTAAATATAAAATTAATTCTCTTTAATCGCCTAAGTCTACAGGTACTATAAAGACTATTGTTAACCAGAATCTGAAAAATATATTCAGCCAGTAATTTTTCCATAAAAACGAGGTTTGGCATTAATGCTACCTATTGTCTTCTGACTTAAAGTACATAGGCATATACATAAGTCTTAAATCCTTCTACAGAGGGAGAAGGTTGGGTGTTGGGAATAAGGTAAAGCCTTGTTTTATCCTCCTCACCCCCAACCCTCTCCAGCAGGAGAGCTATCCTAGGTTGTCGAAAAAAGCGGACTATCAAGAGCGGTATGGTTCTGTTTATTGGCTATAAAATAAATACAATCCATAGGGTGTGCTGAGGAACGAAGCGCCTCGATGCGCCTCCTGTGTCGGCACATCCTATAAATTTTTTATATCCATAAAAAGGGAAAATAAAACACGTATAAAATGGTTGATTTCGACAGCCTAGAGCTATTCTTGCCTGTAACTCTTTGTATTTTAATGTCAAAAAGTTGTGTAGGTACCTATGCTTAACCTGGGGTCAAGACTAAAGAGAATGCTATTTAAATTAATAATATATGCTCCAGCTTACAACTTAGGTTGGTGGCCGAAAATTTGTACATATAATTTGGGTTAGTGAGAAGTTATTCTCAATATTAGGTTTATCGGTGCACTAAACTTGCGTTCGACTTCAAAAAATATTTTAGGTAAAGCAATGAAAATCTTACGAACTATCCCCTATGCAGTATTCAGCTTATCTTTAGTAATAGGGATTGCTCAAGCGGCACCTAGTGAGTTGAAAATGTTTGGTGCGGCAGCGCCATTTACTATTGATAAGCTTCCTGTGAGTAGGCTGAGAAGTAGACTCGAAGGGTTGCCACTACCTGCGCAAAAAAGAGCAATGAAGTGGTTACATCAATTTACTTTTCCAGCGGCAGATATTGAGTTTTTAGAGGTTGATCAGCAAGGCGGTGTGTTTTACCGGGATACTGTGTTACCCGAAGAAATTAGCCAAAGTGATTTAGAGGAAAATCCAAGTTTAGAAGGTATTGTGCCAACTGATGTTTTTAAATTGCACAGTAAACCAGGTGCCGCGAAGGTGGTATATGTAAATTTTAAAGGTTATATCATTACAGGGACTGCGTGGAATAGTGCCGGCAACAGTTATCAAGCTAAGCCCTTTGATAAGGATTCTAATCCCGACAGCTTTTCCAATGCTGAACGCATTGATATAGCCGAAATATGGCATCGTATTGCAGAGGATTATGCGCCTTTTAATGTAGATGTTACCACTGAAATGCCAGCGTCTTTTGGCCCTACTACAGGGCATATTTTAATTACAAGTACTGTTGATGCTAATGGGCAGGTAATGCCTTCTTCTGGAGGGGGAGGCGTTGCTTATGTGAATGTTTGGGGGAGATCCAACTATGAGTATTATCAGCCTGCTCTAGTGTATTTCAATCACCTGGCTTCAGCAGCTCCTTATATTGCCGAGGCAGCTTCTCATGAGTTAGGTCATAATTTAGGTCTGTCGCATGATGGTACCAGTGCGGTTGGTTATTATCAGGGGAATGGTTCTGGTTTGACTTCATGGGCACCGATTATGGGTGTTGGTTACTATACGAATATTACTCAATGGAGTAAAGGGGAATATGCGGATGCTAACAACCCCCAAGATGACTTGGCGATTATTAAAGGAAAAGTAGCATATAGGACGGATGACCACTCCAATACATTTGACCCTGCTACCCCTTTATTAGTTGATGTTAATGGGAATCTTGCTAGTAGTAACCCAGAGATTGACCCTTTAAATCAGCGCCCAGATAACAAAGGAATTATTGAAGTACGCACTGATGTCGATACGTTTTATTTTGATACTGGGGCTGGAGATATTAATTTGACCATTAATCCTGCATGGGACGCTTTTACTAGAGGATCACATCGCGGAGCTAATCTTGATATACAGGCAACGCTTTACGATGCATTGGGTAGGGAAATAGTGACAGACCCTATTAATGACACGAATGTAGTGATTAATGAATACCTGCCGGCAGGGCGGTATTATTTGGCTATTTCAGGGACGGGTAATGCTAATTCGCCTTATTCTGACTATGGTAGCTTAGGTCAATATTATATTTCAGGGATGGTGGTCGCTACCAGTGAGGATATAACACCACCTAATCCCGACGCTATGACGTGGGCTGAGACTCCTCTAGCAATGAGTCGAAGCAGTATTACGATGACGGCGACTATGGCAACTGATGATTTTGGTGCTGTTGAATATCAATTTATCTGTGCATCAGGCGGGTTAAATTGCGTTTCTAGCGCATGGCAAACGGCTATGAATTACTCAATTACAGGGCTTGATGCAGGAACTGCATATAGCTATCAAGTTAAAGCGCGAGATAGCTCGGCTAACGAAACGGCTTTATCTGTTAGTGCAAGTGCTGTAACTGATGCTAATATTGCGCCGCAAAGTGTTGATGATGCGGAGGTAGTTGATGCAAATACGGCTACTGCCATTGATGTGTTGGCGAATGATACTGATGCTGATGGTGATACCTTACAAATCAGTAGTATTTCAACATCGCCTGTCCATGGAGATGTAGTCATTAATAATAACCAAGTTGTTTATACTTCTGATATAGCTTACTCTGGGCCTGATAGTTTTTCATATAGCGTTAGCGATGGTTTTGGTGGGATTTCAAGTAGTATAGTTACTGTTGATGTGATGCAAGTAAATTTAGCACCTACTGCAGTAACAGATACGGCGGAAGTGCTTATTGGGGGAAGTGTTGTTGTTAACGTGCTATTTAATGATAGTGACCCAGAAGGTGCGGCTTTAAGTGTCATTTCTGTAACAAATGGCTCCAAAGGTACAACTACGATTAATACTGATGGAACGATAAGTTATGTGGCAGGTAGTCGGCGAGGTGGTGATAGCTTTAGTTACAATATAACTGATGGTGAGCTTAGTGCTACAGCTGTAGTCAATATATCAATTGTTAGGAAACTTTCTTCTGGAGGCGGTGATACAGGGAGTACAAAATGTCACCCTAAAAGAGGGTGTTAAGTATCTAAAGTAATAGTTGACAGAAAAAAGGGCGACTCCACTGAGTCGCCCTTTTTTTATTGGGACTATGAAAGTTATTTCTATAATTTGAGTTACAGCGTTTCAGACACCGCACAAACGAAAGTTTTTAAGTATTCAGTTTCTGGAATGGAGAGATGAATCGGGTGATCCGGTGCTTGTCCGCCAGTTGCTAAGACAGTGATATTTCTATCGATATGACGCGCGGATGAACGTAAAATTTCATGTAGATTCGCTTTGCTCAGGTGATAAGAGCAAGAAGCAGAAACTAAGATTCCATCCTTGGCTAATACTTGTAAGGCTAGATGATTGAGACGGCGATAGGCTTCGTAACCCGCTTTGAAGTCTTTCTTGCGTTTTACTAAGGCAGGTGGGTCTAAGACAATAATATCAAAACGTAAATTATCTAAGCGTGCTTGTTTTAAATATTCAAACACATCGCTTTGTACAAACTGCATTTTATTGCTGACTTGGTTAAGTTGCGCATTTTGCTCAGCTAAAGCAATGGCTCCGGCAGAGGCATCCACGCAGGTTACTTGTTCCGCGCCATTCATTGCTGCCGGAATGCCCCAGGCACCAGCATAAGAAAATAGATCTAAAACTGTTTTGCCTGATGCTATTTTAGCTAAATCGGCACGACTGCTTCGATGATCATAAAACCAACCGGTTTTTTGCCCACCAACAATATCAATTTTAAATTGTGCGTTATTTTCTTCGATAATGAGTTGTTCAGGCAGTTCACCGTAAGCTAATTCGGTTTCCATTGATAAGCCTTCTAGTTCTCTTTGTGGGTTATCATTTTTCAACAAAATAGCGCGCGGTTGCAATAATTCGACCAATACTTCAATTAATGGCTCTTTTTGGCGCTCCATGCCAGCTGTGGTGATTTGCACGGATAAGACATCACCAAAACGGTCAATTACTAAACCCGGTAAGCCATCGCTTTCACTAAATACTAGGCGATAAAAAGGTTTATCATAAAAAAGTTCACGTAAAGATAGTGCCTTGGCTATGCGTGCGGTAAATATTTTCTCACCTAATTTTGCACTCGGTTTGCGCGATAGCATACGCGCACAAATCAGAGTGTTCGGGTTTAGGTAGGCCGAGCCTAATATTTTGCCATCGCTTGCTGTGACGCTAACTAAATCACCCGCTGTAAATTGTGTTAGTGGACTGCGTTTAGTATCGACTTCATTACTGAATACCCAGAGATGACCTTGGCGTAAGCGTTTGTCTTCGTTTTTTCTTAGAAATAATTGAGGGTGAGCCATATTGAGGTATCCGTGAGATAAATTTGGCTATTATAGCGAACTACGGAGGATCTCGTATGGGCTTGTTACTGCAATGAGACTTGGAAGCCGCCAATATTTTTATCGGGTACAGCAATTAATAGATCTATATCGAATGTGCTGTTACTGGGTAATTGCGGTGAAGCGTTGTTACTGCCAGTGTAATCTTTCGGAGTGAATATACGTTGCGCAATAATGCCACCGTGTAAATTTTGTAGGCTTAAGTTTAGGTTGGGTAGGGTTTGACTGAAATTAGCGTGATTTATAAAACTGACTTGTAGTCGGTAACTGCCATTTTCTACCGGAGTGAATGAGCTTCCGATGGTCGTAAGTTCAGAGGTATTTTTATAATGTGGAAGAGGCTGGTTTATAGCAGCACTTATTGTTTGTAACCAAGGCCTTATTTGTGCTGACTGTGCTAAGGAGTAGCCCTTGAAATAATAAACCTGATAAGCTAGTAAAAGTGCGCCTAAAAGACAGCCGGTGAACCACAATTTAGAATGAGAGTTTACTGGTTTTTGCCAAGCGTAAGGTTCTATTTCTTTGTCATTAACTGCACCAATAGTTTTGGGTGGTTTATCTGTTAATGAGGTGCGTGGGTTGAATGGGTTTTTACATTGCGAGCAAATTACTTTGCCACGTTTTTTTTGCAGTTGCTTGGCGCTAATTTCTTGATGGTTTTGACACTTAGGGCAAACTGCGTACATGGCCTTATTTTTTAGCGCCGTCTAAGCGGCACCAGTCACCTTGAATGCTTGGCGCATTCATTGTGAAATTTTCTTGATAGACGCTACTGACAGAGTCCGCCTGTTCTTTTAAAATACCGGATAATACCAATTCACCTTGAGGGCGGACTAAGGCGCTAATAGAGGGTGATAATTCGACTAAAGGCTTGGCTAAAATATTAGCTAAAACAATATCAGCTGCAAATGCCGTAAAGTCTTCAGGTAAGTAAGTTTTTATTTTTGAGCTGACTTCATTTTTTTCAGCATTATCCACAGTAGCGATCAGAGCTTGTGGGTCTATATCAATCGCATGAGCTTCTTTTGCGCCGAGCAAAATGGCGGCAACCGCTAAGATGCCTGAGCCACAACCAAAATCAATCACAGTTTTTCCAGTGACATCATGATTAGCTAACCATTCCAAACAAAGTGCAGTGGTTGGGTGTGTTCCAGTGCCAAAAGCAAGGCCTGGGTCGAGAATTAAGCTAACGGTATCAGGGTTAAATTGTTCTTGGCCCGTAGGGTAGACCCAAAGACGATCGCCAAATTTCATTGGCTTGTAATGCTCCATCCAGGCGCGTTCCCAGACTTGATCTTCTAAAACTTCTGAGTGCCAGTCTTGCATGGTGCCGTCTGGAAACTGCTTGAATAGTAGGGTTTTAATTGATTCTGGAGAAGCATCTAGCTCAAATAAGGCGATGGTTTGGGTGTGTTCCCAAATTTTGGTTTCGCCGATATTGGGCTCATAAACGGGCTGAGATTCAGCGCTCATATAGGTAACTGAGACAGCCCCTAGTTCGCTAAAAAAATCAGAAATATCGGATGCTGACGTTTCGTTACTTACGACAGAGATTTGATGCCAAGCCATAATAAATTGTGTGTAGAGCGGATTTAAGTCCGTTGCTGGGTAGAGGTGTTAGGTTAAATTCAGTCGCTTTCGTTTGTAGGGCGTGGCTTTAATTCGCTAATGGCGGAATGAAGTCCGCCCTACGGGGAAGCATTTATTTTTAACCCATGCCTAATTTCTTTTCTAAATAATGGATATTTTGGCTACCTAGAGCGAATGCATTATCGGCCATAATATCTTGCTGTAATGGGATATTGGTTTTAATGCCGTCAATCACCATTTCGCTTAATGCCATTTTCATGCGCGCAATAGAACTAGCTCTATCTTCGCCATGTGCAATCAGTTTGCCAATCATGGAGTCATAATAAGGCGGTACTTTATAGCCGTTATAAATATGCGTTTCGCAACGAATACCT
>Ga0209081_1001289_pt1 | contig 15059 bp, 10 predicted proteins | sample GOMGulsemesocosm_4_FD_184636 | JGI IMG/M metagenome (GOLD analysis project Ga0209081, IMG submission 184636) | Methane-oxidizing microbial communities from mesocosms in the Gulf of Mexico - GOM15B Gulf of Mexico (SPAdes) (version 2) | ecosystem: Environmental > Aquatic > Marine > Cold seeps... | reverse complement strand
CCTTGGGAAAGCAGCGTTAATGGGTGAAGAGCAAAGAGTTCTGGTTGGCAATTTAAAAGAGAAAAGAGCGGAGTTCTCATTGCTTCCTAGAAAGCTATTTGCCATTCGGATTAGCGATAAATACAATATTCCCAATCACCTTTTAAAAACCAAAGCTGCCCCAAGCGCCAAACGTATCCTGGTAACGCTCAATGATATGGTTTCCGATCAGAGAGGCCTCTTGAGAGATGAGGTGGCGCAGAACGCGAGTGAACTCAAGATCTTAAATGCACAGGTAAGCTTTTCCATATTATTTGGTCTTCTGTTGACCTTGATTCTTGGTTTTTTTACCTCTAGGTCTTTTCGGCTCATGAGTCGGAATATCTCACAAAAAAACAAAGAGCTAAATCATAGTATCGGTACGACTGAGGGTATTCTTAATACATCAAAAGACGCCATAGTGTCGATAAATAAAGACGGTGTTATTCTGTCTTGTAACAAAACAACAAATGTTATGTTTGGGTACAGTGACAGTGATATTGTTGGTAGAAATATTAACATGCTCATGCCGGAGCCTTATAGGAATCAACATGATGGCTATCTTTTAGAGCATATTAAAACAGGTGTTAAAAAGGAAATATGGAACGGCTCCAGAGAACTTATCGCCCTAAAGAAAAGCGGAGAATGCTTCCCTATTTTTCTATCCATCGGTAGTGTGGTGACTGATGACGAGAAAATATTTACAGGGTTTATTCGCGACATCACCACGCAGAAATGTTCTCAGGCAGAACTTGAAGAATTGAATGAACGACTTACTGTTCGGAACGCCGTGCAAGAACAAGTTGCCAAGATTAACGAGGTGATGCGTGGTGCTAACAATCTTGTGGCTCTTGGTGAGGATGTGGTTGTGGCCATGTCGGAAATGATTGGTGCTGGTTATGGCGTTCTATACGTAGTTAAACAAGAAAATAATTCAGATGACGGCGGCGTAGGTGTGCTGTCTCGAGTCAGTGCGTATGGTTTAAATGAAGATGAGATGCCATCACTAGATATTAAAGTAGGTCAAGGGATGGTTGGTCAGTGCGCAAAAACAAAATCAACTGTTCATGCTACTAATATACCTGAAGACTACATGACTATACGATCAGGCTTGGGAGAAGCCAGGCCCCAGGAGCTGATTATACTACCAGTCACCTTTGAGAAAAAACTGCTCGGAGTCATAGAGTTGGCCACATTTAAGGCCGTTACTAACGAGCAAAAAGAAACGCTGGATGCCGTGAGAGAGGATATCGGTATTGTGATCAATAATGTTCTGAATATTGAAAGGACTAATAATTACTTAAAGAAAATGCAGCAGCAATCTGATGAGTTGCATAAGCAGAGTGAAAGGCTAAAAGAGTCGAGTGCTTACAAGTCAGACTTTCTCGCCACTATGAGCCATGAAATACGTACCCCCATAAATGGGGTCATTGGTATGCTTAGCTCCTTGGTGAAAACCGAACTGGATAAGGACCAACTAAAAAAAGCCAGTATGGCTAAATCCAGCGCCCAATCATTACTGGTAATTATTAACGACATTCTTGATTTCTCAAAGGTCGACTCTGGTAAGCTCGACCTCGAGGTTCTGGATTTTAATTTGACCTTATTGATGGAGGATGTCGCTGAGATCATGGCAGTAAAAGCTCAGGAAAAAGGTTTAGCCTTTAATTTGGATCTTGTCGATATCCTAAACCCCATGGTCAAAGGTGATGCCAGTCGTTTAAGGCAGATTGTTACTAATCTTTGCAGTAATGCCATTAAGTTTACCCACGAAGGCGATATAACCCTTAAAGCAAAAATTGAAGTTCATCAAAATGGTAAACAATTACTGATATGTAGCGTTAAAGACACGGGTGTCGGCATGTCTCATGAGCAACAGGGATTCCTGTTCGAAGCCTTTCGTCAGGCTGATGCATCCACAACACGAGAGTATGGAGGCACAGGGCTAGGGTTATCAATATGTAAGAAGCTGTGTGAGTTAATGGGTGGTGATATCACCGCCAAGAGTACCAAGAATAAAGGCAGCTGCTTTGAGTTTAGTATCATTCTGGATGAAAGTCATGAGCCGGTCAGTGAGGTTTATCGGCACGAATTGTCGCCATCAAACATCATCATTGCTGATGGTGAAGAGGTTAGCCGAGATATAATTTGTCGGCAATTACAAATCTGGGGGGCGGAAGTGTCCAGTGCACGAGACGGAGAAACATTGATGTCGACAATTCTTCGTGATGGCGATTGTTTTGATATGCTATTTATTGCTACCGACTTACCAGATATAAACACAGAGAAACTTCTCGAAAAAATCGATAAGTCGTTACACGCAAAAATTGTACTGATGTTTAGCTCATCTGATGCCCGAGTACAGCTTAAATATCTGGATCCATTTGTTCACACAAGCTTCACAAAACCGGGAACTCCTTCCGACCTCTTTGATGCGCTATCAAGCCTTCCACAATACAACGCTACAGGGAATAATCTAACGGAAACGTATTTTACGCCTTATGAACCCAGCTCCGACAAAGAATCTAATGATCCCTCTGAACTCTATGCTTGGCCAGACAATACACGCATCATGCTTGTGGAAGATAATTATATAAATCAGGAAACCATGAAGTTCTTACTTGAAGATATTGATCTGGTTGCGGATATAGCATCTGACGGGCAAGAGGCCTTGAATATGCTTAGCTCAGCAGTAGGACAACCATTCAACTTGATCTTAATGGATTGCCAAATGCCGATCATGGATGGCTATACCGCCACCACTCAAATACGCAACGGCGCTGCCAGTTTACAATACCAATCAATCCCTATTATTGCCCTTACCGCAAATGCCATGAAAAATGATCGAGACAAATGCATTGCCGCGGGCATGAGTGATTATTTAAGTAAACCGGTAGATACAGATGCACTAGCGACAATGCTACAGAAGTGGCTCGTAGAAAATAGTCACGAGGCCCCGAAGAGACCACCCCTCCTACAAAAAAACTCTGAAGCTCAGAATTGATTTACATTCATCGGTTTATCTCAGTCATAATTGTAGTTTCTTAACCCGGTACCACTACAGCTCGATGGATTAGAAGCTGTTAATGCTGACGCTGCTGGGCGTCAGCAACTCGGCACAGAGCTGGTATCACCAAGGCGACACAAGCACCAGTGACATTGAACGGAGGTTTGTCAGCTACTTACACAACTCGAGAGAGGCTTGAGCCGGGGTGCATGATCTAAAAATCTATTGACTATCGAACGGAGGCATATAACGGAGCCAAATAAGCCGCCTTAACGACGGAAACTTGCGATGGTCTCAGAGTAAGGGGCAGTTCATGCTTCTTAGTCTGAAAAGTTTAATAAGGGTAAATGTAGGGACAATATCATCGGGTTCACAACCGGCCACAGTATTACGCGATACACACACAGGGTTCAGACTACGCGGTTCGGCCAGGTTGCCTTCCATCATCACTATAGTGCGCGGAGCCATCAGAAAGCTGTGAGGCGTTAATCGCCAATCAAATAGCGACAAATAATATCGGTCAGCTCTCGTTCCAGCTGTGGGTTACTCAGTTCTTCAGGTCGCATGGCGACAACCCGTTGCACAAAGCCGTCTGACAAGTCCTGCACGGCGAGGCAGGCTCGCGGGAAGTCATCGATTCTCACTCGATGCCGGTTCTCCTCAAGCAAGCCGGTCAACCACTGGCTGGCAAAGTCCCGCCACTGTTCATTTCCCTCGGGCCCTTTGCGCAGGGTGATGTCGAAGTCTTTTTGAAAATTCTGAAAGTAACCGCTGTTGAGCTGGTAGAGGTCGCGGCAGTAACCGATTTTAATCGCCACTGCGTGTTGGATGCTGTCTTCAAGTGATTGCCCATGAAAGCCCGCCGCCTTTTCATACAAGGAGGCATCAAGCTTGGAAATTTCATGCTCGTAGATGTCGGTGAGTATGGCTTCCTTATTGGGGTAGTAGCGATACAGCGATGCTATGCCGACGCCGGCGCGCTCTGCCACCTTGTTGGTGGTGACGCCCTTGGGCCCCTGTTCTTTAAGCAGCAGGGCGGCTTCGCGAATAGCTTGGGTGGTGGCCAAGGAGCGACTTTGTTGGGCCTTTCTATGGGGTTGGGCGGGGCTGCTCATACGGTGTGCGCTCTCGAAAGCTCTAGGGGGGCGAATGTAAAACCCGAGTAAACTGTTTTTTGTTCTTCTTAATCTTTACTTTTAATAATTAAATCAGTCGGTTAGAGACTTTGCAATAACCGATAAAAGGGGAGTCAGAGAGGTCTCATCAAGGCGTTACTATGGGGCTATAAAAATAATCAACGCCGCGGAGTGATCATGGCCCTGAGTAACAACATCGCAATTTTTAAGCAGCTGGGTAAAAGTGCTTTTCTTACCGGCCTGGACGCCCTGCGCCCAGCTTCGGCGCTGCCGCTGGATGATGCGGCTATCGCAGATGCGGACTTTCTTAATCAGCTGTTTATTGACTATGGTGTCGACGGTTATCAAGCGCTGGGTAATATCTCAGCGGCGAGTCTGACCGACATTCAATCCATCAGCAGCAACTGTAACAACCGCGTAATTGCTCTGCAGTATGACGAGGTCAATACGGCGACGGCTTCGAGCCTAGAGCGCCCGCCGACCATGTTCCTAAAGATGCCGGTCAAGAGTCTCACCACCCGGGTGTTTTTTAACGTCATCATGTCATGGGAGCTGGAGTGTCAGTTCTACCGCAAGCTGGCCAAACACCTGCCAGTGCGCACGCCCAAGGCCTATGCGATGGCCAATAAAGGCTCGCGCTTTGTCATGCTGATGGAAGACCTGCACGCCGATCCGAGTGTGGTGTTGCACACTAATCTGGAAATGATGCAGGGGCCGAGTCTCGATAAGGTGCGCCGTTGTCTGACGACCTTGGCGACTATACACGGGTCGTTTCACGGTATAGGCAAGGAAGAGCGTGAAGACTATCTGCCTAATTGCCTGCAGCCTTTTACGGCGCCGGTGATGCGTGCCATCTCGCCGATGATGGGTTCGGCGGCCTTAAAGAATGTATTGAAGAACCCACAGATAACACTGACCGACGCGCAAATATTCGTTTATCAAAAGGCGGTGAAGCATTGGGACAGGTTGGTGGACCACTGGAGTCAGGAACCACTCACGTTGGTACACGGTGACAGTCATCTGGGTAATCACTTTCTCCACGGGCATGAGGCGGGCATGCTCGATTGGCAGGCCGCGCAGTGGGGCAAGGGCATTCGTGATGTGCAGTATTTCTTAACCGACTCGCTGCCTGCGGAGGTGTTGGCCGGGCACGAACAGGAGCTGGTGCACTTCTACCATGACCTGCTTACCGAGAAGGGCGTAGAGATCGACTTCGATGAGATTTGGCACCAGTACCGTGGTTTCTCCTTCCAAACCTGGATGACCATTATTGTTTCCATTGGTTTTGGCGCCATGACCGACGACATGGATGAATTGATGCCCGAAATACACCGCCGCTGCATCGCGTCTATTGAACGCTTGGATTTGGCCGGCTGGTTGGATGAGGTTTTAGAAATTCGTTAATTTCTGCCTAGATTCAAGCCTGCTATAGGCTCTTATTCTTAAAGTGGTTGATAGTCAGTTAGCTACGTATTTTTTTGAATTTATCGACAGGTTTTCCTGGCGATAAATTCACTGTTTATGCAGTTTGATTGTCAATGCACAGTCTTGGGCGTGCGCTTACGCCTCTTCAGGATCACTAATCTTGAGTAACTGTTTTCCCCGATTTTGGCCAGAGAATAAACGCAGCAGGGTACTTGGGATATTTTTAAAGCCCTCTTGCACATCCTCGCGGAAGGCCAGCTCGCCACCCATCACCCAGGGTGCTATATCGTTCATGGCCTCTTCAATCCGCGCGATAAAATCCATCAGAATAAAACCTTCAAGGCGCAAGCGGCGCTCGGTAATACGGTTGAGGTTACAAGGGCCTGGTGTGGGTTGCTCGGCGTTGTAAGTCGCAATTTGTCCACAGTTTACAATGCGGCCGTGATCGCACATGTGTTCGAGTAACACTTCCAGAGTACCGTCGCCGACGTTATCAAAGAATACATTGACGCCCTTTGGGCAAAGCTTCGAAAGCCGTTGATTGATATCTTCGTTTTTGTAATCAATGGCCGCATCAAGCTTGCACTCATTTATTAACCACTCGCACTTCTCAATGCCGCCGGCTATACCGATGACGCGACAGCCTTTAATGCGGGCTATCTGCGCCGCCACTGAACCCACCGCCCCCGCCGCGCCAGACACCACCACGGTATCGCCCGCTTTGATCTGGCCTATGTCTAAAATACCGAAGTAGGCGGTGAGGCTGGTGGCACCAAAAATAGACAATGGGTAGTTGGGCGGGGTGCCTGTGGGAATTGGGTGGGGTTGCATGGGGTTGTCGCGGCGTATCAGCGTGTAGTCCTGCCAATCGAACAAACCTTGTACCAAACTGCCGACGGGGAACAGCTCGTTGCCCGAGGCAACCACCTGCGCAACGGCGGTGGCGCGCATGGGATCGCCAATGACTACCGGCGGCAGGTAACTGTCTCGATCATCCATCCAACCGCGTTGCGCCGGGTCAAAACTGAACCAAAGGTTGCGTAGCAATAGATCGCCAGCGTCGAGATCGGCTTTGGGGATGGGCACCTCTCGGTATTCGAAATCTTCGAGCTTCAGCATGCCCTGTGGGCGCTTGGCCAGAAGCCATTGACGATTGATGTTCATGGGCTGTCCTTATGCGGTAACGACTTCATATTTTTATTGGGCTTTATCATGCACTAGGCGCTGCTGAGCTGACCAGCCGCTTAAAAAGACTTAACCAAAAGAATGGCTGGCGATGTGTCAGTGTTGTGGTTACTTGGTGGCGGGTCTTTACTGATGTCTGGGTCAGAGGCCTAGAGGTGCAGTGAAAAGGGCCATGGCGGGTCGACCGAGAGAAAAGAAACGTTAAATAATGAGCCTAGCGTCGCAATAGCCGCTAGGAGCTTGTAGGTTAACACTAGGACCCTATCACTTGATCGTTTGGGTAAGTTCACTGAATATTTAGCCTTGAGGAGTTTTCCATGTCTGTTGATCTGATCGAGCCAGAGACCGTCACACGAGAGCGTGCGGACGTTCCGATCGCAAGCGGTGGCTGGCCGTTATTGGGTAACGCACTGCAGATGGGGAAAGATCCCGCGGCGTTTTTCTATCAAGCGTACCGCAATCATGGCCCAGTGTTTCAAACGAAAGTGATGGGCAATGAATGGCTGGCATTGGTCGGCCCCGAAGCCGCTAAGTTTATGGGGTCGTCAGAAGGAAAAGAATGCCTGCGCTCAGAAGAGGTGTGGCGCGGTGTTGGCCTTGAGTACGGCGCCAAGCATACACTGGTGGCCGAAGATGGCCCTATCCACAAAAAACTGCGCAAGGTGTTTCAGCCGAGTTTTGCCAAGGGCGCGATGCGCGGGCGTTACGAAGAATTTATTTGTGTCACCGACAGCCAGATGGAAGAACACTGGAAGGTCGGCAGTGAGGTGCCAGTTGTCTGGGCGTTTCAGCGCATGGCGACCCATCAGCTGGGCACCCTGAATAATGATTTCACCCCAGACGGCTACGAGGATGATATCCGCGTTGCCATCCGCAATATGGTGAGCGTGCGGGTGCTGAAAATGTGGCCTGAGTTTATGACGCGCACACCTGGCTATAAACGCGCGAAAGATCGCTTCCACGGCATGGGCCAGAAATTAATTGACCGCTACCACGAGCGCAAAGCCAGCGGTTTTGAGGGCCGCAGAACGCTGGTCGACGACACCATGGAAATGCACCTGAATGACCCTGAGCTGCTCCCTGAGTCGGATCTGATTCAGGTGGTGGTGTCGCCTTATGTGGCGGGCCTCGATACGGTGGCCAGCACCATCTCCTGTATGCTCTATGAAGTGCTGGCAAAACCCGACGTTTTGGCGCGCATTCACGCAGAGGTGGACGCGCTATTTGCCAAGGGTGAAGTGGACGAAGCAGACATGACCCCTAAGGTGGTGCCGACCTTGTTTATGGCGATGATGGAAACCCTGCGACTGCACCCGATTGCGCCCTTGGCAATGCGTGTTGCCAACAAAGATTTTGAGTTTGAAGGTGTGCCGGTAAAAGAGGGCGAGATGCTCTACATCGGTTATACGGTTTGTCACTATATGGAAGAGTTTTTTCCTGAGCCAGAGACGTTTAATGTCGACCGTTCGCCAGCCCAATACAAACAGCCGGGCGCTTTCACCCCTTATAGTCGAGGCGCCCACACCTGTCTCGGCAAAACCTTGGCCGAGGTGCAAATGCTGCTGACCATGGCGCGATTGTTTTACCGCTTGGATATGAGCTTACCGGAAGGTTACACAGAATTGAAAAAAAGCACCTTCCCGAGCCCGGCGCCTAACAAACATTTCAAAGTGCAGGTTAAGGGTTATCGTCAGTCATGACGGTCTGCCTTTTCTAGGGGGAGAGTATTTACTCGGATGTGTTTGCTGGCACTTCAGCGTTTTTTTGCGCTGCGGTGGTGGTACGACACCGTGCTGGCGTGATTGTAGTCCGGTTGTAATAGGGCAGTAGGTAGCTCATACCCGTGTCTACTAGTAGCTTTTCTAATCTATCTTCATTGAATATTGTTACTCTGGCTTCTGTAAAGCTTTGGCAGAGTGTGACGGGGTCTTTCATTCGTGGTGACCGCTTGGAGAAGACGCTAAGGAATTCAAGGTGACTGTAATCATAAACCCGCTCCAGTTGCACTCCGAGTTGCTGTTTGATCTTATGCGCTGAGCCAGGGTCCAAGGTGGCTAGGTCAATGTGATTAGCTTGCAGTGCTTTACTGAGGCTAAAAGCGTCCTTGTAGTAATGGGTGCTTTCCACTTTACGCTGAGTGCGCAGTTTTTTCTGTTCTAGGCGAACACTGCCAATACGATAGTGCTTGATTTGCTCCAAGTTTTTTATCTGGATACTGCGCTCGGCGAGTGCATAAAAAGAAATGGGGACAGTTAACACTGGCTCAGTGGGAGTGACGATATTGTTGGGAAGAAAAATGGAAGCCTTTTTGGGGACTCCTTGCACGCCAAAAGTGATGTCGATATCGCCCGTTTTCAGCGCATGCAGGCCACGTAAATAAGGCATGGTCTGAATGTCGATATCACGCCCAAGTTGCTCACTGATGGCGGATATCAGGCTCGGAAAAAAGCCATAGATATTACCTTGATCGTCAACATGGGAGTAGGCCGAAACGGGAACAGAAGCCTTCAGTGGCTCCAGTTCGGCGGGCTCTCTTGTCTGCGAGTAAGCGCTGAGGGTAAGTAATGCTAGGCACAGTGAAAAGGCGTAGAGTGGCCCAGCCCTACATTTGCTTTCTCTTGTGTTTATAGGTTTAAAAGGCATAAGAACCCAGTTTGTTAATAAGTTTTTAGAGGCCGAACCGCTGCTGAAATTACCGGATTCTAAATAGTTTAGTCTAGCCGAATATGCTTCTTTTGCTCCGTTAAATCGAGCTCACTCGGTAAGGGCGCGGGGGAAATTGCATTGCTCGGAAGCCCCAGTATTCAGAGGAGCCCGCCAGCAGTTTGTTATTTCGGCGATCGGTCTGGTGACCCAGTGGAAAACTTACGGTTCAGCCTTTGTCATAGAAGGGGTAGCTGCTGACGGTGAAATACTTTTTATCGCGCTAGGGTTTTGATCCGCTGATGTGGTGATTCGACATTGTCCTGCAAGGGTGTTTACCTGATTATAATAGGGTCTTTGATGCGAGGTGATACCTTGGAGAATATCGGATAGGTATTCATGTGGTTGTAGTCGTAAATACGTTCCAGTTCTACTCCCAGCTCTTGGTTGATTCTTTTTGCTGAGCCCGGCTCTAGGGTGGCGAGGTCAATGTGATGAGCTTGCAGTGCTTTGCTGAGGCTGTAAGCGTTCTTGTAGTAATACGCTTCACCATACCCTTGCGTTTAATGCGTTGACCTTTGGTTTCCAGCCGAATGGTGCCAATACGATAATCGCCAGCTTGTTCCATATTCGCTAGGCGTATTTTGCGTTCGGGTAGTGCGTAAAACGAGACGGGAAGAATCAGCTGTGGGGTGGAGGCTGCAATGATATTCTCAGGCAGATAAACAGAGCTACTCGGCACTTCCAGTCCAAAAATCATATCGATTTGGCCGGTTTTTAGCGCATGTAAAGTGCGTAAATAAGGCATGACTTGAACTTCGACATCACGCCCTAGGCGCTGACCCACCGCAACCATTAAGTTAGGTGCTAAACCATAAGGCACACCTTGTGCAGCGACTTGAGTATAGGGGGACAGTGAAAATGCGGCCCGTAATGCTTCAGTGGAGTTTGACTCTATAGCTTGGGTGTGGGTTTAGGCTGGGAATAGGGCTAGGCACAGTAGCAGGCAGTGTAGCCGTAGGGCCGTGAAACTGATTTGTTGTACGCTAAAGGGTCGAGAAAACATAACCGCCCTGTCAATTCATATATTTGCGAAGCCTCAGTCAGCACGAAATCTCTATGAGGTGTGATGCTTATATATTAGCTGGTTTTGCTTTTGATGGCTGTTAGTAACGCCGTCAGTAGCCACTGCTTGTCACGTTTTAGTGCGGGCAGCCTAGCCGGCACTATGAGTGTAAACCTACCAAGCGGGGGAGAGGGAATCCACGCTGGCGGTCATGGTGGTTTTTAAACTGTGGGTTCTTGGCAGAATGCGGGCAAAGTAGAACTCGGCAAGTTGGACTTTATGTTCTAAGAAGGCGACGTCTAGGCCAACCTCTGGTTGAGTCGCGCCTGAGCTTAAACGCTTGTGTGCGGCAATGGCGTTTTGTAGGTGGAAGTAACCCAGCACAAGGTAGCCGGAATACATTAAGAAATCGAAACTGGCGGCACCCACCTCATCGTGATCCTGCATGGCTTTCATGCCTATTTCCATACTGAGGTCAGACCACTCTTTGGCGAAAGGTTTGAGCTGCTGCGCAAGGTGCGACAGCGCATGGCCCTGCTCGTGAGCTTTGCAGAGGCGGTGCATCATCTTGGTGAATATCGCCAAGCTCGCACCCTGGTTGCCCAACACCTTGCGCCCGAGAAGATCCAGAGATTGTATGCCCGAGGTGCCCTCGTACAATGTACCTATGCGGCCGTCGCGGTAAAGCTGCTCGGCGCCATTTTCGCGGATAAAACCGTGCCCGCCAAACACCTGTATCGCGTGGCTTGCGCTTTCTAAGCCCGTTTCGGTACAGAAACCCTTGGCGATGGGGGTGAGAAAATCCAACAGCTGCTGGCTGTGCGCGCCATGGGTTTGGCTGAATACATCGTTAGGGCTTTCTTCATGCCGCTCTTGTCGATTGACGTCGTCCAGCAGCTGGGCGCAGAAGTGCGCCAGGGCTCGTCCGCCCTCGGCAAAGGCCTTTTGAGTGAGCAGCATGCGGCGCACATCTGGGTGTTCGATGATGGTATCGGCTTCTTGCTGCGGTTGCTTGGTGCCGGTCAGGCTGCGCATCTGCGTGCGCGCCTGTGCATAAGCCAGGCTTTTCTGAAAGGCTCGCTCACTTAACCCCACCCCCTGTATACAGGTGCCGAGACGCATCTCGTTCATCATGGTAAACATGGCCTGAATGCCGCCATTGGTTTGGCCGACCAGGTAACCTGTGGATTGTTCAAATTGCAGGGCGCAGGTTGGACTAGCGTGTATGCCCATCTTGGCTTCAATGCCGATGCACTGCACCTGGTTGTCTTGGGTCCATTCACCATTTGGCGCTTGGGTTTTCTCTGGTACTAAAAACAGCGACAGGCCTTTTACGCCCTGGGGAGAGCCTTCTAGTCGTGCGAGCACCAAATGAATGATGTTTTCGCTGGCGTCGTGATTACCCGAGCTAATAAAAATCTTACTGCCATCAATCCTGTAGTGATCGCCGTGAGCTTGTGCCCTGCTGCGAATCAGACCAAGGTCACTGCCGCAGTGGGCTTCGGTCATGCACATGGTGCCGGTCCACTGCCCGGCAATCATCTTCGGCAGGTAGGTGCTTTTGAGTGCTTCACTGCCGTGGCCGATCAGGGCGCGACAAGCCGACATGGTGAGTGCCGGTTTCATGCTGAAGGCGTGGTTGGCCGAGGTCAGCATTTCGGAGGCGCCAGCGGTCAACACTTCGCTCTGCGCTTGACCCCCCCACTGTTCTGGCATGCTAATACCCATCCAGCCGGCATCGGCGTATTCACGAAATGCATTGCGCATCGCTGGCGGCAAGGTGACCTGGCCCTTGTCGAAACGGCAGCCAATTTCATCTGCCTCGCGATTGATGGGCGCGAGGCGGGTCTCGGCGAACTTGGCCGCTTGCCGCAAAATAAACAGCGGCTCTTCGATGCTAGAAGATGGATAATCCTCAGAGAGTAAGAAGGCCATATCGGCCAGGGGGGCGGTGTATTCAGGGAGGGGGCTGCTCATCGGAAGATCCTATTTATTTCCTCTATTATTGACGTTTTAGGCCGTTGTTGCCTTATCAAATGTTAATAGAGCGGCCGAGTTGAGGAGCACTAGTGTATTTTTTTGCGCAGGCGCGACAGCGACACGGGGGTTAAGCCGAGGAAGGAGGCTATGTGGTATTGGGGTAATTGCTGCGCGAGCTCAGGGTGTTCTTTTAAAAACCAGCGGTAACGCTGCTCGCCGTTGCCGAGCAACAACTTGGCCTCGCGCTTGGCGGTTTTCATAAACACCGACTGCAGAATTTTATTCTCAAGCCTTAGCCAGTCGGGGTTGTCGTAGCCCAGTGCCGACAAGGCATTGACGTTGGCCAGTAATACCTGACTTGGCGCCAATGCCTGCACATAATACTGGCAGGGTTCGTTATTGAGCATGGTACTGACCGGGGCAATTAGTTCATCGCTCTGGTAAAAGTGTTGATTCACCTCGTGACCCGTTTGATCACTGTAATAGATGCGCAACAACCCTTGAGCAATAAAACAAATATCCTCAGCGACATCACCGGCTTGGATCCAATGCTCACCTTCACTGAACCTATGCAGACGAAAACACGCGGCGAAGGTTTCCCAGTTGCTCAGCTCGGTTTTAAAGCGCTCTTTAAAAACGCAGCGCAACTGCTTGCGTGCCTGCCCTGTTGATAAGTCCATAATTCAGAGGTGCCTTGATTAAACTGAGTGGTTACGGCGCTATATTATTGGGTGTTTCAATATGGCTATTCTCTGAGCTGGTGATATGGCACAGCTCTGGGTTGATATCGACTTGATTGTAATAGGGCAGCAGATAGGGCATCTGAATATTATTTAATATTTTCTCGAACCCCCCGTCCTTGAAAACTTCGATGCTGGTCTCGACGAAGCTCTGGCAGAAGGCTAACGGGTCTTTAATGCGAGGTGAGGTATTGGAGAATACTGGGGATATTTCTAAATGGTTGTAATCGTAGAGTCGCACCAATGTCACACCCAGCTCTTCGGTGATCACCTGCGCCGAAACTGGCTCTAGTGTGGCCAGATCGACGTGATGAGCTTGTAGTGCTTTGCCTAGGCTGTAGGCGTCCTTGTAGTAGTACACATTGTTTTGCACAGTGCGTTTAACTCGTTGCGCTTTACTTTCCAGGCGCACCGTTCCAAGACGGTAGCGGGCTGCTTGCTCTAAGCTATTTATTTGAATGTTGCGTTCGGGTAGTGCATAAATAGAAGTGGGGAGAATCAATTGTGCTTCTGAGGCGATGACGATGTTTTCAGGAAGATAAATGGAACTGCCTTGTACCCGTAACCCGAAACCTATGTCGATCTGGCCCGTCTTCAGCGCATGCAGGCTCCGCAAATAAGGCATGACCTGAACTTCTATCTTGCGCCCCATGCGTTCACTCATGACAGATATAAGGCGTGGCACAAAGCCATAGGCAATGCCTTGCTCGTCGATATGTGTATAGGGCGACAGTGGGTATGCGGCTTTGAGAGGTTCTAACGAAACCGGCTCATTTTCTTGTGAATACGCGCAGTTTGAGAAGAGTGTTAAGCACAGTAACAAGCAGTGAAGGCGTCGTATCGTTAGTATGATTGGCTTTGCTCCGATAGGTCGAGAAAACATAATCACTCTTGTGTATTAGCGTATTTTTTAAATGGCATGCTTTACACCCTTGGCTGTTGTTAGGTGGCAATGCCCAGGGAGAATTTTTACTTGGTTGTAATACGGCAGTAATTGCATCGTGCGAGTGTCGTTTAATATTTTCTCGTATTCTCCAGACTCGAAAACTTCGACTCGGGTCTCAACGAATCTCTGACAGAAAGCCAGCGGGTCTTTAATACGAGGTGATGCGTTGGAGAATATTGGAAATATTTCTAAATGGTTGAAATCGTAGATGCGCTCCAGCGGCACGCCGAGTTTCTGGGCGATACGCAATGCAGAACCAGCATCTAATATAGCTAAATCAATATGGCTGGCTTTCAGTGCTTTGATTAAGCTATAACCATCCTTGTAGTAAAATTCATTGCTTTGCCCTGCGCGTAAGATGCGTTGCTTTTTAGTATCCATGCGAGCGGCCCCCACACGGTAGTCACCGGCTTGCTCTTGGCTCTCGAGGTGAATATTGCTCTCGGGCAGTGCGTAATACGAAACGGGAATAACCAATTGAGGGGCTGATGATTTTACAATATTCCCTGGGAGGTAAACGGAACTGCCTGGAACACGCAGTCCAAAAGCCATGTCGATTTGGCCTGTTTTAAGCGCATGCAATATTCGCAAATATGGCATGATCAGAATTTCGACCTCACGGCCCATACGCTCACTAATGCTCGATACGAGACGTGGTGAATATCCATATGGGGTGCCTTGGTCGTCAGTATGAGTATAGGAGGATAGCTGTAATGCGATCTTAAGCGGTTCTAATACCGCTGGCTCTTTTGCTTGTGCTTTTTCTTGTATTAAGGCAAAAGTTGAGAGCAGGGCTAAACACAGCAACAAGTAGTAAGACTGCTTGGCGACGAGCGTGTTTGGTTTTTCTTTTACCCGTCGAGAAAACATAATCGCCCCGTGGATTTATGTATTGTTCGAAGTCTCAATCGGT
>Ga0209081_1001288_pt1 | contig 15060 bp, 11 predicted proteins | sample GOMGulsemesocosm_4_FD_184636 | JGI IMG/M metagenome (GOLD analysis project Ga0209081, IMG submission 184636) | Methane-oxidizing microbial communities from mesocosms in the Gulf of Mexico - GOM15B Gulf of Mexico (SPAdes) (version 2) | ecosystem: Environmental > Aquatic > Marine > Cold seeps... | reverse complement strand
GTAATAATTTTGTCAAATAAGGAATTAACGTGTGTGTACCACCATTAGCAGCCAACCGAATACGCTGCCATATTATATCATTTGTACGGTAGCCTGATTTTTGCCAAAGTTTAAATAACGGATCACATGTATTCTTTTGAGACTTTCCGACCACCCACAAATTTGTTACTTGCGGTAAAATAACACCTTGAGGCATTCCTGCTGCTAATTGAAACTGTAAATGGTGACACGTTAACTCCGCATTAGCCGTAGGTTTAAATGCTTGCAAAAATAACAATCTATGCTTTTGTTTTGCTAAATACTTTAGCCAAGCTTTTCTTAATGGCCAATCAAGCGGTGTGTTTCGATATTTAGATAGAAATTGATTAATTTCATTCGCATTACTTAAACTCAAATGAGCAATGAGCCGCTGTTGATCTAAGTAAGGCTGTAAAGGGTAATAATGCAGCTTCTTATATAAATTTTTATATTGAGCAGAGTTACTTTTTCTTTTTGAAAGTAAATTTTCTGCTTGTATAAATATATTTTGATGTTCTTTATTAGTAGTAAGTACTAACTGATTGCCTGAAAAAGCAGAAGAAATAAAAAAAAGATAAATGACGCAAATACATTTTATTAAACCATTGGTCATTTATTTGTTTCCTTTATTTTTACTTCTTGCTTATCTTAATTTAGTTTGTAGAGACATCACGAATTAAGTAACCACAACAGCTCACAGTTTAACAACAAGTGAATAATTTGATCTACTCTTAATTTTTAATACCCGTTTAATGAATTAGGGGAACTATTTTATACTCAGAAATTTATACACAAAAAAATCACCAAACTCATGATATTTGTTTTAGTAACGAGTTGTTCTACTGATTAAATAAATACCGCGATAGTTGATCGTTTTAATAACCACTAAATTACCACCTAGTTAACGAGACGGGTATAAACTTGAATTCAAATACAAATTACAATACTCTGCAATAATTAGTAGCCGATTATTATTTTTCACGTTTATGTCAAATTTTACCTTCAAACAAACAGATCATACACTCGATACCACAGGATTACGTTGTCCAGAACCAGTTATGATGGTGCGTTTAAATATACGAAAAATTGCGAGTGGAGAAACAATATTAATAACGTGCGATGATCCCTCGACAACACGTGATATTCCTAGTTTTTGTCGCTTTATGGATCATGAGTTAATTGCAAAGCAAGTGGAAGAAAAGCCTTACTTATATGTAATCAAGAAAAACTAACCTTTCAGTTCAGTTTTCCCTGATTATATTATGATTATACTGCGTGTATTATTTAATTATGCCCTAAGTAGGTAAGTCTGCCTTTTTCAGCATAACAAACAATTCATCTTTTAATTTTAACCGTTGCTTCTTTCTCTGTTCTATATATTCATCACTCGTATTTTCTACACCTTGCTCAATACGGTGTACCTCTTGGTTTACTTCATGATAATCAGTAAATATTCTAGCAAAGTGATTATCATTCATTTTCAAATAATGAATCTCTTTATCAAACTCTGGAAATTCGTGGTGTAGGTCATGTTTTTGTAAGATCATAATGCTCTCCTGAGGCTATTTGTTTTTTATCTCTTTCACTGTTACTTTACGCCTATTTATGATGCTTTAATTGATCTAGAACAAACATAGAAAACCTATTTTTTATGACTATATAAATTTCTTAATAATTAACATTAAACTTTTCTCTAATAAAAAAGGGCATATTAATCTGCCCTTTTATTTACTGTAATACAGATATATCAGCAATGGCAAAGAAGCTGTTACGAATTTCATTTAACAAAGTTAAACGATTCACTTTCACTGCCTCATCATCCGTCATTACCATAACACTATCAAAGAAAGTATCTATTGGTGTTTTAAGTGCGGCTAACTCAGTTAGCGCGGCTTGGTAATTTCGTGCTGCCATTAAAGGCGCTACTTCCAAGCTAATACGCTGAAAAGTTTGAGCAAGATCTTTTTCAGCTTGTTCAGTAGCTAACTCTGCTTTAAAAGCATCATACAATTCACCATCAAATTTAGCTAAAATATTACCAACACGTTTGTTTGCTGCTGCTAATGTTGCCGCTTCAGGCAAGTTGCCAAAGAAACTTACTGCTTTAATACGTTTTTCAAAATCTAATGGTGCGCTTGGTTTTTTCGCTAACACCGCTTGAATAACATCAACGGAAATGCCCTGCTCTTGATAGAAAGCACGGAAACGTCCCATGATAAAATCAAGCACGTTATCAGCAGTATCCTCATTGCTAAGCTTATTACCTGCTATACCACCAAATAGAGCAATACTTTCTCTAATAAGTACGTAAAGATCTAAATTAAGCTGTTTTTCGATAATGATGCGTATAACACCTATTGCTGCTCTTCTCAGTGCAAATGGGTCTTTATCACCTTTAGGTGGCTGATTAATGCCAAAAATACCCACTAAACTATCAATTTTATCACTAATTGCTACAGCACAACCAATATTAGCCTCAGGCAAGCTATCACCTGCATAACGAGGGCGATATTGATCTTCTAAGGCCTGAGCAACAACAGAATCTTCACCATCGTTGATAGCGTAATATTTTCCCATAGTGCCCTGCACTTGTGGGAATTCTTGCACCATGTCTGATAATAAATCGGTTTTACTTAATAAACCTGCACGATAAGCTTGCTCTGCGTTTTCGCCAAGTTGTTCTGCAATAACCATACTCAAGGTGGCAATGCGTTCAGATTTTACTTTTAAAGTACCAAGCTGTTTTTGAAACAATACTGATTCCAGTTTTTCTAATCGTGACGCTAGTGTTTGCTTTTTATCTGTTTTAAAGAAAAATTCAGCATCCGCTAATCTTGGACGAATAACTTTTTCATTACCAAAAATTACTTGCTGAGGATCTTTTGACTCAATATTAGCCACAAAAATAAATTTATTAACTAACTCACCGGCACTGTTTGTTACAGGAAAATATTTTTGATGGTCTTTCATAGAATAAATTAACGGCTCTGCTGGCACGTTTAAAAAGTCTTCATCAAAGGTACCCACTAACGTCACTGGCCATTCAACTAATGATGTGACTTCTTCAAGTAACTCATCATCAATCAAAGCTACCGCTGATATATCATCAGCCACCGTTTTTATTTGTGCGATAATTTTTTCTTGGCGCGCTTGATAATCAACCTCCACAAATGCTTTTGCAAGTTCAGTTTGATAGTCATTCGCATGATTAATGGTTATTAACCCTTGATGATGAAAACGGTGCCCTTGTACTTGATTACTTGAGTTAACACCTAAGGCAGATCCAGTAATTATTCGTTCACCATACATCATCGTTAACGTATGAACTGGACGAAGAAACTGAATACGTTCTGCGCCCCAACGCATTGGTTTTGCAATAGGTAATTTATTTAATGCGGTAGTAACCATGTTTGGTATTAATTCTGCAATAGTTTTACCCGGTACTATTGCTTTGTGTAATAGCCACTCACCTTTTGGCGTGATTAATCGTTCAGCTTGCTCAACGGTAATACCGTTTGAACGTGCCCACCCCATAGCCGCCTTACTTGGCTGACCTTCATCATCAAAAGCTACGTTTACTGCTGGGCCTCGTTTTTCTACCTCTTTATCTGCTTGTTTATCTGTTAACTCTATAACCTGTACAGCTAAACGGCGTGGCGTGGCAAACCATTTAATATCTACATAAGCCAAATCATGATCATTTAACTGGGTTCTAATACTGTCAAAAAAAGCTATTGCTAGCGTTTTTAATGATTTTGGTGGTAACTCTTCTGTTCCTAATTCAATAAGGAGGGTTTCATTACTCATTACTTCTCTCCTTTTGATAGTGATGGTGTACTTTTTTGATTTTTATGCTGACACAAGGGAAAACCTAATGCTTCACGCTTAGTGTAATAAGCCTGCGCACAGGCTTTAGATAAGCTACGTACTCGCAAAATATAACGCTGACGTTCCGTTACTGAAATCGCATGACGCGCATCGAGTAAGTTAAACGCATGAGAAGCTTTCATTACTTGCTCATAAGCTGGCAGTGGTAAGTTTGCTTCAATTAATTTTTGACTGTCTTTTTCACATTGATCAAATTGCTTAAACAATGCATCTACATCTGCATATTCAAAGTTGTAAGTGGACTGTTCTACTTCATTTTGATGAAAAACATCACCGTAATATACTGTACCCATAGGCCCATCAGCCCAAACCAGATCATAAATACTATCGACATTTTGTATGTACATGGCTAAACGCTCTAAACCATACGTGATCTCACCGGTTACAGGCGTACACTCTAAACCACCTACTTGCTGGAAATAAGTAAACTGCGTTATTTCCATGCCATTAAGCCAAATTTCCCAACCTAAACCCCAGGCACCAAGTGTTGGTGATTCCCAGTTATCTTCAACAAAACGAATATCATGTACTAACGGATCAATACCTAATTCTTTCAACGAATTAAGATATAGCTCTTGAATATTCTTAGGTGATGGCTTTAACATCACTTGAAACTGGTAATAATGCTGCAAACGATTTGGGTTTTCACCATAACGACCATCGGTTGGGCGACGACACGGTTGCACATAAGCACTACTGATCGGCTCAGGACCTATTGAGCGTAAAAAAGTCATTGGATGGAATGTACCCGCACCAACTTCTAAATCTAATGGTTGCACAATGACACAACCCTGACGTGACCAGTAATCTTGCAACTGCAAGATTAGGCCTTGAAACGTTTTACAATTGAAACTAGTCATGAGTATTCAAATTCGCTTTTGTTTAAAGTATAAATGCCCAGTATTGAAGACCGGGCATGCTTTTGACTGATAAAAAACTTAATTCATTAAGATGAATAAATTTGCGCTTATGCTTAAAAGTCTAAGTTAGAAACTTTTAAAGCATTCTCTTCAATGAAGTGTCGACGTGGTTCAACATGATCCCCCATTAAGGTAGTAAAGAGTTGATCTGCTGCAATAGCATCTTCAATAGTTACTTGCAGCATACGGCGTGTTTCAGGATCCATAGTAGTTTCCCAAAGCTGTTCTGGGTTCATTTCACCTAACCCTTTATAACGCTGTATATACTGGCCACGTTTAGACTCTGCCATTAACCAATTTAATGCTTCTTCAAAGCTTTCTACTGGTTTAGTTTTATCACCACGCTTCACATAACCACCTTCTTCAATTAGGTCATTTATCACATCATTTAAACTCAAAATAGCAGAAAATTCCTTTGATTGAATAAATTCATAACTACAACTATACGTTTTATCAATGCCATGTTGACGCACATTGAACTTAGGGTAGTAAATATTACGCTCAATATTGTGCTCAACAGATACAGTGTATATTGAACCATTACCCTCTTGGTTCTCTAGTTGTGTAATCAAGTCCTTAGCCCAGCTATCAACCTTTGCTTTATCTGAAAAATCATCTTTAGTGATGTTTTCGCTATAAACCATTTTTTCTAATATATCGCTTGGAATTTGTCTAGAAATACGTTTAATGATATCCATAGTTACACGATACTGATTAACAATTTTTTCAAGTGCTAAATCTGAAATAGCAGGGGCATCTTCATTAACATAAATGGCTGCGTTATCTAATGCCAACGTAGTTAAATATTCAGTTAAGCCATCGTCATCTTTAATGTAACGCTCTTGCTTACCTTTTTTAACTTTATATAAAGGTGGTTGAGCAATGAATATATGACCACGTTCCATTATTTCTGGCATTTGACGATAGAAAAAAGTAAGCAGTAACGTACGGATATGTGAACCATCAACATCCGCATCAGTCATGATAATAATACTATGATAACGCAGTTTTTCTGGGTTATATTCATCACGGCCAATACCACAACCTAATGCAGTAATTAAGGTACCAACCTCTTGAGAAGAAATCATTTTATCAAAACGAGCTTTTTCTACATTAAGAATTTTACCTTTAAGTGGTAAAATAGCTTGGTTTTTACGATTACGTCCCTGCTTGGCTGAGCCGCCAGCAGAGTCTCCTTCCACAATATATAATTCAGAAAGAGCGGGATCTTTTTCCTGACAATCGGCTAATTTCCCTGGTAAACCAGCAATATCTAACGCACCTTTACGGCGTGTCATTTCACGTGCTTTACGTGCGGCTTCACGTGCTCTAGCAGCATCAACTATTTTCATAATAATAGTACGGGCAATACTGGGATTTTCTAATAGGTACTCACCAAGTTTTTCACCCATCGCTTGTTCAACAGCGGTTTTAACTTCAGAAGAAACTAATTTATCTTTAGTTTGTGAAGAGAATTTAGGGTCAGGTACTTTCACTGATATAACAGCGGTTAGACCTTCGCGAGCATCATCGCCAGTAGCACTGGTTTCTGTTGAACCTTTTTTACTCTTATTTAAACCTTCTTTATTCATGTAGGTGTTTAACGTTCGAGTTAATGCTGTTCTAAAGCCACTTAAATGTGTACCACCATCACGTTGAGGAATGTTATTTGTAAAACAATGAATATTTTCTTGGAAGCCATCATTCCACTGCATAGCTACTTCAACACTAATGCCATCTTCTCTTTCTAAGTCGAAGTAGAAAATTTCGTTATTCACTGCTGTTTTGTTAGTATTTAAATAATCAACAAAAGCTTGAATGCCACCTTCATAACAAAAATGCTCTTCTCTACCACCATCTCTTTCATCAATTAAGCGAATAGAGACACCCGAGTTTAAGAACGATAATTCACGAATACGTTTCATTAAAATATCAAAATGAAATAACACATCAGAGAAGGTTTCTTCACTTGGCCAAAAGCGTACTTCTGTACCATTGTGATCACTTTCCCCAACGACTGCTAATGGCGCATCAGCTTCACCCATGGTATAGAACTGTTCGTGTAATTTACCCTCTCGACGAATAGTCAATTTCAATTTATGACTTAGCGCATTAACCACTGAGATACCAACCCCATGAAGACCACCAGATACTTTATAGCCAGAGTCTTCACCACCAAACTTACCACCCGCATGTAATACTGTCATGATAACTTCAGCCGCTGATATACCCTCTTCTGGGTGAATTGCCGTAGGTATACCACGACCATCATCTCTTACAGAAACAGAGCCATCAAGATGTATTTTAACCACTATATCTTTACAGTGACCTGCCAGAGCTTCATCTATTGAGTTATCTAAAACTTCAAAAACCATGTGATGTAAACCTGAACCATCATCGGTATCACCAATATACATGCCTGGTCTTTTTCGTACTGCATCAAGTCCTTTTAGTACTTTAATACTGGACGAATCATATTCATTTTCTACTGTCATAGTTTTAGCCTATTTACTCTTTATTGAATTCATCTCTGAATTATTTAACTCTGATACTTTGCCATGTTTCACGTGAAACACATAATAACTCTCATTACGATGTTCCGATAAAAAAGGCTGTAAAACATCAACATCAATTGCCGTGATAATAACTTGGCAATCTAATTTATCTATTGCTTTTGATAATGACGCACGAGAATTTATATCTAATTCTGCACCTACATCATCAATAAGTAAAATTGGTTTTACTCGTTTAACTTTTGCTATAAAACTGGCTTGAGCAAAAGTTAATGCCAGTAAAAACAACTTTTGTTGTCCGCGCGACAACTGTGTTTCTATTGCTTGTTTATCTAGTAGAAACTTAACATCAAATTTATGAGCGCCATACAAGCTATAGCCGAAGCTTGCTTCCTTTTCTTGATTACTGGTTAAGGTTTCAAATAATGATTTTTTTTGTGGCCAACCTTGCAAGTATTGTACAGTCACCCTATCACTTATATTGGGTAATAAAATACCTAACCAAATATTTAGTTCGATAATGATTTCACTTACATAACCTTTTCTTAATTCGGCAACTTCTAATGAAAGCAGGCAAAATTGTTCTGTCCAATAACCAAGCATTGATTGTTCAGATAGTGCATTGCCATTTTGTTTCACTTGCATACGAATACTTGCATTTCGCTGTTTTAGAACTCGATTGAAGTTTTTCCATTGACTTGAAAAGTGATGTTCCACGTGAAACATACCTAGATCAATAAATTTTCTTCTTTCTTTTGGTCCTCCAAAAAACAACTTGAAGCTTTCGGGTGTGACAATCTGTATGGCTATGTTTTTTGCTAAAACAGATAAACGCGTATGACGTTCTCCATTAATTTTTATATTCGTGATGCCAGTATCTACATCTTTTGACAAACCTAATTGCAAATTATTATTGTCTTTCACACTCACTACAAACTGATTTTTTTGATGACAAACCAGTGCGTCTATTTTACTTGTTCGAAAAGACTTACCATGACCAAGAAAAAAAATGGCTTCTAGTAAGCTACTTTTACCACTACCATTACCACCCACAAAAAAATTTAACTGAGGGTGAAAATAAATAATATCACCTTTTAAATTACGAAAGTTTTGAGTGGTTAATTTTGTAACACTCATTTACAAGCCAAAACATTCATTACAATTATAGTTATAGTTACCACCAAATTACAGTCGCATTGGCATAACAACATAAATTGCTTCGCCTGAATCAGCACCTTCAATAACCACACTTGAGTTAGCATCAGCTAAAGTAAATTTAACGCACTCATCTTTAATAGCACTTAAAACATCAAGCACGTAGCTTACATTGAAACCTATCTCTAATTCATCGTAAGGAAAATCTATTTCCAATTCTTCTTCGGCTTGTTCTTGTTCAGGATTATTAGCAGTAATTTTTAATAGTGAATTTGAAAAATTTAATCTTACTCCTTTAAATTTTTCGTTAGATAATATAGAGGCACGTGACAAGACCTGACGCAACGCTTCTTTATTTGCAATAAATATTTTATCCCCATTACGGGGTAACACTCGTCGATAATCAGGAAAGCGGCCATCAACTAATTTACTGGTAAATGAAAAATCAGTGTCAATAATACGGATATGGTTAGGGCTTAAGTAAACTTGAACTTCTTCATCAACAGGCGCAAGTAAACGAATAATTTCTAAAATCCCTTTCCTTGGTACGATTACTTGTCTTACTGGCAACGATAAAGAATCATTAGATATTTTACAAATAGCTAAGCGGTGACCATCGGTTGCTACCGAACGAATTTCATTACCTTCACTTTCAATAGACATGCCATTTAGATAGTAACGAACATCTTGGTTAGCCATAGAAAAATGAGTACTTTCTATTAAGCGCAGGAATTCAGATTTTAATAACTTGAATTCAACATCACCCTGCCATTCGTCAATATTTGGAAAATCTATCGCCGCTAAAGTAGACAGAGAATATTTACTGCGACCAGAACTTAATTTTACAATATTATCTTGAACTAAAAAATTAATTAAAACGTTCTCTGGTAGGCTTTTACATATATCAATCAACTTTTTAGCAGGAATAGTAATTTTTCCATCGTTACCTTGGTTTTCAATTTCGGCATAAGCAACCATTTCTAATTCTAGGTCTGTAGCTGTCAAGGTAAGTTGTTGATTAATAATATCAAAAAGTATATTACTTAAAATAGGTAAAGTACTTTTGCGTTCAACAGCACCAGAAACGAGTAATAGTGGTTTGAGTAACGCTTCTCTATTAATTGAAAACTTCATTTGTATTCCTGCTTATTTAGCAAATCTTATTATTTCTTGAATTCAGGTTTTTAAATAGTAATCCAGAGTTAGACTAACCTCTGCAAACGATAATTAAGACGACAAAGTTCTAATTAAATTAGAGTAATCTTCTTTAATATCATGAAACTCTTCTCTTAATGATTTAACCTTTCGTGTAGCATACAACACGGTAGTATGATCTCGACCACCAAAAGCATCACCTATTTCAGGTAAGCTATGGTTAGTTAATTCTTTAGATAATGCCATTGCAAGTTGTCTAGGCCTAGCGACTGAACGGTTTCTTCGTTTTGATAATAAGTCGGCCACTTTAATTTTATAATACGCTGCAACCGTCCGTTGAATATTATCAATGGTTACTAACTTATCTTGCAAGGCTAATAAGTCCTTTAGTGCTTCGCGAACAAAATCTATCGTTATTGCTCTACCAGTAAAGTTAGCATTGGCTATAACTCTATTTAAAGCACCCTCTAATTCGCGTACATTAGAGCGTAAACGTTTCGCAATAAAGAAGGCTACTTCATCGGCTAAGTTAATATTACTTTCTTGCGCCTTGCGTTTTAAAATAGCAACACGAGTTTCCAGTTCTGGTGGCTCTATAGCTATAGTTAAACCCCAGCCAAAGCGAGATTTCAACCTGTCTTCAACAGCAACCTCTTTAGGGTATCGATCACTGGTTAATATGATCTGTTGATTACCTTCTAATAAAGCATTAAAGGTATGGAAGAATTCTTCTTGTGTTTTGTCTTTGCCAGCAAAAAATTGAATATCATCAATAAGTAAAGCATCAACACTACGGTAATATTGTTTAAACTTTTCTAACTCATTATTTTGTAATGCTTTAACCATATCCTGCACAAATCGCTCGGAATGCATGTAGGCTATTTTTGCATTCGGGTTATTCTGTAATATACCATTCCCTACCGCGTGTAATAAATGTGTTTTACCTAAGCCTGTACCACCATAAATAAACAACGGATTATAAGCCGTACCCGGATTGTCAGCAACTTGTGAGGCTGCAGCACGAGCTAGCTGATTAGATTTACCCTCGACAAAGTTATCAAAGGTATATTTAACTCTCACATTCGCTTTTTTGGGTTGGCTTGGATCAGACTTATTTACAGGCGTAACTTTTGTAATTTTACTAAAATCATTCTTGCTAGAAGCGTTCGTACTAGGTTTTGTAGCTGAAACTAGTGGTTTGCTGCCAACATCAAACCGTAGTAAGTAAGAGTCTTCACCACCATTCATGGTAATTAATTCATTAATTCTATTAACGTATTTATCACGTACCCAATCTAAAACGAACCGATTTGGAGCGTAAAGTGTTAACACATTATCGGTAACTACGCATTGTAATGGCCTAATCCACATACTAAATTGCTGAGTTGGCAATTCTTCTTGAAGAACAGATAGGCATCGTTGCCAAAGTGAATGTTCCAAACAACAAACTCCAAAGGAAGGTGATTCATCGATTTGCTGCATTTATTATTAATTATAAATAGGCTTTAGCCTTAATAAAGTAAGCTCAGTAAGTTATAAAATCTATAAATAAAAATAATTTAACTTTGGTAAATAAACCTAGCTGTATAATTAATGCAATATCGAGTAATGTAGATAATATAAGGCTATTATCTCTATAGTTATCCACAAGTGCAATATTGATAAACAACTATTCGTTACTTTTTTTCAATTAAATCATCTAACCTATTGTAAAGTATATTTATTGATAATAAATATAGATTTAAATAATAACAAAAACAATTACATAGTATATTTTCTTATTTAAGTACAAAGCTCAAATTTAAGTCCTTATTTCAAGAGAAAATATACCTAATACCGATATTTTTAAATTAAATTTATAACATTTGCTAAAATACTCGCTATAATTAGGTGATCATAAAGATCTTTAAATGATCTTTTATAAATAAGCGCGGGTAAATATTGACAAAGCTTCTATTAAGCTTTATAATTCGCCCTCTTTTTTTAGACCAGTGTGCTCGTAATGGCTTTTTTGTCAGGGCAACAACAACCGACGGATTAGCGTAATGAAAAGAACATTTCAACCTAGCGTACTAAAGCGTAAACGTAACCACGGATTTCGTGCTCGTATGGCAACTAAAAATGGCCGTGCTGTTATAGCTCGTCGCCGTGCCAAAGGCCGTGCAAGCCTTAGCGCTTAATCTTTATCTTTTTTCTTAACCAGAATCAAGCGTAAGATTATGGTAACCAACCAGGTTACTTATGAATTTAATCGGGAGTCACGTCTGTTGACTCCCGGTCACTTTCAATCTGTATTTAAAAAACCTATCCGTTTTGGCTCTCGCCACTTTACTATTCTAATAACACCTTCTACGTTACCTGATAATTCATGCAAAAATAATCGCTTAGGTTTAGCTATTGCTAAAAAGCGTGTAAAACTTGCTGTACAACGTAATCGCATTAAAAGAATTATTAGAGAAAGCTTTCGCTTAAATCAGCACGAGTTACCCCCTATTGATATGGTAGTGATGGTAAAATCAGGTATTGATCAACTCGACAATAATGTTATTAACCAAGAATTAGCTAAAGTATGGCGAAAAATAATTCAGCGCCACAAAAACTAGCTATAACCTGTGCCACATCATGCATAAAAGGTTATCAACGCTTTATTAGCCCTTTATTAGGGTCTAATTGTCGGTTTTATCCTACGTGTTCTTGCTATGCTAACGAAGCAATAGAACGCTTTGGGGTGATAAAAGGCGGTTGGTTAGCCGGAAAGCGTATATTAAAATGCCACCCTTTAAATGAAGGGGGCGATGATCCAGTACCCCCTTTAGAAAAAAAACAGTAAAGTTTGTGCTAACGCAAGAATATTCGCTTTTAGTCTATTTATGTAAAAAGTTGGTTGGTTAACAGACAAACGTATATTAAAATGCCTCGCAAATAATATATTTATATTCAATAAACAAGAGAAATAAATTTTATGGAATCTCAACGCAGTTTACTATTTATTGCGCTTATGGTTGTTACTTACTTATTATTTAGTCAGTGGCAATTAGAAAATGCACCCACAGTTGAACAGCCAGCTGTAAGCCAAGGCTTATCTAATAAAGAAACTAATAACACTGTTAATGGTGAAGCACGCATACAAAATGGTAATAATAATGCTGATTTTGTTCCTGAATCAACCGATGCAAATACACTTCTTACGAATACAGCAACTTCAGGTGCAAAATTAATTACCGTAACCACTGATACATTAATGATTAAAATTAATACCCAAGGTGGTGATATTGTTGATGTGAAATTACGTCAATTTGATACCGAACAAGGTAACGGTATTCCGTTCACTATTATGCAAAATGGTAATAAAAAGTATGTTGCACAAAGTGGATTAACTGGGGCTAATGGTCTTGATCGAATAATTAAAGGCCGCCCAATTTATAACAGTACCGAAACTAATTATGAATTGAGCGGTGATAGCCTAACTGTAGATTTAACCTACCAGGGTGATTTAGGTTTAACCGTTACTAAGCGGTTTAGTTTTGATGCTAATAGCTACAAAGTTAATGTTGATTACATTATTGATAATAACACTGCTAATGGTATATCTGTACAAATGTACGGTCAGCTTAAGCAATCAACGTTGCAAGATACTTCAACAGGTATGTTACCAACCTACCGTGGTGCAGCGTTCTCCACCTCAGAAGATCGTTATGAAAAATATGATTTTGACGATATTAGCGAAGCTAACTTAAATAAATCTACTCTAGGTGGATGGGTTGCTATGCTTGAGCATTATTTTGTTTCTGCTTGGGTGCCTAGTGCTTCAGATAATAACCAGCTTTATACCAGCTTTAATTATAACCAAGATGCTGTCATTGGTTTTAAAGCGCCAGCAATTACTATTGACGCTGGCCAACAGGGCAAAACTTCAGCTATTTTCTATGTTGGTCCTAAAGACCAAGCAGTATTAGAGAAAATAGCACCTAACTTAGATTTAACTATAGATTATGGTTTTTTATGGATGATCAGTCAGCCATTATTTTGGTTACTACTTACCATTCAAAGCTTTGTTTCTAATTGGGGTGTAGCAATTATTATTATCACCTTAATTGTTAAAGGTGGTATGTACCCACTGACTAAAGCGCAATATACCTCTATGGCTAAAATGCGTGAATTAGCACCCAAAATGGCCAAGCTAAAAGAGCGCTATGGTGATGATAGACAAAAAATGTCTAAAGCTACGATGGAAATGTACCGTGAAGAAAAAGTAAACCCTGCTGGTGGTTGTTTGCCATTACTTTTCCAAATGCCTATTTTCTTAGCACTTTACTGGGTATTTTTAGAAAGTGTTGAATTACGCCATGCTCCTTTCATATTATGGATTCAAGATTTATCAGCAATGGACCCATACTATGTATTACCAGTATTGATGGGAATTAGTATGTTTGTCATGCAAAAAATGCAACCGATGACAGTACAAGATCCTATGCAACAAAAAATCATGCAGTATATGCCTGTTGTATTCTCTGTTTTCATGGCATGGTTCCCTTCAGGTTTAGTACTGTACTGGTTTATTAGTAACATGATTTCAATTATCCAAATGAAAATAATTTTTAGTGGCATTGAAAAGAAAAAACTAGCACAAAGCTAAATAATAGAAGCAAGTTGTAAGCTTCAAGCATAAAAAGGCGACCTCTGCAAAGTTGGTCGTCTTTTTTGTTAGTTGCGTTTAAATAACGTAAAATGTACTCAACTCAAGTATTCATAATTTTTAAGCTTAAACAACCAATGACATCATTATTAAATGGAAAAAGTACTATTGCCGCACAAGCAACCGCACCAGGTCGTGGTGGTGTTGGTATTATTCGTGTTTCAGGATCTGAAGCTAAAAATGTAGCACAAGCAATTTTAGGTAAAGTTCCAGCAATAAGAAAAGCTGAATATTTACCTTTTTCAAACGCCAATAATGAAACCTTAGACCAAGGGATAGCCTTGTTCTTTCAAGCGCCTAATTCTTTTACCGGTGAGGATGTTATTGAATTTCAGGGCCATGGCGGCCCTGTTGTTTTAGATATGTTACTCAAAACAATTCTGGCTTTACCAAACATAGTTATGGCAAAGCCAGGCGAGTTCAGTGAGCAAGCTTTTTTAAATGATAAGCTTGATTTAACCCAAGCCGAAGCCATTGCTGATTTAATCAACTCAAGCTCAGAGCAAGCAGCGCGCTCTGCCCTACACTCTTTACAAGGTGAATTTTCAAAACTTGTTAATGAAATGGTAGAAAGCATCATTCATTTACGCATGTATGTCGAAGCAGCTATTGATTTTCCTGAAGAGGAAGTTGACTTTCTTGCTGATAAAAAAATAGTGACTAACTTAAAAGCTATTATCAATAAAGTAGAGGCTGTACGTAAACAAGCACAACA
>Ga0209081_1001287_pt1 | contig 15061 bp, 14 predicted proteins | sample GOMGulsemesocosm_4_FD_184636 | JGI IMG/M metagenome (GOLD analysis project Ga0209081, IMG submission 184636) | Methane-oxidizing microbial communities from mesocosms in the Gulf of Mexico - GOM15B Gulf of Mexico (SPAdes) (version 2) | ecosystem: Environmental > Aquatic > Marine > Cold seeps... | reverse complement strand
ACATTTTGAAGAGGCAAACCAATGAGCAAGCAATTACCTAACGTAAAGCCATTAAACAAACGCCAAGGCGGCAGTTACACCAAAGATCCTAAAACAGGCAAAGTCACCTTGGTTAATCAAACTAAGCCTAAAGCTGAGCCTGAACAAAAAAAGGATGCTAAATAATGAAATTTAGACAAAAAACTTTACTTGCCAAAATAGAAGCGACTTACGGTGTTGATTCAACGCCTGGTGCAACCAATGCCATGTTAGTAAAAGATGTTGAGCTAACGGCAATGGAAGCCGAAAGTATTGATCGTGATTTGGTTAAGCCTTTTTTAGGGGCTAGTGAAACGATCACATCAGGCGCTCATGTATCACTTAGTTTTAAAATTGAGCATCAAGGCAGCGGCACAGCAGGAACAGCTCCTGCCTATAAAGATTTATTACGAGCTTGTGGTTTAGCTGAAATTATCAGTGTGGGTACCAGTGTTGAATATGTGCCAGTAAGTGAAAATGCAGAAAGTGCAAGCTTGTATTTTTACATGTCTGATAACTTGCACAAACTCATTGGCGCACGCGGTAATGTTAAATCAAGCTTTGAAAAAGGCATTCCGTATTTAGAATTTAACTTTATTGGCCTTTGGGAAGACCCAGCCAAAATTGTTGCCCCACAAGGCGATTGGTCAGCCTTTAAAAAACCAACCCCGTTAGGTGTCGGTGTTACTACGGGCTTTAGTTTATTAGGCTATGCAGCCAAACCTTACAGCTTGTCTTTTGATGTAGGGCAAGAGGTTAAATACATTGAAACATTAACCACGGCAAGTGTTGATTTAAGTGACAGAAAATCAAGCGGTAGCGTCAGTATTGAAGCACCTAACCTAGATGAGCATAACTTTTTCTTAGACGCTAAAAATGATGTGGTAGGCAGCTTAACTATTCAGCACGGTCAAGTAGCTGGCCTTATTTGTAAAATTGACTGCCCTAATGTGCAACTAGGTGCACCAAAATATGGTGACAACGAAGGTACAACGTCATTAGAAATGGATTTAGTGCTTATTCCCACCAGTGCAGGTGATGACGAACTTAAATTCACCTTCATGTAAATCAATTAATCCGTCATCCCCGTGGTGTATTAATCGGGGATCTCGTTTTTAAACCTTATTTAAAGAGACGTTAATCCATGTTTAAACTAAAAAAATCGAACATCGTTTGGTGGCCAGTCACCATTAATGAACCTGCCGATGGCGGCCTAACAACGGAACATAAATGCCAAATTCAATTTGAGTTAGTTAGCCAAGACAAATTTGATGAACTTGCAGAGCAAGGCGACAGTATTTTACTGACTACCTTAGTTAAAGGTTGGCGTGAGCTATTAGATGAAAATGACGGTGAACTTGCTTTTAATCAAGAGAATATTAACGCTTTATTGCAATACCCTTATGTACGTGCTGGTTTTATTCGCGCTTACATGGGAGCAATTTCAGGCACCGCAACCACCGACAGTGCTTTAATAAAAAACTAAAAGCAGCTGCCCAAGGATGGGCAGCGCCTGATTTAATTGAAAATCAAACGTATACGGACATGGAAAAACAAGGCGCACCACAGCAACTCATTGATGAATTAAAGCAGGCTCAGGTGGTTGAGGTATTACCCCAAAACTGGCCGATAGTTAGTTGGTGGTGTGAAGTCAGTGATTTAATGCGCTATAGCCAAAATGGCGCGTGCTTAGGGCTTGATTTACTGCAGGTAAAAGCCGAAAGCGAATTAAGTTCCCGGCAATACAAAAAGGAAGAATTTAACGGTTTGCGGGTGATGAGTAAAGAAGTAAGTAAGCGAGTTAATCAGGGTTAAAAAGGCTTTTTGGAAAAAACAGCGCAAAGAGCAAGGTAATAGCAACACAAATACCCGACACCAACAGCGCTACTGAATGCCAAGGCGGCTCAGCAATAAGTACGGGGGAAATAATCCCTAAAAACAGTAATAAAAAATAAACTTTCATAAGGCAAGTATGAGCCAATTAAACCTAGCAATCAAGTTAAGCACCAAAGGCAGTAAAGTTGTTGTTGATGATGTGCGTAAGGTTGAAGAATCAACCCGTGGACTTAATCAGCAGCTGGGTTATGCTGGTAAAGCGGGTAAAACTGCTTACTCTGGGCTAACGCAGGCAGGTGTTGGCGCTAAAACGTTAGCTAAAAATAGCAAAAGTGCTGAGCTGAGTTTAGGGGGGTTGGTTGCTCGTGTGCATGTTATGGGTGCTAGTTTTCTTTCTATATCAGCAGGTTTAAACGCTATTAACCGCGCCGATAAATTTAATGTACTTACCCAGCGCATTAAAACCGCCACCAAAGATACGGGTGATTTTGTTGTTGTTAACCAGCAGTTGTTCGCTATTGCGCAAAAAAATGGCGCACAGCTTGAAGCTACCGTGGCACTATTTCAAAACATGGCAACCTCAAGAGAAGACTTAGGTGCAACCAATAGCCAAATGTTGCAACTGGTTGATACTGTGCAAAAACTTGGGGTTATAGGTGGTAGCTCTAGCGAGTCAATGAAAAACGGTTTGTTGCAGTTGAGCCAAGCGATGAGTGGCGGCATTGTTCGTGCTGAAGAATTCAATTCCATATTAGAGAATATTCCTGAGCTGGCTAACCGTATTGCTAAAGGGTTAGGCAAAACCAAAGGTGAATTACGTGAAACGGTACTGGCTGGCAAGTTGTTATCGAAAGACGTTTTTAACGTTATTTTAAGCCAGAGCAAACAAGTAGCCACCGATTTTGACGGCATCGCCCTATCACTCGATAGAGCAGGTCAACAAGCCAGTACTAGCTTTGATGCTGCTTTGTCAAAATTAGATCAAAGCGCGGGTTTAACTCAGGGCTTAGCGAATGCCTTGGTAAGTGTGTCTGAGACCCTTGACGCTATGGACGCGAGTGAATTACAAAATATAGTGGCAACGTTAACGGCTATTGGTGGCTCGGTTGCCGCTTTAGCACTATTAAGCAAATTTAAAATTAATCTATTTGCCGCTGGGGTAGCATCAGTATCTTTTGCTCAATCGCTTTCACAACAAACGGCTCATGCTGCTAAAGCTAAAATTCAAACCAATGCATTAGGGCAAGTAGTTAAAACTACAGGCACCAAAATGACCACTGCTGCTATTGCAACTCGCGGCTTAGGTTTAGCATTGCGTACTGCATTAGGTCCTATTGGTTTAGCGATAAGCGCTGGCATGTTGCTTTATGACGTATTTGCTCCCGACACCATTGAAGCCTCGGTAACCGCTACGGATAAGTTAACCTTGGCCAATAAGCATCTTGCTACCTCGGCGAGTGAGTTAGCCAACAAAACTGCCGCGCCAGTGAACCATTTACAACAAGCTTATGACAAGCAAGCGCAACTTATCGTACAAATAGAAGTTATTAAAAATGCTTATGTGCAAGTAGCGAATACCCAAGGGAGCCAGTCGCTAACCGCCCAGCGCCTTTCGGCACAATTACAAGCGCAGTTACTTAGCCTTGGTAGTCAAAAACGTTTAATTGCCTCGCTAGTTATTCAGCAGACAATACTTGCTGATGAAAAAGTAAGAGAAGCCGCCGCCGCTAAAGTGTCGAAAAGCGCTGCTAGCCAGTTGGCGTCATTAAAGCAGCAGGTGGCTTTGTTTAATCAACACAGCAAGGTAAAGCAACTGCAATACCAAATTGAGCATGGTGCCTTGGTGGGTGTAGATGAGAAGTTAAAGCAACAATTACTTGATGAAGCAGCAAAGCTGGATTTACTCATTAAGCAAAATGCGGAACGATTAAAAAACCAACCAAACAAGCCGTCTACTGATGACACTCCTTTAGATGCCAATCAACAACGTGAACTTGACGACAATCTACGCCATGACAAACAAGCGGCAGAGCTTGCCGCTGTTCGTGGGTTTCAGGTTGAAGAAAGTGCATTAATTGGTTTGCAAGATGAAAATAAAATTGCTGCAGCTAAAGCGAGAAACTTGGCGTTGCAAGAGGAGGAATACGCCCATAACGAAGCTGTAATGGCGATGAAAACCCGCAATACGGGTGACATGCAAGGCACGTTGATGCAGTTTGCCAATTTTGAAAAGAAAACCCAGCTAGAAAAAACTAGTGCAGTAATTGGTATTGGTGAATACGGGTTTAAAGCCATGGCAGGTCAAAGTAAAAAAGCCTTTGCCATGTATAAAGCGTTCTCTATTGGCCAAGCGTTAATCAAAACCTATGAAGCGGCAACTGGTGCTTATGCTGCTTTAGCTTCTATACCTATTGTTGGCCCTGCTTTAGGTGCAGCGGCAGCGGCAGCGGCAGTTATGGCAGGTATGGCGCAGGTGAATCAAATAAAAGCACAACAACCCCCTGGGTTTGAGCGCGGTGGCTACATAGGTGATAACAATATTATTGAGTTTGGTGAGCGTAATAAACCCGAAGTGCTTGCCTTTGAAGGTCGTAATTATTTACTTGGCGGCAACAAAGGCAGTGTGTTCAATCAAACACAATTAAATGAAATTGACGGTGGTAGTAGTGAGCCTGGTGGCGACACCATCAGTATTAGCTCACCTATTACTATTCAAGGTAATGCTGATGAAAGTGTTATTGCTGAACTAATCGAGCGAAATTATGAAGCGGTTTATAACGCGATGGTACAAGCAAAAGCAGATCGTGGTGAAGCAGCTTAACGCTTATTATAAAAAAGGTAAAAAATGAAAATATTCCCCTCTATTGAATTTAGCGATGTATCAATAAGCAGTAATAGCCCTGCTTATATTAATACTGCGCAATCATTAAAAACTATAGCAGCAAGCACTGGTGCGCAACGTTTTGAATTTGAGTTATCTACTGCTTGGCACAATATGGCCATGGCACGAGCTTTATCAGCTTTTTTAAATGCAGTTGGTGAGCATGAGAAATTTGAATTACAGGTGCCTCTTTTTGACACGCCGAATGGCGCTGTTACTGGCACGGTTAAAGCTAGTAGTGCTTATGCAGTAGGTACAACGGATGTTGTGCTTAGTAACTTTATCGCTGCACCAGGTGATTTTGTGCAATTTGTTGGTCATAGCAAGGTTTATCAAGTGTCAGATGTAAATGGCAGCACCGCTATGCTTTATCCCGCTTTAATTAAACATGTTGTGATGAATGAATTGGTGACCGTAAACAGTCTTAAATTTACAGTACGCAATAAAGGTGATGTGTCTTCTTTAAAAAGTAAAAAAAATAACCAAGCCAAACTTAAACTTAAAGTCATCGAGGCTTTTTAGTATGAGAACGCTTCATGCTGACACACTGGCAGCACTTAAAACAGATCACTTGCGCGCTATTTTAATTAAGCTCAATTTTGTGGCCAATAACGGCACCCCTACGCCTGTTTGTTTATGCAATACCGCCTTTGATATTAGTTACAACGGCAATAACTATTTAGGCAATGGTCAATTACTGAATATGGGTAAAATCAAACAAGACATTGATATTCGCGTATCCACTTTAGATTTAACGCTAGATGCTGTTGACCCTTCATTAGTCGCTATCTTGTTAGGTACACCACAGCATGGCCGTGAGGTTAATATTAGCCTGGCAATATTGAATAACAATTACTCTATTGCAGGTATGCCAATACCAATGAGTAGCATGATTATTGATGGTGCACCTAACATTACCGATGATCCAACCAAAGACAAAGCCATTATCAAACAAAAAATATCAAGCGAGTTCGCTAACTGGAAGCAAAAAGGTGGCATGAGAACAACACCTGCAAGCATACAACGCTTTGCGCCAGGTGACACAGGCTTTGATTTTGCCGCAGAAGCAAGCAAAGAATATAAATGGGGTAGTAAATAATGGGTTGGTTGTCTAAAACGTGGAAAAAAATAACAGGTTGGTTAATTCCTGAGCCGCCAAAACCAGATGGTATTAATATTCAACAAACAGGCACAAATAAAGGTGTGCCCATCATCTACGGCTTTGTTAAACAAGCCCCTTGTATTAAGGTATTAAAAATGACCACCGATAAAGCAGGTGGTGCGCAAAATGAATATTTACATTATGTATGCGTGTTTAGTGTGGGTGAAATTGAAGAAATTGGCGAGTTGTTTTTTAACGATATATCTGAAACCGAAATAAACAAAACAAAACCAGATAGTTTTTATATTGAACGCTTTAACGGGGCTGACACACAAAGCCCTTGCACAACATTAACCAGTGAGTTTCCACAGTGGAAAGCCACAGCTCAGTTAAAAGGCGTAGCTTATGCGTATGTGCGTCTAAAACAAAATAAAAAGTTAGACTGGTGGCAAGGTGAGCCGCGCATAAGTGCTGACATCAAAGGTTTAAAAGTGTTAGACCCTCGCACTGATTTACGTGCATATAGTAGTAATTCTGCTTTATGCGCTTATGATTATTTAATCAATGCGAAGTATGGTAAAGGGTTAACGACTAACAAAATAAAAACAGCCAGTTTTATTGCTGCCGCTGACTTTATTGACCAAAACGATAAGAGCTACGAAAACACAATAAAAGCCCTTAAATTTAAAATGGTTGACGGGCTTTGGCAATGGCATTGGGACGTAAGTACTGTAACAATAACAGAGCCAGTATTTACTTGTAATGTTAACTTGGACCCTGAAAACACTATCAAAGAAAATGTTGAAATATTGCTAGGCGGTATACGTGCAATATTGCCTGAAACAGATGGCAAGTACCGCATTGCGATTGAAAAAGACGATACGCCTGTATTCGCGTTTACCAAAGATAAGCTAGTAGGCGCTATACAATGTAAAGGCGGCAGTCAAAGCGAGCGATACAACCAAGTTATTATCAAATTCAGGAATGTATTAACAGGCAAAGATGATGAAGCGTTTTTTCCTGATGACGATACGTTACATCAAACATGGAAAGCAGAAGATAGCGACAAGTTGTTATTGGGTGAATTTGAATTTAAGACCATAAACACTAAAGCCGAAGCGCTACAAATGGGTCATGTTATTGCGCACCGTAGTCGTCAATTGATAGGTGCGTTATTCTCAGGCACCCCTGAAACGCTAGTGGTTGAAGCAGGTGATGTCATTACGCTAGACAGCACTATTTTAGGCTGGAATGCTAAGCCTTTTCGCATCGAATCAGTATCTATTGACTTGGAAGATGGTGCTGTTGATTTTCAAGCGGTAGAACATCAAAACTCAATTTATCCTTGGGCTGTAAATGACGTAACCGAAGAGTATACCGACACAAGTCTTGCGTCACCTTTTAGAATTGATGCTCCTGCAAACTTGCAATATCACACGGTTATAATGGGTGCTATACAAGGTTATTTTTCGTGGGATGATGTTCAAAATACAGCGATAAGAAACTGGGCGATAGAATTAGTGAACAGCAGCGGCACTACTGTGTTATCTACCGTTTCTTTTGAGCCGCGCCTAGATTTAACAACAATACCAGTAGGTACTTATACCGCTAGCGTTTACGCTGAAAATTTAGTGCATCGAAGTAGCGCAGCCACAAAAACAGTTAACATTACGATAGCGCCCACTATTGTGGGTGCTGATATAACCGATTATGACGATAACCGTATAAAAAATACTCTCGCTATTGCTAGTGCTAATAATTACACCAACCAACAGGTGGGTAACATTGATACAACGGTGACTGAGCAAGGCATACTTGATGCGACTAATTGGCTACACTTACCTTTTAGTGGTGCAGATGTAACTGATTATAACGACCATCGAGTGTCAAACGGACAAGTCTCATTAGATATTGACGGGTATCTTTCCTATTTAGATAGTAATAATAATCCCGTGAATTTAGGCCGTACCACCATAGCAGGGCTAGGTTATTCAGGGGCTTTAAATGCTACGGCTAATCAAACTGATTCAGCCGCTAATTTAATAGCTTCTAATTATGCTGATACTGCGGAGAGTAATGCTGTAGCAAGATCTGCAGTAAACCTTATTGACACTTCTGGTGTAGGGATAGGCGCAGTACTTCCTTACGGAGGCTTAACTGTATACGGTACAGCTAACGTTCAAAGTAATGTTGTTAAGTACCAAGCAGGGCCTTTCGGCAATCTTATACCTGTAATAGAATTTAATACAGAAGTTAATCAGGACCCCTCAGGTGGTTGGTCTGGTGGGTTTGCAACAACAGTTGGCGGTAGTTTATATGATAATAAAGCGACATACCGCTTTAGCTGTTGGGTATATAGAGACACTAACGAACAAAATTTTTATATGGGATATGGTTCTTATGAGGTGATGAATTTAGGCACACTTACCAATAACACTAACCCGTACAGTTTTCCTAGTTTAATACCTCCTAGTGCAGGTAAGTGGTATTTACTTGTAGCTGTAACACACGGTACGGACTACGCTGGAACCACAAAATCTGGTGATTCTGGTTGGTGGGACCCAGTTACAGGTAAACTAGTTACTGCTGCCACTGAGTTTAGACTAAGAAGTGATGCAAATAGTTTAACTTTCAGAATTTCTCAGTACCGTACTCAGGTAGGGTGCAAAACAGCGTACTTCCAACCTCTGGTACAGAAACTGGATGGGTCTGAGACCCCTATACCTGCGCTGCTGATGGACCCATCCAATATTGATGCTGCACATGTAGGCTTAGGCAATGTAACTAATGGAGCTGATATAACTTCAGACAATGTAGCAGCTTCAATAGCAGGACAAGGTGCACTAGCTACGCAAAACTCAGTAAACTTAAACTCTAATGAAATTACCAATAAGTCTTTAGCAGCTTTAGATAGCACTGCAAACACTAAGCTTGGAGGTATTGCAAATAATTCCACCGTAGGCGCAACCATAGGTCAGAATTTAAGTGGTGGGTTTGACTCAAGCAATATAGCTAACTTCTTCGCTGCCAGTGTTATCGGCGCAAGCATTATTGATGTTACTGATTTGTTTTCTCAAACAATTACGGCTGAAAAACTAACCCTGAAATCCACACATGGCTCAGACTTTAAAGTTAATATTGATGCAAATAGTAACTCACCCATCTCAGTTATTGACGCAGCCACAAATAAAAGCGTGTTTAGTGTTGCTAAAGTTGACGGTGAAGCTAAAGCACTTATCAATGGAATACCTCAAAATGGTTTTATATCAGGAACATCGCAAATATCTGACGCGGTAATAAAAGCAATAAATCCAAATTACCTGGGCCAAGGAGGGCTTGCTAGCACTAATATAGCGACAGTTAACTCAGGTGGGCAATATGCGTTAAGTTATATCACTGTAAATCCATCAACCGCTGTTAGCTTCAGTATAGAAGCGAGTAGCGGCACCTATTCAGCGACTGCACCTAAATGGCGTATACGTATTTATCGCAATATAGTTAGCGGTACGCCTGTTTATGATAAGACTATAACAGGCTACTCTTTGGATTTAGGTGGTTATGGATCATTTTCAACCATGAGTGCAATGCAAGATGCTTTTGTTGATGAGGGCGCTCCTGAAGGCACAAGTGTTAAGTACATTTTTTACGCTGTGAAATTACAAGGCGCTATTTCAACTTTAACCTGTGACGACTTTAGGGCAGGCACTCCTGCTTTTTCAGCTGTAAAGCCCGTTTTTAAAACGTTGTATGAAAGCGCAGGAGGGTTTGGCTCTGGTAATATAGGTCTTACAGAGCCTTACACTAATTTTGATTTCTTGGTTGTTACTGGCTCAGATGATGGTGATGATTTTATAGAAACTGTGATGTACCCAGTTCAAGCAATTGAGGATGATATTGCAAACTCAGATTACGATGATTTTATGTTGTGGACTGGCTATGGAAGTAACTATTGGAGAGTAAGCCCTAATGCTGAAAGAACTTATTTAACAGACATTGCAGAAAACGCAATTATACACAAAATTCAAGGCATGAATATAGGAGGTTCATAATGTACGAAAAAGTTTACATACTAAAAACTGATTTGAAAAATATGCAGTTATCACCGGTGCCAGAGGACTTGGAAAACTGGATTGCGCTTGATTACGATCCTAATTTTAAATATAGAGGTAAAATTTATGATGAGGCATCGGCAAGCTTTATTGTTGCCCCACTTACATCAAAGCAACAAAAAGCATTAGGCATTGAAATACAAGGTCAGATGATTAGCTTAAATGAAAGCAATCAAAATGGTTTATCTGCAATATCAACAATGATAGATAAATCAATAGCATTAGGTGGCATTCCTTTTCCTTTGTACCCAAAACTAGAAACAAAGACAGGAAAGGCAAGGTTAACTGCAAATAATCAAGCTGAGTTCGATAGTATATTTTTAACTTTTGGTTTAGCTAGGCAACAATTTTTCGAATAAGTATAACTTTCAAGGAATTACTATGTTACTCAAAGCTTTTCACACTTATCGTGGGAAAGGATGCAGGGGTTGGTTGATGAATAAGCACAAACAAGTAGGCAATTGGAATTTTGAGCTAAAGCAAGTATTTGCTAGAAAGACTAAAGTTCACGGTGAAGAGTTTAAAGCGTCAGCAGTAATTACGATAACGGATGGAGAACCGCATATTGAGCTGTTAATTAATAAGCAAAGCGATGCGTTTACCAAACTAGATTATCGAGAGTTTAAAGCGTTTTTAGCGCAGTTAGGTTTTGAAAATGTAAAGTTTGCCAGGTTTAAAAACAGCAATAAAAAAGAGGTTGAAAAGACAATATGAATTTGAATCAATACGTACAAGTGAATCCTGAAAAAACATTAGCTGAAGTGCAAGCATATACTACTTATATACTAGATAATGCCGATTATTTACGTGAATATTTACAGTTAAATGGAAAATGGCGAAAACTAATAGCTCACACTTTAGATACTAACGATATTCTTTTTGATGCCGCAAGTGGCATTATTCATAAAGTCAATAAAGAGGGGCCAATTTCATTTAACCCTCATACCACCAAAGGCTCAGCTCATGTGTTAATGCTAGATGCTTTCGTGGCGGCTGGTGACTTAGATCCAGATGATAAATTTGCTGTTTTAGCGTTAGCAACCAAAAAACCTTTTGAGAATATATCGCAAGCTGAGTTTGATGAAGCTAAAACAGAGTTACTAACTTTCGGTGAAACAACGGGCACCATGAGCTACAGTGTAGTTGGCTCAAGTGACATTAAAGTAGTACGCAGTAACGACAAGAAACTAAAAGTGTTATTTGAACTAACCGAATCTGTCACTTACAACACTCAAATCAAACTATTTGTATCACAAGAGAGTGAGATTTCAGGTACGTTTGTAGAGTTACCAAACCCCGTTGATAGTAGCATTGTCATCAAAGCAGGACAGTTAAATACTATTGCTGAAATAAAACACAATTATGGTCGTTGGACCCAATGGAGAGCAGTAAGTAATAGAACTGATGCGTTTAATGTATTGGTTAAAGCCGTAGATAAGTACTAGGTGTAAGCTATGAGTGAGCTTATATTCCCTAGTCAAATATTAATCCCTGCCCAATGGAACACTGAAAACGCTATCGCTAATACGTTAATTGCTAATGGTGTAGAGATATATTTAACCACCGATGATTTAGTGAGTGTTTTAGGTATAGTTAATGACGCTATAGGTGTGGCTACAGATATAACCAACAATGAGTTAGGTGAGCTGTCTAACGGTTATCGTATGGGTGCTGACATCTCTAGTTTGACAGTTGAAGATCAAGTAGATGTAATAGCTAATCCTTACCAAATTTTCAAGACTGAAGACGATGTTAGACAAGAGTATGGTTTAAAGCTATCAACAACAACAGAGCAAATGTCAATACCTTTCACGGGTGCTTATGATATAGATTTAACCGACTCAGACGGAGCTGTTACTAATTACACTGGTACAGATACGTTTACACTTGACGGTACTACGCCTGTACTTATCAAAATAATTTCAGGTACTCACAATACTGATGTACGTGAGATATTCGACTTTAATCAGTCGCATAGCGACAACGTAAAAAGTCATACAAGCTCGTTGGTTTGTACGTTAAGCGGGCTACCTGTAGATAGTGGTTATATCGTTGAGAATAACGAAATTATTGGTTGTCAGTTCACTACAACAACCACAGCAACACTGTTGCTAACAGGTGCTTATACAGGTACAACAACGTATTTCGATGGATCTATACTACCTATAAGCGGATCAGGTAATCATATCGTTAATACAGGTGTCGTTAAAACTATCGAAGTCACTGATACTGTTAATACGTATTTATTTGATGGTACAACAGGTGATGACGACAGTTTAATTGAGCTGAATCATAACAATCACGCAGCTATCACAAATGTAGGCACGACCAAATGGCAGCCTATTCTACCTAGAGATGTATTCTATGCTAAAGCAGATGGAAGTAAGGATTACATAGATGCTACAAGCTTCTTTAATGCGCAAGGTATTGATGGTCGCATATCTGAATTAGTCATGTTGGGTGAATTTACGGGTGTTCAACACTTTGGGTATAATAATTATGTTGGAGCCTATATCGTTCACGGTGAAGTTACACCCACAGGCGGCAACTGGGATGAATTAACAAAAGTTAAAACCGCTGTAGACGCTAGCTATGCTTTTAGTTTTCCAGAAGGTGCATATGGAGGTATAGAATTATATGATCTAGGGTTAGAAGGGACTGAGAATCACCGTATTTTGTATGCACCTGCATCAGTCGACAAGGCTTTTTTACTTAAACAGCTAGATATTAGATACAGTGAAGGTGTAGCTGTTACTGAGAATTATGCGGTGTATTTACGCAATAATTCAGGGAACCCCGAGCAGCTCGTGCTACGAGATTCATTCATCAATAACCCCTCATCTGGATTATATGGGGTGCTATGCTCAGTCAATAAAGGGGTGTTAGAAAACAACGTAATCGTAGGGGATAACGCGAGTTATGCGGTAGGCAGTGCAGGATTTCTAGCTACAAATAATGTTGTAAAGGGTGAATTTCAAAATACGACTACAGGGTCAAATAACATATCTTCAGGCACGTCAGCCACAGACTTAGGAATAGGTACTGGCTCGGTACCTTTCACCAACGCATTCGTAGATGAAGCATTAAACGATTATCGCATCAACCAAGCATGGGCTGACACAAACCTTGTTGGTAAGGGTTGGAATGGTAGCGACATTGCTAGCTTTGCTTATTATGTAGATACAGCTACAAGCTCAGAACAAGCCATTATTGTTATATCAGCACAGCAATTAACGCAAACACAGGTTATAGCTGCTTCAGGTGTTCAATCAGTAGATGTAATAACAGTTCAGGCGTTAACACAATCTCAACTTGTTGGTATACATACAGCAAAAGAAATTGTAATTATCAATGCAGAGCAGCATACGCAATCTGTTTTATCAGCAATAGCAACCATTAATAATCCTAGCGTGGTTATTACCGAACAACTAACGCAAAACATAAAAAGTAACGCTAACGATGAGCAGTTAATAACAGCCGTTCAATCTCAACAGTTAACTTCAGTTTTAGCGGTTAATGTAACGAGCAGCGATTCACAAGAGATAAGCGTTGTCGTTAGTGAGCAAAAAGTACAATCACAAACGTTAAGTGCGAGTGAATTACAAGCTATTCAACTAGTGATTAGCGAACAAATAACCCAAAATATTAATAGTGAAATAATACAAGGCTCAACACTTAGCGCTATTACATGCGATCAAGTTACTGAAGCGGTAACAGTTAACGTTGATGAATACAGCGGTATCTTTGTTTCCGTTGTTCAAACTGAGCAATTTACTCAAGCGGCAGCGGCCAACATTGATGTAAGTGCCATTGCTAACGCGGTTATTACTGAGCAATTAACGCAATACGCTACCCAACAAATCAACGTTGATTTAACAGTGTCACCCTTGGTGAGCGAACAATTAACTCAAGCGCAATTAATAGAAATTATCGAAAGTAATATTGCTAATGAATTAAACATAGATATTGACCAAATTACACTAGAACTATTAACACCCACGTACAGCATTGAACTATTAACACCCACTTACACAATTAAACACATACACTAAAAGGTACTACTATGAATTTTTCACACTATAAGGTTAAACAATATGGCGCTCAATACATCAAAGATAACGCAGATAAAATAGCGTTAGCACTTGACGTATTAAAAGCTGATACGCATGTACAAGCGACAAATAAGGTGATTGCTAGTGCATCAATGACAGGGGCAGATGTTACCTTGGCTGCAAACGGTGAAGATTTAGAAATAACAATCAACGGCAAATCTATTGACCCTGTAGCCACAGCCGACGCCATTGATGATCTCGTTGTGTTGATTTTTAACGACACAGGCACCGAAGTACTACTATGTTTAGACGCAACAGATCGCATTATCACTAATGATGCGGGAGATACAGTACAAATACCGGCATTACAAACGTTCGTGCGTGAACTAAGCGCGGTGTAATATGGATTACGTCTTCAAATTCATCAAAGATAGGGCTAATGTCGAAAAGTTTCGCGTTAACGTCAGAGACCCTGTAAATGGCAACAACACACTAAATCCTGCGCTTTTATCAAAGATTGAATTGATTGCAGGCGCGATTGTTATATCCAGTGAAACGGATGAAATAACATGGGATGGAGATATTATTCAAATCAAACCGAGTGCCGAAAACTTAGACGCATTGCCAAAGAAATCACATTCCACATTGGTCGCGTACAAAAATGATACGGGTACAAATATAGGAAAAGGTGTTGTGTTAGTTGTTGATTATAGTTGAGCGTGGCTTGTTATTTAAGTCGCATTAAAGGTGGTTTGACAGGGATTTAATCACCTTTAAATTATTTGTATTACTATGTTTTGATAGACTCTAATACTATTTTAATTATATATGTATATATAAGCAGAGCCATTGGAGTATCAATATTTACAAAACAGGCGGTTTATTTACTTTTTAAGCGACTTGGAATAGGTCGCCCATTTTACATTTTTAGTGGGTTCATTTTACATTTTTTTCGCGCGGCTACAACAGCCAAAATAGTAGTTCATTGCTCTACTAATTGACACTGTGGGGATAACTTTTTTTATAGGCGAAAAAAAACCTGCAATAAGCAGGTTTGTTTTTA
>Ga0209081_1001285_pt1 | contig 15065 bp, 12 predicted proteins | sample GOMGulsemesocosm_4_FD_184636 | JGI IMG/M metagenome (GOLD analysis project Ga0209081, IMG submission 184636) | Methane-oxidizing microbial communities from mesocosms in the Gulf of Mexico - GOM15B Gulf of Mexico (SPAdes) (version 2) | ecosystem: Environmental > Aquatic > Marine > Cold seeps... | reverse complement strand
AAAGAAATAACCGATCCTGATGATATAGATGCGTTACTTGAGTCAATGGATGTTGGAGAGGTTACACCTGTGGCAGAGCCTCAAGTTGAAGAAGATGCACAAAAAGAAATAACCGATCCTGATGATATAGATGCCTTACTTGAGTCAATGGATGTTGGAGAGGTTACGCCTGTGGCAGCCCCTCAAGTTGAAGAAGATGCACAAAAAGAAATAACCGATCCTGATGATATAGATGCCTTACTTGAGTCAATGGATGTAGATATTCAAAAAGGTAACAGCGGCTCTATTGAAAGTAGCGAAGCCGAAGAGCCAGCTCAAAGCGAGATAGAAGAAGATACCAGTGAAGCTGATGTTAGTGAGAATATAGCTAAAATTGAAAGCTTAACTGAAGAGTATGTTGCCCCATTATTATCAGCAGATTTCAGTGATGTTTTGGTAAAATCATCCCCAGAGGAACCAGAAGAAGTAACCGAACCTGAAGAAATTCAAATTAATAACGATGTTGTTGATGATTTTGATATTGCCGATCTTATTGATAATGTTACTCAGCAGAGTGAAGATTTACCTGAAAAAGATGAAATATTAGATATTGGTGATGATTTAATTTCAGATTCTTTTGATGAAGATACACTTGCTGAACTGTTAAATGATAAAGAGTCTGAGTATGCAGTTGAGTTATCGCCTGATTTTTCTGATCAGAATGTGCTTGCCGATTTACTCAATGATAATGAAGAAAGCAGTGATAATCAAGTTTCAGAAGCAAATGAAATAAATGATATTCAAGAGTTAGATAATTTAGACTTTGATGAATTATTGGCAAATATTGAAGAAGAATCGAGTGTTACTAATCAACCTGCTGATTTTAATCAAAGCCATGATGTAAGTGATGAAATAACGCTTGCAGACTTTGATAACTTTAATACAACACCTAGTGCTGATTTTACCCCAAGTGACATTGATGGTAGTGATGAAATTAAGAATGAAGAAAACTTTGTTTCTGTTGACTCATTACTTTCTGATAGCCAATATGAAGTAAGTACTAATGAACCTTACGAAAAAGCAAACATTGACGTTGGTCTAAATGAGTTTCCTGAGTTTACTGACGACGTTAACCAAATAGATGTCGACATTGATGAAAATGGCATAGCAGCTAAACTCGATTTAGCTAAAGTATACCTTGAGATTGGCGATGAAGATAATGCTCAAGTCATCTTGAAAGAAGTACTTAAATTGGGTGATGCCCAACAGCAAGCTCAAGCACAAGATATGTTAAACGATCTATAATATCCAAGGCTTCTATTGGCATAGCACAGTAAAATAATAGATAATGCGCCACTTTGATTAATACTTGTCTTTCAATATTGAAAACAAGAAAAAAGCGGCGTTTTAAGAGGTTTACATGCGTTATGCGTTGGGTGTCGAATATGATGGTAAAAATTATTGCGGTTGGCAAAGGCAAAAAAACGTTGTAGGTGTACAGCAAAAGCTTGAGCAAGCCCTATCAAAAATTGCAGATGAACCCATTGAAGTTGTTTGTGCTGGCCGCACAGATACGGGTGTTAATGCGACCAATCAAGTAGTTCATTTTAATACTGATAAAATTCGCAAAGATGTTGCTTGGACATTAGGTGTAAATACACATTTGCCTAACGACATAGCGGTAACTTGGGTTAAAACCGTCGATGATGAATTTCATGCTAGATTTAGTGCCACAGCGAGGCGTTATCGTTATATTATTTACAATAATAGATTACGTCCAGCTATTTTAAGTTATGGTATTAGTCATTGTCATTATCCTTTAGATGAGAAACTAATGCACCAAGGTGCACAACATCTTATTGGTAAGCACGATTTCACTTCATTTCGTACTGTACACTGTCAATCACACTCTCCTGTACGCACTATTGAGCACTGTGAAATTACTCGTCAAGGTGAATATATTATTGTTGATATCAAGGCAAATGCTTTTTTACACCACATGGTACGAAATATTGTTGGTAGTTTGATACGAGTAGGGCAGTCGCAAGAAAGTATAACTTGGATAAAAGAAGTTCTTGAACTTAAAAACCGTTGTATGGCTGGTGTAACAGCACCACCAGAAGGGCTGTACTTTGTAGAAGTTGATTATCCTGAACAATTTGAACTCCCTAAAAGACATTTGGACCACTTTTTTTAAACTAGTTGTATTTAATGTGGTACTTTATTAACAAGACAGACCAGTTTTTTATATAAAACATAGGTTAAAGTGTGTTCTAATTCACGGTTAAATTAGCATTCTTTTTTGAAATTGACCTTTTGTAAGTGTTTTTCCTGCAAAAAGTCGAGTCATATTCGTTGCAATAGGCAAAAATAAAATTATGAGCTGGATTGAAAAAATTCTCCCGAAAGCAAAATCTACCCAAAAACGCAATATTCCCGAAGGCGTTTGGAGTAAGTGTTCTTCATGTAATGCGGTACTTTATAAAGTTGAGTTAGATAAACAGATTTCTGTTTGTCCAAAGTGTGATCATCATATGCGTATTAGTGCGCGTAAGCGCATTGATAGCTTTCTTGATCAAGATAATCGTCAAGAGCTAGGTGAAGAGTTTGAAGCACAAGATATATTAAAGTTTAAAGACTCAAAACGTTATAAAGACAGATTGACTGCTGCCCGTAAAAGTACGGGTGAAAAAGATGCCTTAGTTGTAATGAAAGGTGAATTACACGGTATGCCTGTTGTTGCAGCTGCATTTGAGTTTGCATTTTTGGGTGGCTCAATGGCATCTGTTGTTGGTGCCCGCTTTGTTAAAGGTGTTGAATATTGCCTTGAACACAATGTACCGCTTGTTTGTTTCTCTGCTAGCGGCGGTGCTCGTATGCAAGAAGCATTAATTTCTTTGATGCAAATGGCAAAAACCAGCGCAGCATTAGCTAAAATGAGTGAAAAAGGTTTGCCGTATATTTCAGTATTAACTGATCCAACTATGGGCGGTGTATCTGCTAGTCTTGCTATGCTTGGAGATATTAATGTTGCTGAGCCAAAAGCATTAATTGGTTTTGCTGGTCCTCGTGTTATTGAACAAACGGTACGAGAAAAATTACCAGAAGGCTTTCAACGTAGTGAGTTTTTATTAGAAAAAGGCGCAATTGATATGATTGTTGATCGCCGTAATATGCGTGAAACATTAGCGCGTATGTTAGCTAAATTTATGGGGAAAAACAGTCCTCTATAGCTACAAGCACTAAAAGCTATGAGTTTCGAAAATATCACACTTTTAGTCTTGTGTTTTCGAAACTAGTGACTCGAAACTTAATACAAGCCTAATTATGTCAAAACAAAATGAAAGCCACTCCGGAGATTTTAAAAGTCTTAACGAGTGGCTTTGTTATTTAGAAACCATCCATAATACTGAAATTGATCTTGGTCTATCTCGTATCAGCAAAGTTGCTAAGCATCTAAATGTTGATCTTAGTTTTGCTTGCGTTATTACTGTTGCAGGTACTAATGGCAAAGGTACAACTTGTGCTTTTTTAGAAAATGCTTTGTTTGGAGAAACGTTAAACAAGCAAAAAGTTAAGACTCAAGTACAAAAAATTGCTGTTTATTCATCTCCTCATATTGAACACTTTAACGAGCGATTACGAATTAATAAACGTGATATTGATGATCACTCACTTATTAGTGCTTTTGAGAAAATAGAACTAGCGCGAGGAGATATTTCTCTGAGCTATTATGAGTACACTACGTTAGCTGCTTTTTTAGTGTTAATGGTTGTTAAGCCAGAAGTTATTATTTTAGAAGTTGGTTTGGGTGGTCGCCTTGATGCAACCAATTTAATTGATGCTGATGTTGCTGTGATCACTAGCATTGATTTAGATCATCAAGCTTTTCTTGGTACTGACAGAGAAACGATTGGTTTTGAAAAAGCGGGTATTATGCGCGCTAATCAGTATATTATTGTTGGCGATCCTGATGCACCGCAATCAGTATTAGATTTTGCGAAAAAAGTGAATGAAGAGTTACCTAATGTAGCTCAAGAACATGCAAATAATAACATAAAAGTTCGAAATAAAGATTTCAATACTAAAAATCCAAGTTCAGTTGCTGCGCAAACTACTCAATATTGGCAATGGCAGTGTATAGAATCGGCAAATGGTCGTAATAAAACTAAATTTTGTTTAAATAATTTAATTAGAACACATATTCCTCAAGATAACGTTGCTACAGCATTAATGGTATTACAACAGCTTGGTGTTAATCTAAATACAGCTAAGGTTAATGCTTTAATTGAGCAGACCAAGGTGGCAGGTAGAACCGAACTATTTAAAGGGAATGAGTTTAAAGGTGCTAATTTCCAAGAAAATAATATGCAACACCAATGCGATGTTATGTTAGATGTTGGCCATAATCCTCATGCAGGGCGCTATTTAGCAAAAAAATTAGCTCAGTTTAAATGTCAAAATCAATATCCTCGAATTATTGCTGTTGTGGCAATGTTATCGGATAAAGATATTAGTAATACTCTATCGCCTTTTAGTGAGGTAGTAGATGAATGGTATGTTGCTCCGTTAACTGTACCAAGAGCAGCAACATCAGCTCAAATGAAAACTGAGTTGACAAGCTTTACTAATTTTATCAATTGTTTTGACAATATTACTCAGGCATTTAAAATGGCTAATCAAAAAGCTGAATCGAGCGATTTAATTCTTGTTTTTGGTTCTTTTTATACGGTTGCTGAAATTAGGCAATGTTTGATTTAATTTTAGTTTGATTTTTTATAAAAGCCTTAAATTACTTGGAGTTTCTTTTGTCTACACCGTTCCAAAATCGCCTTGTTGGTACTATTATCGTTGCTGCTGCAGTAATCATTTTTTTACCTGATGTGCTTGATGGTAAAAAAAAATCTAATCAAGCTGATTTTGATGCTATTCCCCAAGCGCCAACCTTTACAGGAAAGATAACGAAAAAAACTTTTCCAGAAAAAAAGTTAGTGTTAAAAGAAAAGCCAGTTACTTTTAATGAACAAGCAAAAGATGATCTGTTGTTAACCAACAATGAGCCATCGCTTCAAAAATCAGCTGACATTATCAATGGTGATAATGCAAAAGTTACTCCAGCGACTAAAATAAAAAGCATTGCGGTTAAAAGTACTAAAAATAAACCGGCAATTGCAAAGCCTACCTTAGGTCAACAACCGCCTAAAGCCATGAATAAAGAAGCATGGGCCATTCAGTTAGGTAGTTTTAAACATAAAAGTAATGTAGCGGAGTTAGTTACTAAACTAAAAAAGAATGGTTATACCGTTTTCACTAAGCCAATTAAAACTAAGCAAGGCGTGTTAACAAAAGTTTTTGTTGGGCCTGAGCTGATCAAAGTATCCTTAACAAAGAAACTTCCAGCATTGAAAAAACTGACTAATGTGCAAGGCAAAGTAGCTCGTTTTTATCCGACTAAATAAATACATTATGATCAAAAAATTTTAGGTAATTGCATTTTTATTCTGGTAGAATGCGCGGCTTTATACTCATGATACTTTAAAATGTCTATTTCAGGACTACTGAGCAATGCATGATCAAGGCGCATCTTTTTATTAATGGTTCTTCCCTTAAAAATAGATGCAACGCGCATGATTTGCTCAGCAGTCCTCGTAGGGCGAGTTTAAAAGGCTTATATGCTACGTTATTGATTTAGACAAGGGAATAACCATTCTCTTCAATCAATGCCTTACCTCTAAGCCTTTTAATTCTCGCTGAAACGAGCATTTTGAGGTAAGATGAGTATGTTTAATGAGAAACTTAAATTATGGTTTGGATAGATTATGCCATTTTGGCAGTAATAGGGTTATCAACACTAATTAGTTTGGTACGAGGTTTTGTTAAAGAAGCTGTATCATTAATTATTTGGATCAGTGCCTTTTTTATTGCTAGTACTTTCTATGCGAATCTTGCCAATCTTCTTACCAATATCTCTGATCAATTCTTACGAAATGCAGCAGCAACCGCGATTTTATTTATAACTACCTTAGTACTAGGCGCTTTAGTTAATTACCTTATTGGGCAGTTAGTAAACAAAACTGGGCTCTCGGGTACTGATCGTGTTTTAGGCTTAGTTTTTGGTGCCTTACGTGGCGTGTTAATAATCAGTGCTGTGCTATTCTTTATGGATGCTTTTACTGGTGCAGCAGCAAGTGATTGGTGGAAAAGCTCACAATTAATACCTGAGTTTAGGTTAGTTGTTGAGTGGTTTTTTGAGTATATCAAGCAGTCATCAAGTTTTCTAACTTAGTGATAATTTTTAATATTATTAATTAAGTTCCAAGCGGAGAAAAATTCATGTGTGGTATTGTTGGTATTGTCGGTAACACTCCGGTTAATCAATTTTTGTATGACGGATTAACTGTGTTACAGCATCGCGGACAAGATGCAGCGGGTATTGTTACTATTCATGACAATACCTTTCGCCTAAGAAAAGGCAATGGTCTAGTAAAAGATGTGTTTCATACTCGTCATATGATGCGTTTACAAGGCAATATTGGTATTGGCCATGTTCGCTATCCAACAGCGGGCACTTCAAGTTCTTCTGAAGCTCAACCTTTTTATGCTAATTCACCTTACGGAATATCTTTAGCTCATAATGGTAATTTAACTAATGCAGAAGAGTTAAAGTATTGGTTAAATACCGAAGCTCGCCGTCATGTAAATACAACTTCAGACTCAGAGTTACTGTTAAATATTCTAGGGCATGAGCTACAACAAAGTGCTAATGTTTCATTAACACCAGATGATATCTTTACTGCGGTTGCTAATGTTCATAAACGTGTTCGTGGTGCTTATGCAACAGTCGCTCTAATTGTTGGTTATGGCATGGTCGCTTTTCGTGATCCAAATGGTATTCGTCCTTTAGCTTTTGGTAAGCGTGAAACTGAAAAAGGCACCGAATATATGATTGCTTCTGAGTCAGTTGCTCTTGATGCTTGTTCATTTGAATTTGTACGTGATGTAGCTCCAGGTGAAGCGATATTCTTTTCAGAAAATGGACAAATACATAGTCAGCAGTGTTCAGAAAATCCAATTTATAACCCATGTATTTTTGAATTTGTATACTTTGCTAGACCAGATTCAACCATGGATAAAATGTCTGTTTATGCTTCTCGAGTTGAAATGGGCACTAAGCTTGGGGAAAAAATAGCTAAAGAATGGGATGATGTTGATATTGATGTTGTAATTCCAATTCCTGAAACGTCATGTGATATTGCTCTGCAAATTGCGAATCAATTAGACTTACCATACCGTCAAGGTTTTGTAAAAAACAGGTATATTGGTCGAACTTTTATCATGCCAGGTCAAGAGCAGCGTAAAAAGTCTGTTCGCCAAAAGCTTAATGCCATAGGTACAGAGTTTAAGGGTAAGAATGTTTTACTCGTTGATGATTCAGTAGTGCGCGGAACTACCTCGGAGCAAATTATTGAAATGGCTCGTGTCGCAGGTGCTAAAAAAGTTTACTTTGCCTCTGCTGCACCTGAAGTACGTTTTCCTAATGTGTATGGCATTGATATGCCTAGTGCTAATGAGTTAATTGCCCATGGCCGTGATGTTGATGATATTTGTAGTTTAATTGGTGCAGATAAGCTTATTTTTCAATCTATTGAAGACTTAGTTGCCGCTGTTAAAACTGGTAATCCAGAAATCAAAGATTTTGATACCTCAGTGTTTGATGGTATCTATATTACCAATGATATAAATAGTGCCTATTTAGAAAGGCTTGATGCTATGAGAAATAATAGTAGTAAAGAGGAGTCAGATAAAAATGCCGACTCAATCATTGATATGCATAACGAAGGGGCTGAATAAACTCAAGTTACCAGTAAGAGAAGTATCGAGTAGCCAGTAAGAGAAGTATCGAGTAGCGAATACAATTGTAAGTGACGAGTTTCGAAGTACCATTTCAAATAGTATAGTATCTTTGTAATAGTATCTTCGTAAACTCGCTACTCGCGTCGATACTAACTTACATATTCAGGCCCAAAACCCATAGTCCACATCACTGCACTAAAAGCCATAATACCAACCAATAGAACTAAACCACAGGTTACTACCGAACTTGAATAAATAAAGCCTTTTTCTTCTGGAATATTCATCATAATAGGCACACCTGAGTATAATAAATACACAGAGTAGCTAGTAGCGGCAAGCCCAGCAAGTGTAACAAACCAAAGTACAGGAAACAGTGCTGCCACACCAACCATTAACATAGGTGTTGCCGTGTAAGCTGCAAGCTCTAAGGATTGAACAAAACTTGGTTTAGAGTCAAATGTTTTAGCCATCCACTGAATTAAATAGGCAAGTGCAAATACACCTATAACTAAAGCAATATACATGGCTACAGCCATTAATAGAGCGCTACTTTGGCTTATTTTTATAGGATCACCAACACCTATTGTCCAACCTATATGAGCTGCCGCATAATAACCACAAATTGCAGGAATTAACGCTACGACTAAAATATGCATTAAACTATACATTAGACTTTCATGTCGCTTTTCAATTGTTTGCCATTCATCTTTTGGATGAGTGTATAATCCCCAAATATGATTTAATATCATAAAAACTTCCTCTTGCAGTCCCCAATAAATTATCTAGCTATCTGCTGTTTAAGCTTATTTTTCTTTGTTAAATAAAGTTGCTAAATAAACGTTCGACGTTAATAATTTTTTGTCGATACCTTATTTATGAGAGATGGTTGAGCATTCGTCAAGGGATGATTGGAAAACAGGTATAAAAACATGAAAATAATTTGTTTTTATATTCAAAATAAATAAAAACAATTCTGCTTATGGTTTATAGGAATAAAAAACAAAATTATTACTATTTAACTTTAATCTTTCTTTTAAGAGTGAAACTGTTTTAATTAGGATACTTTTATTCTTACAATTTTCATTATTTCAATATCAAAACCTGCGACTGTTTCGTTATCAGGATAATAAGTAATGTTTACTTGTTGTCCTTTTAGGCTTTTATAGATTTTTTTTCTTTTGTATTTAAAGGGTACATTGATTTTATCAAGCATAAGAGTATTTAAATACCAGTCATCTAATTCTCGTTGTACATGAGAAACAACTTTAATATTATCGGTGTGAGTCAGCTCGTGATGCTGCTCAATTAATTGCTTGCTGGGATTGTTTCTTGATGAAGTTGTCATGATTTGGTTGCTCCTAATGAATGTGTATCTCTTTAGTTTATAGGTACGTCACTAGTAGAACTAGACAAGACAACGCTAATACTCGATAAAGACACACCTGAAACACAATAAACACGTTGTAATATTGATATTGTTGAGCTTCACTCGAATGTTAAGTTTAGATTATACCAAGTGAAGTACTAAATAACCCACTTAGTGATAATTTAAAGTTATTATAGTCGATAGAATAAATGTTAACTCAGCTTTTTGCTTATCCTAAATATTCAATTCTATGTTTCTTATTGAAATATTGGATGTTGATTTCATTTTGTTAGATTAAACGATTAAGCTAGTAATTTTTATTATATAACGCTAAAGTTACTTATTCCTGTATTAGAAATATTGTTTTTTATTTACTGACATTATTTCAAAAAAAAATAACTTCTTTCATGTTGCAAGTACAGTAATTAGCCTAAATGGCAACAAAGATTAGTACAATTGGTTTATGAGAAGTAAAGGGAAGAGGTTTAATAATGAATTACCCTTATAGGCATTCTTACAAACAAGGATAGCGAGTTAAATAAAAATAATAATAAATGAGCCATTAAATGAATTTATTAAATCATAGAGTTACAACAATTGAAAACCTTAGTGTTTTCATTGAAAAATTTGATAATAATAATCAAACGTTTATACAAATATTCTGTGGTGACTTTAATTTAACTAAACTTCAAGATGTTTTAAATTTATTAACAGCAAAACTTCCCTTGTCTAACATTATTGGCTCATCTTCAGCAGGTGAAATATGCAGTGGTGTTATTTCAAGAGAAAGTATTTTAATTTCATTCTCATTCTTTGAAAACGTTAAAGTAAATACTTATTATTTTCCAATTGCAAACTTTGAAAGTGGTGTGAAAGCAGCTAACAAAGTTATTCAAACTGATACCAAAGCATGCATACTATTTAGTGAAGGCCTTAACGAAGACCCTGAATCTTTTTTAAATGGTTTTTCTTCAATAAATAAAAATGTAGTTTTAGCAGGAGGAAGTGCAAGTGATAACTTTGAGTTTGCTAAAACCTTTGTAATAAAAGGAAAAAAGATTTTTAATGAGGGTATTGTTCTTGCAAGTTTAACCAGCAAAACCTTAACGGTATCAAATCAATATGCGCTTGAATGGACACCTATAGGTAGGGATATGTTCATCACAAAAGCGGATAACAACGTTGTGTATGAAATAGATAACAAACCAATTTTAGATGTTTTTTCTTACTATCTTGGTGCTGACGCAGTCAAAAATATTCCACAAAACATCATGGGATTTCCTTTAATAAAAATAGAAAACGGTACCAGTATAGCTAGATCAATGGTAGGTCAAACCGAAGATAACGGGTTTCTTTTTGCAGGGCATTTAAATAATGGCGACAAAGTAAAGTTTGCGATTGGCAACCTTGACGATATTTTGGCCAATGCACCTAAACTCCAATTAAAATTGATTAAAGAGGCTGTTGAGGCAACTTACATTTATTCATGCTCAGCTAGAGACTTATTTCTAAAAGAGCATTTAAATTATGAGTTTGGACTTTTAGAGGATATAGCACCAACAGTTGGTTTTTTTACTTATGGTGAGTATTTTCATACAAAAGAAAGAACTCAAATTTTAAATATTACTACAACAACACTCTCTCTTTCAGAAAGCAATAAGCTACCAAATAATCAAGAAAAATTGGAAGTGACACCTAAAAGCTCGATGATTAAATCATTGACGCATCTTGCCAATACCACACAAAAAGAACTAGATACTAATATAAACTTTTTAACTCAATACAAATCAGCTTTAGATCGAAGTGGTATTGTATCTAAAGCTGATAAGGCTGGAATAATCATTTATGCGAATGATAATTTTTGTAAAATATCGGGTTACTCTCAACAAGAATTGATTGGATCAAGTCATAATATTATTAGGCATCCAGATACGCCTAGTAGTTTATTTAATATAATGTGGACTACCATTCAAAGTGGAAAAATATGGCGAGGCACTTATAAAAACCTGACAAAATCAGGGAATACTTATTATGTTAAAACGGTAATATCTCCTATTCTTGATGATAATGGCAATATTATTGAATATTTGGCTATAAGAACAGATATTACGGACGTCATTAAAAAAGATGTTCTGATCAGAGAAAGTTTTACTGATTCATTGACTGGTCTTTATAATCGGCATGCGCTGTTAAATAAACTTAAAGAAAATGATGAAAGTATTTTAATTTTATTGAACTTAGACCGTTTTTCAGAGATAAATAACTATTTTGGTTATGATGTCGGCGATCAAGTATTGATTAAACTATCATTAAAGTTAAAAGTGATTTTTAAAAATAATAAAAATATTTTTAGATTTTCTGCAGATAATTATGCTGTGATAATTAAACTAGACAATACGATGAAAAATTTAAAAGGTACCATACGTGGTTTTATTGATAGTTTAGTAGGTAAAGATAATTCCTGTGAGATTAATGGTCATACTATATTTTTAGATGTTAGTTTTGGTGCAGCTTACGGTCAAAATAAAAATCTTTATAAGCAAGCTCATGTTGCTTTAAAAGAAGCGAAATCTATACAAAAAAAACTAGTGATTTATAATGATGAAAATAAATTAGAAATTAAAATTAAAAATAACATTGATATTATTAATGAAATTAAATCAGCTATTAATGACAATCGTATCGTTCCTTATTACCAAGGGATTGTTGATAATAAAACTAAACAAATTGTAAAATATGAATCTTTAATGCGTTTGATTAAAAAAGATGGCACGATACTTTCACCTTTCTTTTTTTTAGAGCAATCCAAAAAGGCTAGGAGCTATCAATATCTTACACAAATAATGGTAGCTAAAACCTTTGAAAAATTTGCAAATCTTGATTATGAATTTTCTATTAACCTAGCATTTAGTGATATACATTCAAGCAAGACCATGCGTGTTTTACGTGATAATTTAATAAAATATGACTGTGGGAAACGGTTAATTATAGAAATTGTTGAAAGTGAAGGTTTTGAGTATTTAGAAGAAGTGACTCTATTCATAAAAAAAATAAAAGAATATGGTTGTAAAGTTGCTATTGATGACTTTGGCTCAGGTTATTCTAATTTTTCATATTTAACGAAATTAGATATTGATTTTATTAAAATAGATGGCTCTTTAATTCAAAACATTGATACAGATGTAAATAAAAGATTTGCAGTAGAAAGTATAATATATTTCGCTAAAAATAAAGGTATTAAAACCATTGCAGAGTTCGTTGAAACCGAATCAGAGTTTAACTTTCTTGTCGAGTTAGGTGTTGATTACTCTCAAGGGTATTTGTTTTCTAAACCACAAAAAACGCTAAGTTAACTTACTATTATTGTATTTACCTTAGGCAATACCCGTAGATACAGAAATGAAATTATAGTTTTGGTATGCCACTATGAAATTTAAAATCTTCATCAGGTGTATTGATTAATTCAGCTTCAACCTTACCAAAATGAGTAATACGCTCATTAATGTCAATATTTTCACCTGCTACTTGCTGCGCTAATGTTAGGTAGTCTTGGTAATGCCGCGCTTCAGAACGCAATAATGACACATAAAATTTATTTAAGTCATCATCAAGATGTGGCGCTAATTTAGCGAATCGTTCACATGAGCGAGCTTCAATATAAGCACCAATAATGAGTTTGTCTATAAGAGCATTGGGTTCATAGGTTGTCACGTGTTTCATCATGCCTTTTGCATAACGACCAGCTGTTATTCCATCAAACGGAATATTTCGGTTTACCATAATCTCTAATACTTGATAAAAATGGTGCAACTCTTCTTTTATCAGTAACACCATTTTATCAATAAGATCTTGGCTATAAGGTGACTTCCCTTTGGAAGAACTACTTTTGGGTAGAATAGCTTTAGTCAGGTTGTTTTTATTAGCTAAAGATTGTAAATCACCTTTTTTTCGATATAAAAAATCTTCATAAGGTTGAAACCATTCAAACAGTATTTTGCTACTTTCTTTGTCAACGGCATACTTACGAATAAGGAACATTGCGGTCTGCCCAGCCTTCAACTCACATGCGAGATGATCCCGTAGGATGATAGGTAAGTTTTCAACTTTTTTAGCTTCTTCAACCCAAGCATCAGGAGTTTCACATTGTAGAAAAGATTTAATAGGGGAAAGTAGTTGAGAATACGGCATTATATTATAGAACTCAGTTGTTTATAACTGGCTGATATTTTAACACAAGTTATCACCTATTCGTCACCTAGTTAAGATGTTAACGAATTATTCAGTAGTTCCATACTAGTAGGAGTAACTTTTAACCATGCGCCTTGCTCATACCAATCACCAAGAACAATTCGTTTAGCTTTTTTGTTATTGGCAATTAAATTATGTATTGCAGGCCTGTGAGTATGCCCATGAATTAACAGTTGGCTCTGGTACGCTTCAAGACAATTAACTACCTCATCAGGGGTTACGTCCATAATATCTTGAGATTTAGTTGCGGTAGCCGCAGTACTTTTTTTACGGTAATCAGCAGCGATTTTCTTGCGAACAAAAAGTGGCAGGCTTTTTATTAGTGTTTGCCACCACCATGACCGAGATTTCAACCGAAACTTTTGGTAAGCAATATCACGGGTACATAAAGTGTCGCCATGCATAATAACGGCTTTTTGGCCATACAAGTCAATTAAGTCGACTTCAGGCAATAATGTCATAGCTGACTTTTTTGCATATTTTTCACCTAACAAAAAATCTCGATTACCGTGAATATAATATATGTTAGTGCCAAAGCTTGACAGTGTTGTAAGAGCTTTAGCAATAGTTGCTAAGTAAGGGCTGTCATCATCATCACCAATCCAAGCTTCGAATAAATCACCTAATATATAGAGAGATTGTGCTTGTATTGCGTCATGTTTTAAAAAACGCAAAAAACAGGCGGTAATATCAGGCCTGTTTTGCGCTAGGTGTAAATCAGCAATAAAATATGTGATTGGTTCGTTTGATAAATGCATACAATTATTTATATAAGTATTAACAATTTTGCTTAGCGCGAATAAACTCCTACCTAGAATTTATTCAACAATGGCTGATTCAATTAAAATATCGTCTTTAGGTACATCGCCGTGGCCATACATATTGCCCGTTTCAACTAAAGCCATTTTATCTATTACTTCACCAAATACACAATAGCCCCAACCCTGTACAGATTCATTTTTAAAGTCTAAGAAGTCATTGTCAGATAAATTAATGAAAAACTGTGCCGATGCAGAGTGTGGCTCTTGAGTACGTGCCATGGCTAAAGTGCCACGTTTATTTCCTAAGCCGTTATTGGCTTCATTTTGAATGCTAGCACGACTCTCTTTCTCGTCTAAACCAGGCGCAAAACCGCCACCCTGAGCCATGAAACCTTTAATTACACGGTGAAAAATAGTACCGTTATAATGGCCTTCTTCAACATATTGTTGGAAGTTGTTAGCGGTATTTGGTGCTTTATCAAAGTTTAATTCAATCTTAATATTGCCAAGGGTTGTTTTTAAAATAATCATAGTGTTCTCGTCTACAGTAAAAATTAACAGAATTGTACGCTAAGTTATCATAAAGTGCATCTGCTATGGTGATTCAAAAGTACGCTTAGGGTACAATTCATTTTTATTTTAGATAACTAATCTTTTATTCATTGGAGTCGTTAACCCTCATGTTACAGATATACAATACTTTAACCCGTAAAAAGGAAGCTTTTACCCCAATTAACCCTGGTAAAGTAGGATTGTATGTTTGTGGTTGCACTGTTTATGACTTATGCCATATTGGTCATGCACGTACTTATATCAGTTTTGATAATATTGCTCGTTACATGAGGTTTTCTGGTCTT
>Ga0209081_1001282_pt1 | contig 15072 bp, 14 predicted proteins | sample GOMGulsemesocosm_4_FD_184636 | JGI IMG/M metagenome (GOLD analysis project Ga0209081, IMG submission 184636) | Methane-oxidizing microbial communities from mesocosms in the Gulf of Mexico - GOM15B Gulf of Mexico (SPAdes) (version 2) | ecosystem: Environmental > Aquatic > Marine > Cold seeps... | reverse complement strand
CGAGCCGGTCAGGTTTTACACTGCAAAAAACCTGGAGCGATGAGCGGCAGTATTTTGCGCTGCATTACCTGACGGTGAAGGCGTAGCGTCCTAGAAACTAGAAACTAGAAACTAGAAACTAGAAACGAGTTTTCCGCTCAGAGCTTGAGCGCCAGTTTGACGGTCGCTTCGCCCTCAGCGGCGGCTGGCACGGCGCAGCACAGCAGTGCCTCGTTTTCGGCCACTGTTGCTGAGTGGTCAGATTGATAGCTGACACGGCCCGCTAGCAGCGGCACTTTACAGGCGCCGCACTGGCCGCTGCGACAGCCAAACTCGGGCGCCAGTCCGTGCGCTTCGGCAAACTCCAGCAGACTGCCATCGCCCTGTGTCCAGGCCTGCTCCAGGTTCGAATCGGTAAACTCCACTATGGCCTCGCGGGCCACGGGCGCGGCTTTAAATACGCTCGTCAGTTGATCACTCGCGCGTTTCAGTGAGGCGGGACCAAACTCCTCCGCAAAAATACGCGCATCCGCAACCCCTAATTTGCGCACCATGTCATACATGGACTGCATAAAACCACTGGGCCCACACAGGTAGAAGTCGTAGTCATCAAGCGCTAACACCTCCTGTAAAAATTGTGCAGAGATTCGCCCCTGGTGATGATAGTCATGCCCCACTTTTAACGCTGAATCTGGCTGGCTTAATGCCCAAACGCTGCGAATGTGTCCCTTAGATTGTTGTGCTATTTTGTTTAGCTCTTCAAAAAAACCGCGCTGTAGGTGGTCGCGCGCCGAACTGATGAGTGTCACGGGGCGCGTGCGGCGGGTGCGAAAACCTTCAACCAGCGCGTGTTTTGCCATCGATAGCATAGGGGTAATGCCAATGCCCGCCGACAGCAATACGGCTGGGCGAGGCGCTGAGGCGTCAAAAGTGAAGTCCCCGCGAGCAGACTTGGCTTCCAAACTGTCGCCAACACAAAGATGCCGGTGCAGGTGGTCAGAGACAAGCCCTGCAGCTTTGTCACCCAGGGCGGCTTCACGCTTCACGCTGATGCGCAGGTATTCATCCGCAGGTGCGCTGGACAAGGTATAGGTTCTGATCAGCGATTTGCCGTTGACCGGTACTTTTATGGTTAGAAACTGACCGGCTTCAAATGCCGCTTGCCGGTGGCCCTGTGGCTGCAAATAGAATGAGCGAATGACGCTGCTTTCCTCTACCACGCGCACCACCTTATAGGGCAACCACTGATCCCTTTGTTGCTGCGCGCGCTGCTGGGCCTCGGCCTCACGCCAAGTACCGGTGAGCAGGGTGTTGGCCGAGTACTCGTTTAATTGCCAGCGCAGCGGCAATACGTGTTTTTGGTAGCGACCGTGATCTAGGTGGAATTTCCACAGTCGCTCGGCGCCGGCAAAATGCTGCGTCTCGTCGCTGTCCCATAAGACTTCGACCCTGCCGGTGAGTGTCAGCAGGTGGCCGTTTTCAAAATCGACGAACAGCAACCCCGCTCTGGGATTTTCGTGAAAGTTTCCCAGGGTATTAAAGTGATTGTTGCCGACGTAGTCTGGGATGGTCAGGCTGTTGCCGTTGACACGGATAAAGCCAGGTTTACCCCCGCGGTGTGACACATCGGCGCCGTCACTGGCCAGCTTGCTGCCGCTATTACTGCCGCTATTGTTAGCGCTGGCGACAAAAAATGTATCGCTGCCTTCTATCAGAGCGCGCATCTCAGCGGATAATTCGCTGACCTGATCAACCTGTGGGTCGGACATGGCCGCGGCTTCGACCGGTACCAATTCACGGCTTTGAATATACTGCGGGCAGTTGCCAAATGCTTGATCGATACGCAGTTCAATACCGCTTGAGGCGACGCGGGTGATGTGAGCCGCCAGGCGATTGCGCCTGCGCGTTGGCAGTTCAATGCCCAGCAGCCCCAACCGAGTGCCGCTGTGTAGGGCGTCGGCCAGAGGATCGCCAGCCACCGGCAAGGCATTGATGTTCATCGAGCGTGCATCAGCGCTGCTGATAAACCCGGCGGGATTGAACAGAATTGAAGCCCAGGGCCAGCCGTTTTGGTCCGCGTGGCCGACCAATACAAAGGGCAGTTGACGGTAGAATTCACGGTGCTGGTCGGGCATGTGGTCACGAATAACTTTGCGCCCAAATCGCTCTATACGCTCTCTGACACCGAGACGCTGTTGCAGGATCTGTTCGCCCCGATGAAACGGCGAGTCGCTGATGATATCCGTCATGCTGTTTACCTATCTTTTTAGGTGACACGCCACTAAACCTGAGGTGTTTGGTACCACTCGGGGCTGGGGGTGGGTACGCGCATTTTTTCACGTACCTGCTGCGCATTGTCTCTGTCGGTCAGTTTCTCAAGTAGGGTAAAGGCCACTTCTATTGCGGTGCCGGGCCCCGTTGAGGTAATGCAGTGTTCGTCACAGACAAGGGGGCGGTCGATAAAAGTGGCGCCGGTTTGCTGCAGTTGCTGTTTGCGTTGGCCGTGTTGCTGATGATAGATGGTGGCTTGGCGGTTTTGCAAAATACCCGCCCTGCCCAGCGCCAGTGATGAGACACAAACACTGGCGATGATTTTTTTCTGCTGGTGGAAAAATCGAATAACGTCGAGAAAGGTTTCGCTCAGTGCCTCCTGGTAAAAACCCGCAGCTTCAAAACCGCCGGGAATGGCCAGGGCATCGAAGTCGTTTAAATCAAGTGTGTGCAAATCTGTACTCGGCCGCAGGTTTAAACCAAAGGTGGTGGTGATTTCGGCCCGCAAGCCGGTATCGACCAACTCAATGGCTTCATTGCCGACCAGTGTGGCCCAGCCCAACACGTCGGTGAAAGCCGCCATTTCTAACGGCTCCACCCCGCTGGCCAATAATAGTAATACTTTTTTCATTGCCGCTGGCTCCTGTTGCTAGGCGCTTTTCCCGCCCCAGTGGCTGACGCCAGTGGGGCGGGGCGATACTGCATAGGCGCGATCGTTAGGCCGCCAAGCCGACTGCGGTGACTTGCATCGGGATAAAGCGAGGCAGGCTCTCGATGCGCTGCAGCCAAGCGCGGACGCGGGGGTAGTTTTCCAGTGATACGTCGCCTTCTGGTGCGTGGGCGATGTAGGTGTAGTTGGCCACATCGGCCAGCGTTGGCTGATCGCCGACCAACCAGTCTCGTCCCTTGAGCTCGTCATCCAGTACGGCCAGCAGCGCGTGGGCCTTGTTGATGGCCGCTTCTTTATCAACGCTGGCGCCAAACACATTGGCGAGGCGCGCGGTGGCTGGGCCAAACGCCAGCAGACCGGCGGCAATCGAGAGGTAGCGTTGAACCTGCGCCGCGGCGACCGCATCGACCGGCAACCAGCTTCGAGCCGCATCGTATTGGGTCGCCAGGTAGCTGATGATGGCGTTGGAGTCTGACAGGGTAATGTCGCCGTCTTCCAGTACCGGCACCTGGCCGAAGCTGTTCTTCTTCAAGAAATCAGCGGTCTTGTGCGCCCCGTTTGCCAGGTCAACGGTGATGATTTCCGCATCCAGACCAAGCAGTGACAAGAACAACTCGACGCGGTGTGAGTGGCCGGATAGGGGAAAGCGATGCAGTTTGATAGTAGACATAATTAACTTCCTATTTTTACAGTGGTGAGCCCTTTAAAGCCCTGGGTTAAATTCGTTTTACACGCTGGTCAATACAGGGTGCTTATGGCCGTTTGGGCTTGGTAAGCGATTTTGCTGCTCTAGCTTGAGCAGCTCTTCAAAGCCGCCAACGGACAACTCGTTGATAAAAACCTGTGGGTAGCTGCGGTTGTGAGTGCGGCTGCGCAGGGTGTTGTCGTGTTGCGGGTTTTGGTAGACGTCGTATTCGGTAAAGCTCAGACCCGTCGCGGTGAGCAAGCGCTTGGCGTGGGTGCAGTAACCACAGCCCGGACGGGTGTAAATTTCTATCTTGGCCATGCTCTTGTTCCCTATGCCCGGCGCGTCATAAACGTCTGGGCGGTGATTGATGTCGATGGAGTGAAGTATCCGGATTCAGGCGGTGTTGATAAATGGGGGTGTTGTAGAATGATTGTCAATGATATGTTGACAGTCTATGGATACACTTGATGGCATGAAAACAGTCGTAGCGGTGGTGGAGACAGGCTCCTTTACCGCCGCCAGCGAGCGCTTGAATATCTCCAAGGCGCTGGCGAGTAAATATGTGGGGGAGGTTGAAAGCCGCCTGAACGTGCGGCTATTTCACCGTTCCACCCGCAAGCTGGCGCTGACCGAGGCCGGCAAGCGCTACTACCAGCAGGCGCTGCCGCTGCTTGAGGAATTTACCGAGCTGGTCGATAGTGTGACCGGCGAGCAGTCCTCGCCGCAGGGATTGCTGCGTGTCAGTGTGCCCGTCGCCTTTGGTGAGATGAAACTGGCGCCTTTAATTCCGCAGTTCATGGAGCAGTTTCCGGATATCAGTCTGGAGCTGATCCTCAGCAACAGCCTGGTGGATATGGTTGAGGAGGGCATTGATGTGCGGGTGCGCATTGGTGGCGTCGATGACTCAAGCCTCATTGCTCGCCAACTCAAGACGCTGCCGCTTATCCTCTGCGCCTCACCCGAGTACCTGCAACGCCACGGCGAGCCTCAGACCCCGCAGGACATAAGCGAACACAATTGCATTATCGACAGCAATTTTCGCATAGGTAAGCACTGGCCAATGATTGACCCAGATGGCAAGACCGAAACGGTCAACGTCAGCTCGCGCATCGCCGCCAGCAGCCCCAGCGCGGTTAAAGAGATTGCCGCCGCCGGCGGTGGCATCGGCATGGTGCCGCGTTTTATTGTGGAGCCAGCGCTGCAGCAGGGCCTGTTAAAAGAAGTGTTACCGAGCTACCGCACCTTGGAGTTTGGCCTGTTTGCCATGTACCCCCACCGGCGTTATCTGCCCAAAAAAGTCCGCTGTTTTATTGATTTTATGGTTGCTGAGCTTGGCGATTAATCTCAACGGCCGGAAAGGGTTATGCCGAGAAGTGAAAAGTGAGAAGCGAGAGGTGTGAACAGAGAGACGAGAAGTGAATACAGAGAGCAGAGAGGCTAGAAGTAAAAAATAGAAGCGAGCAGAGAGGTGTGTTTGCGGTCTACCCGAAAAGAGAATATCTGCCCGCCAGGATGCAGGTGTTTATTGAATATTTAAGTCACACGCTTGAGACCACAGGGCGAGAGCCGTTACCGCATCCGGGTCGAAGTTATCCGCTGCTGATTGCTCTGCTGAATTTGTTGTCAGTTTTCGCCAAGTTAATCGACAGCCCTGACGCCATTTTTCAGCGATGCCCTTAGGTGTCCACCCGAATCGCGCCCGCGAGTTCATCGCCCTGGGGGTGTTCAAAGAAGCTTTCAGTGTGCGCAAACATCGCCGCTGTAACCTCTAGCGAGTAGGTCCGGCCCTGCTGCTGGTTGCGCTCGGTGACGCGTTGCTGGCGGGTGGCGGCAGCGGCTGTGACATAGTGCAGTTGAAAGCCCACGCCCTGCTCGAGCGCTTTAGTGCGAATGGCGTCGCGCTGGGTTTTATTCGCCGCCGCGCCATCTAGGATGACATCAATATTTTGCGCCAATAGTTGGCGACACAGCAGCCAAATTTGTCCCCGGCAGCGCTGATACTTTTCCGTGGCCCAGGCTCCGACCACCGACATGGGTTCACTGAGTAGACCCTCGGGTGCATCTGGCACAAATAGCTTGGCCAGCCACTCATCCTCAGAAAATCGAATGGCATGGTGTTGTGCGGCCAGGTCATGAGCGTAATGGGTTTTACCCGCGCCAATCGGCCCGCAAATCAGGTGAATCATATGTCTTCCATGGCTGTTGATAAGTTGTTAATAAGTTGTTGGTTACATCGGCGAGCCGGTGGTCATCGCCGATAAGTTCAGTCACCTGTGACCCTAATCATGTCCATAAGTTGCCGCTTATGTCGCCCTGACGGAATCGAAATTCCAGCCGGGACCGCCAAGCCTTAAGTCAGGTGCCCGGTTTTTACCCAGATGAGGGTGTCTTCTTTCACGTAGGGAAAGTGCACGCTGCCGTGTGGGCTTCGAATCCAGCTGCCCTTGGGGTAGTGGCCGTGTTCGTCGATCAACTCACCGCGAATCACATAGATCTCTTCACCACCCATATGACGGTGCATTTGGAAGCGCTCACCGGCTGGCCAGTGCACCAGTGCCGTGGACTCAGTGCCAAACTGATGCAGGGGCATGACCCTAAGATTGCCGCTGCCGGGCAGCCATGGGGTCTCATTTGTATCGACGCAGAGCCGCTCGGTATCACCGATTTGAAATTGATGTAACTTCACCAAGATGGTGCAGCCCTCTTTACTGAAGGGGGCGTGTTTGAAACCCTCGGGGTTGCGAAAGTAGCTGCCGGCACCATAGTCGCCGCTCTCATCGGAGAAGACACCGTCCAATACCAGTATCTCTTCACCGCCCGGGTGATCGTGGCGGTTAAAGCGAGCGCCCGGTGCATAGCGCACGATACTGGTGGCGTGGCCGCGCTCAGCCTCTTCGCGTGCCAGCGGTTTACGCAGCACACCGGCGGCGGGGCTTGCTTGCCACTCCTGCTCGCGCTCATGAATGACCACGCGTTGGGAAAAATCCATATTCAACATTTTATTCTCTCGGCTTGTAGGGCCCGCTGATCGGCGGGCGGCTTTCAGTGCTGCCAGGTAGCGAGCTAGGGGCTATGAAGGCAGCATATCAGGCGCTCTTTTTTAATGCGTCAGGGGTCGATAACGCCGGCGCCTGTGACAACTTTGAGTGGGCATCGCGCAGTGCAGTGCGCAGTCCCTCTTCGATTACCGGGTGATAAAAAGGCATCGCCAGCATTTGCTTGAGCGTCATCTCTTGCTGCCTGGCCCAAGCTAATAAATGCCCTATGTGCTCGGCCGCTGGGCCAAACATTTCTGCGCCTAAAAACAATCCGCTGTCCTGCGCGGCATAAACCTTCAGCAGGCCTTGGTTTTTACCCATGACCCGACTGCGACCCTGCCCCTCAAAAGAGACCTGGCCAACAACATAGTTCTCGACCCCTAGCGCCGTGTACCGCTGCTGAATCTCTCGCAGGGATAAACCCATCGACGCCACCTGCGGTTCGGTAAAGACCACCGACAGCGGCGCCCGGCGCAGACCTGTTTGAAGCTGTGGGAATAACCCCGCATTCCTTCCTGCAATGGCGCCTTCATCGGCGGCCTCATGCAGCAGTGTCAGGGTATTGTTGGCATCGCCGGCAATGAATATATGTTTTGCTGAGGATTGCATGGTCTGGGGATCAAACACGGGCGCGCCCTGTGCATCGAGTGTTATGTCGATGTTTTCAAGCCCCAGGGTGTCGACATTGGCCTTGCGTCCAGTCGCCGCTAACACATAGTCAAAATGTTCGGTGATTGGGTGACCGCCTTGATCGTTAAAGCTTAGCAGCACGCCACCGGGGGTTGCCTCCACGCTGTTGATGCTGGCCTTGGCATCAAAATAAAATTCCTGGTTAAAGGTTGTCAGCGCATAGCGACGGATCTCGGCATCCTCAATGTTGGCCACCGAGCCGCTGCGGCCAAATACCTTCACCCTGACGCCTAAGCGGCTCAGGGCTTGGCCCAGTTCTAGTCCGATAACACCTGGTCCAAATACCGCCACAGATTCCGGCAGCTCGGCTAGCTCAAAGAGGTTGTCGTTGGTAAGCAGGCGACTGCCCAAATCAGCGATCAGCGCGGGCACGGCGGGTCGGGAACCAGTGGCGATGACGATACGCTTGGCCGTTATCTCTGTGTGCTGGTCAATAAGCAGCGTGTGGGCATCTTTAAAACGCGCAAAACCTTTAATCTTATGCGTCTGATCAAAGCCCTCAACCGACTCAAGCACAAAGCCGACAAAGCGGTCTCTCTCACGCTGAATTCTCTGCATCACGGCCTTGCCATCAATTCTCACGGGACCTGCGTGGACACCAAACATGTCGCTGTGGCGGGCGTGGTGGGCGCTGTCGGCGGCGGCAATTAATAATTTGCTGGGCATGCAGCCCACCCTTGCACAGGTGGTGCCGTAGTCGCCAGCCTCTATCAGCAGCACGCTATCGGTGGATTTCCTTGCGGCTCGATAGGCGCCCATGCCCGCAGTACCGCTGCCAATAATGGCGACATCTACGCTTTTCTTTTGCATTGTAAAAACCTCTGTTTAGGCGGCTGTTGAGTTGTTGTCTTTTTCAATTTCAGTGGCGTAGGCGCGCATAAATTGCATGATGTCGCGGGACTCGTACAGCCAGGTAGTTTTGCCCTCGGCCAAATCAATGCGCAGGCAGGGAACCTGTCCGCGGCCTCCCTGTTTGATCAGCTCGGTGCGATGGTGAGGTTGGCGCTGAATATGGCGCAGCGCTACATCCAGTCCAGTTTCCTGCAAGACCTGTAGGGTGATGTTACAAAACGGGCAACTGTCGTAGTAATATAATGAAAGCCCTTGAATCGTGTGCCTTGCTGCAGATGTGTTTGTTGTCATTGATTTGCTCCAGCCCAATTGTTTTTTCTTGTGTGGCTTATTATGCAAGGCTGGGCTGATATGAATATGTTGAAATGTCGTGGGTTCTTGTCATTTTGTCAGGTCCAGACGATTAGAGTGAGGACTGTATATGGGTAGTGAACCTGTCATCGATGCCTTGGCGGATGTGCTAAAAACCATCCGCTTAACTGGCAGTGCCTATTTCTGTTCAGATTTTACTTCGCCCTGGGCAATGGATGTGGCGGCGAGCAATCAGGGTTTGTTTCATGTTGTCGTGAATGGGCGCTGTTACCTGCAGGTGGAAAACAGTGAGGCGCCGATACACTTGCAGCAGGGCGACATAGTGGCCTTTCCAACCGGCGGGGCGCACTGGATTGGTGACCATGAAAAAAGCCGGAGGCTGCCTGCCGCCCAGGTGGTTGAAAGCATTCTCGCCGGAGACAATCCCTTTGGCAGCTCAGAAGAAAAAACACCCGCGATTCACACTTTGTTGTGTGGGTCTTTTTCCTATGACAACGCCATCAAACACCCATTCTTAAACGACCTGCCTTGTTTTGTTCATATTGCCGCGGCGCAGACCCCAGAGTTGGGCTGGTTGCGTGATTTGCTTCAGGTGTTATCCCGCGAGGCGCGGCAGCCAAGTCCGGGTTCGAGCATTATTGTCGACAGGTTAACAGAGGTGTTGTTTATTCAATTGATGCGCCATCAGATGGCCGGTAGCGCAAAAGAGTTGGGTTATATGGCGGCGCTGAATGATGCGCAAATAGGCAAGGCTTTGAACCTGATACACGGCGAGCAGGATGCCGACCTAACCGTTGAGCGACTGGCCGATGCGGTGGCCTTATCGCGCACGGCTTTCAGTGATAAGTTTTCAAAAATGGTGGGCATGTCGCCTAAAAGTTATTTATTAAACTGGCGCATGCAGCGCGCAAAATTGCAGTTGCAGGAAAAAAACTTAAAGATGATGGCGGTGGCCGAAAACGCGGGCTACGCCTCGGAGGCTTCGTTTAGTAAGGCGTTTAAAAATCTATTTTCCCTGACGCCGGGCCAGTTTAGGAATAAATAGTTAAGGGCCTTAGCCTTCTGGAGGCGGGGCTCGATAAATAGGGAGGCATTTGTTATTTCGCTGGCTGATGTTTATGCCCTAGTTGCTTTCAAATAAGGAGCGGATGATATCCGCTAGGCCCCCGGCTCGTCTTCTGTCGTGAGGGGCCGCTCCATATACGACTGCCCCGCTGTCGACCCATCAAACCCACAGCTTGCTGACCGCGTAATCATCAGTAAGCGCTTGGAATATTGGAATATTGAAATATAATTTATCGTATAAAACTAGGCCGTTAGTCATGCTAAGGTATGCGTTTTGGTTATAAGCGAACAAATGCTCAGACAGGTTTAGTGCCAGCACAAGGTTCCTGTTCGTTATTTCAATCGTTGTAGAAGTGAAGTATATGAAACTAAAGCTATTTGCCTCTGCGCCTCTATTCGCGATGACAGCCTTCTGCGCTATTCAGGCAGAGGCATCAGGTCAGGCTGAGGCATCGAGCGAGCCGGCGCCAGCGGGTTTCACCGACATGTCGCTGCAAGACCTTTTGGGGTTGGATGTTTTTACCTCGGCCTCCCTGCTGCCCACGCGAACATCCAAGGTGCCGGGTACCGCCTATAGCTTTCACCGTCGTGACTTTAATCAGTACGGTGCGCGCCGAATTGACGATCTGCTGCAATTAATTCCCGGCTTGCAGCTCAACCAGAACCGCAAGCGCCACAACGCTATCTGGGCACGGGGTTTACTGGGGCGTTATAACGATAAGATGGTGTTGATGGTCGACGGTGTGCGTATGCAGCACCTGTACTACGGACACTTTTCACTGGGTGATAACTTCCCGTTGGAAAGAGTCGAAAAGGTTGAAGTTCTGCTTGGGCCCGCCTCGAGCCTTTATGGTGCCAATGCCTTCGCCGGCATTATATCTGTGACCACCCGGGACTTTTCGGATCAACCGCAGCTGGAAGTAACCCTTGATGGCGGAGATAACCAGCGGGGCAAAACAACCGCAGGTTACAGCAGTCAGAAATTCCAGGCCTTTGGCAGCTATCTACACCAAGATGCGCCCTTTCGCGAAGAGCGCAAGAGCTTTATTGGCAGCGATGTCTTACAACCTCTCGATGAGCACTACCAAAGCTTACACATCAAGGCGCGGCCACTGCCCGGCTTAACCCTGATGGCGGGCTACAGTGAAAGTGAAACCCCATTTCTGTTTATTCCATCCAGCCAGGATGCCTTTATCGAAGAGCGCGCGCTCACTCTGTCGGCCCACCATGAATACGGCGACCTGAGCAGGGGCAAGTTGGAGAGCCAAATTTACTACCAAAATGACAAGGCCCGCGAGTTTGAAATCGAACAGGTGACCCAGACGCTGGGCTACGAAGAGTATCAGCACGCCACCATGGCTGGCGCTTCGTTTAACGGTTTCAAACAATTAAAAAATCACACCTTGGCCGCCGGAGTAAATTGGCAGCAAGAAAAAGCAGAGCGAATGACCACCGAAAGAGGCTTTCATTTTGCTCAGGGTTTTCTCTCACCCAGTATCAAAGGCAACCTGCTCTCAAACCCCTATATCCACAACGATAACTACGCCTTGTTTATTCAGGACGTGTGGAATATAAATTCGACACTCGACCTGACCGTAGGTGGCCGCGTTGATAAATTTGAACAATTCGGCGACTATTTCAATTACCGCACCGCGCTGGTGTATACCCCGGATGCCCGCCAAACATGGAAGCTGCTCTACGGCACTGCAATTCGCACACCCAGCTTTCGCGAGTACCTCAAGGTGCTTGAGGGCACAAGCTTCGTCGCTCCCACCCCCGCTGCGGAGAGTATCCAGTCCTTCGAGCTGGGTTATCAATACCGGTGGCAAAAGGCAGACTTCAGTCTCAACCTGTTTAACAACAACCTTGAAGACTTTATTAGTGAAGTGCCAACACCCGATGGCGCCGATGAGTACTTTGCCAACGGTTCTGGCACTCTGCAGCTAAGGGGCGTCGAGACACTGATCAATTACAATCCGACCGAAAAACTCAGCTTGCGCTTTGCGGCGGCCTATCTAGAGTCAAGCAGGGCAGAGCTGGGTGAGCTTCCCTATCTGACCTCATGGAGCAGCAGCTTCAACCTCAGCTACCGCTACCAGCCCAAGCATAACCTCGGTTTTTCCTTGGTTCACAACAACGCTCGACCAGATACCAATAGCTTTGAAGATGACCGCGCCGCTGCCTTTGTGATGGCCAAGCTATTTGCGGCAGGGCAAATAAGCCAAAATATCTCCTATGCTATGGGGGTCGATAACCTGTTCGACCGCAAGGTAAACGACCCAGCCGCTGACTTTGGCGGCCAATACAATAGCGAAAAAAGTGAGCGGGAAGTTTGGCTCGGCCTGCAATGGAGGATGCGGTAATAATGGCTAACCATATGGCGTCAATAGCTCGCGCGCTTTCGGCCGGTGTCGGTAACAGCCGCTGCCTGACGAGTATTGCGCTTGCCGGCCTGTTCTTTACTCCGGGTGTGGTCGCAGACCCTCAGGCATTACAGCTCAAACAGGTTAAGGCGGCTTTTGTTCTCAATATTGCTAAATTTGTGACCTGGCCAAAGCAGATTTACCAGCAGCGCCCCGAGCAACTGCTGCTCTGCTACTACCAAACAGATTCCCTCGGAGCCGCCTTTGAAACCATTCGCCATAAAACCGTCAATGGGCGCCAGCTCAAAAAGGTGACCGTCGAAGACTTAACCGTCACCAGCATGTGCGACATACTGCTGATACCTTCCGATTCCCGGGTGAACTTGGCAGACCAAGCGCCGCAGACGGAAAAGCGACCAGTACTTATCATCGCCGATATGACCCATCACGACACAGATGAGGTTTATTACAAGGGAGCTTTGATCAGCTTGGTGCGTCAGGGAAAACGCATTGGTTTTGCCGTCGATGTGGCAGAAACCAAGAAAGCGGGTCTTAGGGTGAGCTCGGAGCTGCTCAAGTTGGCCACCATTGTCGACAGCGAGTCCAACTAGATGATGCGCGGGCGCAGTCCCTCCATTCGCAAAAACCTGATTGCACTGTTGATGTTCACCAGCACCTGCGCCCTGGTTTTGGCGACACTGGGTTTTGCCGTAAACGATTGGTTTTTTTCGCGCAGCGAGATGATCGAAAGGCTGAATTCTCAGGCAGCAATTCTCGGCAATAATAGCATTGGGGCGCTGACCTTTGACGACGAGAGCTCAGCCAGCCGCACTTTGTCGAGCCTGAGCAGTGAGACGGAGATTGTCGGAGCCGTTTTGTTTACAACATCGGGTAGCGTCATGGCGAGCTATCAGCAGGGAGTTGGGCCTCTGCCCCAGCGGCCACCCGACACGGTAACTGGCACCATACAAAGTAATCTGTTCGTGCTGAGATCGATACATTTTGATGGCTTGGTTGTCGGTCATATTTTAATCATCGCTGAACACAACTACTGGGACCGACACCAAACGACGCGCCTGGCAACCATGTCCGGGCTGCTGTCCCTGTCGCTGGTATTGGCGTTTTTGCTTTCCAGGCGTTTAGAGCGCGTAATAACGCTGCCTATCCTCCAGCTAACCCAGACCGCGAGGCGCATTACTGAGAGCAAAGATTACCGGTTGCGCGCGGAAAAGCTGTCCAGGGATGAGATCGGATTACTAACCGACGACTTCAATGAAATGCTGGCTCAGGTTGAACAGCGGGATATCGAGCTGCAGCGAGTCCAGGAACAACTGGAAGACAAGGTTCAAGAGCGCACCGGTGAGCTGGAAGAGTTGGCGCGAAAATTTGAACACCAGGCCTATCACGATGCCTTAACGGGTCTGGCTAACCGAATAACTTTTGATAACCAGCTGCAGTCAGATATCAACCAAATTGATCGCTATGGCGGCCGGGTAGCGGTGCTGTTTCTGGACCTGGATCGCTTTAAGGTCATCAACGACACCCTCGGTCATGCCGCCGGTGATCAACTGCTTATTGAAATTGCAAAGCGACTGAGTAAAAGCCTGCGGGATAGCGATACCGTTGCCCGGCTGGGCGGAGATGAGTTCGCTATTTTACTGCCGGAAATTGAATCTGACACGGTAGCGGATGTCGCAAGCAAGCTGACGGAGACCATTAGTCAACCGCTGCTAATAAATGGCCGGCGCCTACAATTGACCACCAGTATTGGCATCAGCCTCTACCCGGATGACGGTGAAAATGCAGTGGAAATACTGAAGCATGCCGATACCGCCATGTACCGCTCCAAGGACCTGGGGCGCAATCGTTTCACCTTCTATACCCAAGACATGAATCAGCGCGCCGAGCGGCGTATGCAGCTTGAAGATAAAATCAGGCAGGCAATCGCCAATAACGACTTCACCCTGTACTACCAGCCTAAGCATAATGTAGAGACCATGGAGATAGCCGGGATAGAGGCGCTTATTCGCTGGTTCGATACTGAAGAGGGCATGATTTCCCCGGCAGAGTTTATCCCCCTGGCCGAGGAATGTGGCCTGATTTCTGACATTGACGAGTGGGTGCTGGAGCGTGCGTGTCGTGAAGTATTGCAGCTCAACAGCAACACCAAGGCACCGATTTCACTCTCGGTTAATTTTTCCCCGTCGCATTTTTTCAAAGGTAAGGCACTCGATCGAGTGACCCGCATCCTGGATAAAACCGGCTTTCCCAGCAATCAGCTCGAGCTGGAAATTACCGAGAATCTGGTCGGCCCGGATGCCGCCGATGTCTCACGCCAGCTGAAGGGTATACGGGCGCTGGGCGTTGAAATATCCATCGACGATTTTGGCATCGCCTATTCATCACTGAGTCGTTTAAAGCAGCTGCCCCTCAACACCCTGAAAATAGACCGCTCCTTTATCCAAGACCTTGGTACGAAGGGCGATGATGAAGTCATCGTCCGCACGATCATATCCATGGCCCACAGCCTTAATTTAAAGGTTGTGGCTGAAGGTGTAGAGACGCAAGAGCAGTTCCAGTACATCAAGCGTCATCACTGCGATATCGTGCAGGGCTTCTTGTTCGGCAAACCCATGCCTATGGGTGATCTCGAAAAACTCGTCAACTAAACCCTAGAGTCGTGCCGGCTGGAGCGAAGGGTGCGAGTGCATTGGTTGTGCCTCAGGCGAGGGGGCCGGAACGGCAGGCTGAGCGGTAGTTAGGGCGAGGCGGCTTACTGGATACGAGTGCTGCTGAAGCTTGGGCTAGGGTTTGCGTCTACGACAGGCACAAAAAAAGCCCTGATCGTGAGATCAGAGCTTTTTTGAATATGGTGCCCAGGAGAGGGTGGTTCTCAGCGGCCCGCAAAGCATTGCTTTGCGCTGAGGTTCACGACAGCAGCTGTGCTGCTGTCCGGGAGTCCCGACGGTTTTCGGGCATAAAAAAAGCCCTGATCGTGAGATCAGAGCCTTTCGAATATGGTGCCCAGGAGAGGACTTGAACCTCCACGCCCCGAAGAGCACTAGCACCTGAAGCTAGCGTGTCTACCAATTTCACCACCTGGGCAACGTCAGCGAGAAATCCTTCCCGTTGAAGTGCGCGCAT
>Ga0209081_1001281_pt1 | contig 15080 bp, 6 predicted proteins | sample GOMGulsemesocosm_4_FD_184636 | JGI IMG/M metagenome (GOLD analysis project Ga0209081, IMG submission 184636) | Methane-oxidizing microbial communities from mesocosms in the Gulf of Mexico - GOM15B Gulf of Mexico (SPAdes) (version 2) | ecosystem: Environmental > Aquatic > Marine > Cold seeps... | reverse complement strand
AAAACGGGATCTTATGTTCACTCCCCGCTCAACACTTATCAGCCTTATTATTGTATCCAGCGCACTGTTGGCCTGTAATGAAAAACCAGCAGAACTGTCTCGCACCACAAAAGAATGGACGCGGCCTGTCATCACATTGATCGAAACGCCACTGGCGAATGAATATACAGTGATCGGCTCGGTCATCTCCGACCAGCGCATCGATATTAGCTCCAAGATTATTGGCTATATTAAAACGCTCACCGTGCGTGAAGGTGACCTGGTCAAACGCGGCCAACTGTTGCTCAATCTGGATGATGTCGGTATTGAAAATGCCATCCTGCAAGCACAGGCCGGTGTTGATTCAGCCAGCGCACTCACTAAAGACCTCTCCTCCGATGTACAACGCTTCAACAAACTGTTTCAAGAAGGCAGTATTTCTGAGGTTAAACTGCGTAAAACCCGCCTGCAATACAACACCGCTCAAGAAGGACTCGCCAGTGCCAGAGCCGCTCTCGCCACGGCGCAATCTCAACGACAGTACAGCCATATTGAAAGCCCGGCCGATGGCATTATCTCTGCCCGCTACAAACAGGCCGGCGATCTGGCTTCCCCCGGAACTCCACTGTTAACACTGGAGTCCCGTGATCAGCTATTATTTGAAACCTACGTTGCTGAGTCACAGCTATCTCATATTGATGTTGGTGATACGGTCGGTTTAACGATTGATAATGCCCCAGAAGACCTCATTGGCACCGTGGCACAAATTGTCCATGCCGGCGACCCTGTCTCCCGCACCTACAAAATAAAAATCAAGTTACCCAAGGTCATCGGCCTGTATTCAGGTATGTTTGGCCGCGCCCACTTTAAGGTTGGCGAAGCACTGAATCTCACCATCCCCCGCAGTGCAATTATTGAGAAGGGTGGCCTTGATGGTGTCTACGTACTGGATGAAAACAACCGCATACATTTCCGCTGGGTGAGACCCAAACGGCAGTGGTCCGAGAGGGTGGAAATAGCCGCGGGCCTAAAAATTGGTGAACGTATAGTTGTCACTGCTTCAGCGGGGCTCAGTGAAGAAGACCTCATCATTGTGGAGGGTGCCAACGGTGAGTAAGCCTCGCCTCAACCCCGCCGGACTGCTGGCTAGCTTTTTCGTCCAGTCAAAAATCACGCCTCTGTTCGTCGTGGGCTGTTTATTATTGGGCATCGTTGCCATTGTCTACACGCCCCGCGAGGAAAACCCGCAAATTATCGTTCCCGGCGCCCATGTCATCGTCACCCTGCCCGGTGCATCACCTCAGGAAATCGAGCACCTGCTGGTGCAACCGCTGGAAAATATCGTCAAACAAATCACCGGCGTTGACCACGTTGTGTCAACGTCAATGAATTCCGTCGGCATATTGATGGTGCAGTTTGAAGTCGGTGAAGACAAACAATTATCTCTGGTCAAACTCTATGACCAGATACTCGGCCAGCGCGACACGCTGCCCGCAGGCACATCCATGCCGCTGATTAAAAGCATTGATGTCGATACCGTGCCCATCGTTACTGTGACGCTGGCCTCGGCGAAGTACGACGACTATCAACTCAAACGTATTGCCGATCGCGTACTCGAAGGCCTACACAGTTTAAACACCGTATCTGCCACCTCGGTGCGCGGCGGTCGCGACCGTGAACTGACGATTGAGATTGACCCCGGTAAAATTCAGGCCTTTAACGTATCCCTCGACCTGGTAAAACAGGCTTTAGTTTCTGCCAACCTGTCCGCGCCTCTCGGTGACAAGGTTAACCACAACGGCCTGTCTCAGGTCATGTTTCAGGGCGACCTCTCCAGTGCCGATGCGCTGAAAAAGCTGATTATCGGTACTCACCGCCAACGCCCGGTGTATTTAAGCGATATCGCCACCATCATCGACGGCCCCACCACCGAGCGCGACACCCTGAGCCGATTCACCTTTGGCCAGGCTGACCCTCGTTTCGATCACTATGCTGACCCCGAGCTGGCAGCGGTAACACTCGCCGTGGCAAAAATCACCGGCAGTAATGCTGTATTTATGGCCGAAAAAGTATTGGCTCGCATTGAAATAATGAAGCGCACCATTATCCCCGCTGACATTGAAGTGGTGGTCACGCGCAACGACGGTAAAAAAGCCAACGACGCCGTGAACTTACTTATCGAAAACCTCGGTATTGCTCTGGTTTCCGTCTTTATCATTACCGTGTTTTTTCTTGGCTGGAAAGAAGCCTCCATTGTCGGTCTGGCCGTGCCGCTTATTCTCGCCCTGACCCTGGGTGCCGATTACCTGTTTGGCCCCACCATTAACCGCGTTACCTTATTCGCGCTAATTCTCGCTCTCGGTATGTTGGTCGACGGCGCCATTGTGGTGGTCGAAAATATTCACCGTCACTACGCGGCACTCAATGGTGGCGACAAGGCGGCCGCAACGATTCTCGCCACCAATGAAATCGGCAACCCCACCAACCTTGCCACCTTTGCGGTGATGCTGGTTTTTGCCTCGCAATTTATTCTCAGCGGCATGGTCGGCCAGTACTTTTATCCCCTCGCCTTCAATGTGCCCATCGCCATGTTTGCCTCGGTGATTATCGCCTACGTAGTCACCCCCTGGGCCTGCTTCCGCTGGATTAAAACGGGCCACGGTGAAGAAAGCGCTGAGATGAACGAATACGATACCAGCTCTCGCCTGACGCGTATTTACGAGAGAATTCTCAAGCCTCTCATCGACAATCGACCTTTGCGTCTGCAGGTTTTTGCGTTAATTATTATCGCCATTGGACTGGCCGTATTACAGCCAGCCTGGCAGTTCCTCCGCCCCTCCGGTATCTCCGGGCCGCAATCTTTTCTCGGTGTGGAACTGGCCATGCTACCGAAAGACAGTAAAAACACCTTTAACATCACCATTGATATGCCCGAAAACACCGCCGTTGAAATCACCGATCAGATTGCCCGAGACATTGGCAAGGTACTGCGCGACCAGCTTTACATTACCAATTACCAAACCTGGATAGGCCAGTCCGGCGTTATCGACTTTAACGGACTGTTACGCGGTGCTGCCAATAAGGAAGGCCCCCATGTGGGTGAAATACGCGTCAACCTCAGCGATAAGCACGACCGTGATACCACCTCAATCACCATCGTTCGTGAGCTTCGCACGCTGCTGCTACCGATTCAAAACCGCTTCCCCGGTAGTCTTATTCAGCTGGTCGAAGACCCTCCTGGCCCACCCATGCAAGCCACCGTGCTCGCTGAAATTTATGGCCGCGACCTCGACGTAATGGAAGATATTGCAGGTCAGGTCAGCGCCGCCTTCCGCAACACTTACGACGTGGTTGAAGTACACGATTCTCTGCCCGATAGCATCGAGCAATACCATATTAGCGTCGACCGTGAAAAAGCGGCATTGGCCGGTGTGAGTGCCGCCCAGGTAACAACCCTGTTGCGTCGTATTACGCTGGGTGAAGAAGTCGGTCGTATTCATCTCAACGGTGAACGCAAAGCTGTCGCCATTAGAATGATGGTTCCTCGGCGCTTCAATATTGAGCCCGAAGGTCTATCTATGTATTACGTGGGTAATACACAGGGAAAAAGTATTCCCCTGTCTGAATTAACGCGTGTCGAAAAAGTTATTGCCGACAAACCCATTTCTAGAAAAGATTATGAGCGCGTTGTTTTTGTCGCCGGTGAACTCACCCAGTCGGCACCGCTGTACGCGATTTTACATATCAACAAACAACTGGAAAATATCGCCGCCAGTGATGGCCAGACCATCACTACGGGTCTTAATTTCAGTCGCGTTAGCCCCAATACACTCGAAGGTTATCGCATTCTCTGGGATGGAGAAATCCGTCTTACTCTCGATACTTACAACGATATGTTGAAAGCGTTTGGCCTGGCGGTATTGTTTATTTATATTTTATTAGTCGCCTACTACCAGTCTTTTAAAATCCCCTTAATCGCGATGTCCGCCATCCCACTGGGCCTGATTGGTGTTTTTCCCGGTCATTGGATAATGGGCCAGTCGTTCACTGCCACATCGATTATCGGCATCATTGCCCTGGCGGGCATTGTCGTCAGAAACTCACTATTAATTATCGATTTCGTTATCGATTTACGCAAAGAAGGCAAATCACTGCGCGACGCTATTCTTATCGGCACCTTGCTACGCCTGCGGCCCATACTACTGACCGCCCTGTCGACCATTCTTGGCAGCGGCATTATGATCAGCGACCCCATTTTTGGTGGCCTGGCAATTTCACTCATTTACGGCACTGTCATCTCAACCATATTGACCGTTATCGTCGTTCCTCTATTGTTTTATCAATTTCTGCTCAATGAAGACAAGCGTGCAGAAATCGCCTAAAACAAGAACTGAAACGTTATAAAGGCAGTATTCAACAAGTTTTTCTGGAGATTTTTTGTGGCGATTTTTTCATTTAATAAAGTACGAAGAAATAGTGTGTTAGCCCTGTTTAGCATCATAGCTACCGTCGCAGCCACCGGGAGTTTTGCAAGCCTCCCCGCCACCGCTGAAAACCTCAACACCGCATGGCAAATGGCCTTGAGCCAAAATAAGCAAGTCGAAGCCGCTAAACAAAGTCAACTTGCGGCCCTTAAGCAAGTCGATATTGCCAAGGCTGCACGATTGCCAAGCCTGGCCCTGACCGCTGAATACATTAATCTCGACAGCCCGCCCACACTCAACGGTAACTCACTGGCATCCCTGCCCAATGCTCCCCCCGGGCAGGGACTCGTAAGCGTGCCCTTTGAAATGCAAATTGCTGAAGATGAAGCCATGCTCTACAGCGCCGTGGCGACCCTGCCGATTTACACCAGTGGCAGAATTAGTGCCGGTATTAGTGCGGCCAAATCTCAGGCCTCTGCGAGTCATGATAAACAGCGACAAACAACACTCGATATCAAGCTGGCCGTTGCCGAAGCTTATATACACGTATTAAAAATCACTGAGCTCAATACTATTGCCAGCGCGCATATCACTGCTTTAAGCAGCTATAAAAAGGACGTCACAAACCTGCACAAACAGGGGCTTGTGTCGCGCAATGACCAGCTAATGGCTAGCGTTGCCTTGAGTAATGCCGTACAAAATGGCATTAGCATTAAAAACCAGTTAGCCATTGCCAGTGCTCGCTACAATCAACTGCTTAATCGCCCCCTGAGTACCGCCTTTACACTTGAGCCTCTGCCTATTCACGGCATGACAGAAGAGAGCGTCCAGACACTAACCGCTAGAGCAATAACCACCCGCCCCGAACTTTCGGCAATCCACCACAAAATCGATGCCCTCGGCTTTACCGCAAAAACCATTAAAGCGGTGACCTTGCCGCAGATCTATCTCAGTGGTGTCTATCGCAATCTCGATAACGACCTGCTACTGGACGATGAAGTCATCGCCTATGGCGTTAATCTTGTTTGGCCCATCTTTGATGGTGGTATAACCCACCACAGAAGCGGTGAGTTACAGCGTCAGGCTGCGGCATTGCAGGCCCAACTCGACGACTACCATCAGCGCATCGAATTGCAAGTAACACAAGCCTGGTTAAATCTCGACGAGACCCAGCAACGCATTCGCGCCCTGGGAGAAGTACTCGAGCAATCGGCAGAGAATTTAAAAATGACGGAAAACCGCTATCGGGAAGGTTTAGTCAGCAGCAGTGAAGTCCTTGAAGCACAAAACCTGCGTCAGCAAAGCCTCGGCAACCATGCCAGTGCAAACTATGATTCAGCACTGGCGTGGATTCGACTACAGCGAATGACAGGCGAGCTTTAAAAAGAAAATTCTTTCGCAAAGGGCTGCTCAGCCTTAAGCGACCGGGCCTACGGCCAAATCGGCCAGGTATAAAACCAGGGCTTAGCGTAGTCGATTTAAAACCAGGCTACTTTGCCACCAGGGCCAGCTGATCAAAGCGTATACCCTGCCAGCCATGACGCATAAAAGTGCGAATATTCGCGTGATCCGTACCATCGGGATGGGCAATAACATCTTCACGGAAGTATTTACCGAAGCAAACGAGGGTCTCCGATTCATTCAAACCATTCAACTGAGCAAAAGCAAAAATACGACAGGAGCCTGCATTTTCACCCGCTGCATTTTCAACCCGGTCGTCGCCGACACCATTACTGAAAGCACTTTCTGTGTAGACATAACAGGCATCGATCACAGCCATCACCTGGTCGAACTCGACCGTATTAGGCCTGTTTTTTATCTGTTGAATAAGGTCACTTAAATTCATTTTTATCTCACTTAAAGTTTTAATTATCGGCCAACAAAACACCCAGTGCAGTAACAAAGGGCTTCATAAAAAAGCTGCCTTCGGGCATAAAATCGACACGCACTCCCGACGCCTTCAAGTAATCAGCCATCACCGGGCCAATAGCACCGACAATTGTCACCTCCAGTCCTGCAGTCAGTAGCAATTCAAGGCCTTCTTTTTTAGCCACACTTTCCAGGCGTTTATATTGTGGCTGGCTAGTAAATAGCAGTGCGTCGATAGCCCCTTCCGCGAGTTGATGAATAAGAGCAACAACCTGCTGTTGTTCTGATTCTGTGGCATAAATATAGGGTGCAACCGTTGTCACTTCTGCACCTTTATCGCGTAAAAAGTTGATCAATTTTTCATTGGGATTACTGCCGTAGAGCTGCACGGCAATGCGCCGCCCCGCCAAATCCGCGTCTTGCAAAGATTCAATAATGCCGTCAGTGGTGGGTGCCGCACCCGCCAGATCGGCGTGCAACTGTAACTTACGCAACTCACGCACCGGCTTGGGGCCGCGGACAATTTTACGTACTGTGGCCAATGCGGTGTGCCATTCCTGCTGACAATCAAAGCGCTCGGCAAAGCCTTCAAGGCGACGCATGCCCTCACCGGTAAGGATAATAAAGTCATCGAACTCACCCGCTATCATTGCTGCCAGCCATTGCTGCACGGTATCGGCTGCGGGTGTGTCTTTGATCGCAATCAAAGGGCAACGCAACACGGTAGCACCGCGACGCACCAGCAAATTTGCTAATACATCCTGCTGGCGAGACTCGGGTATGGCAATTGTTTTATGGCGTAGTGTGGCTTCGGGTTCTGACATAGATGGCGCTTATCTCTCAGTAATTTATCGATCATTAATCAGCTACGTAATTTTGGCACAAGCGGGTCAGTGTCGCCACATACGAGCTCTTAATCCACCGCGCCTTGATCTTAGTTTATTCCGTAACACTGGCAGTTCATATTGGAACCCCATTGCCCGTAGTCTCACTGATGAATACTGCCTTGTTTAGCTGATATAAAAGCCCGTTCTAGTAATCGCCAGTAACAAAACTCACAGCAACGCCATCGATATTCACCACTCAGCCCGCTAGAATAGCGCTTCTTTTTGATAGCGTGTTCTACTGTAAACCATGATCACCGACCCCTTCTTTTACCTTTGTGCTATTCCAGCCGTACTCATTTTCGCCATGGTTAAAGGTGGTTTCGGCGGCGGCATCGCCATTATTTCCGTCCCCCTTATGTCACTCGCCGTACCGCCCGTACAGGCCGCCGCCATTTTGTTACCACTGTTAATTGTTATGGATGGGGTCGCCATCTGGAGCTTTCGTGGCCAATGGAGCAAAGAGAATATCGAGCGCACATTACCCGGCGCCATTGTCGGCATCATCGCCGGTGCATTTACCTTCCATTATTTATCAGAAGCGGCCATACGCCTGTTGATTGGTTTTATGTGCGTCACCTTTTGCCTTAATTATTGGTTGCAACCAGGGCTTAAAGCAAAAACGAAAGCGGGCATCGTCGCCGGCAGTTTTTGGGGGGCTATTGCCGGTTTTACCAGTTTTGGCATACACGCTGGCGGGCCACCGATGAGTATTTATTTGCTGCCCCAACGTCTGGATAAAATCGTTCTAATGGGCACCTTCGCCCTCTTTTTTGCCGTTGTAAATCTGGTCAAACTCATTCCTTACACCTGGCTTGGTCAGTTCGACGGTACGAACCTGCTGACGTCTCTGGTGCTAATTCCCCTGGCGCCCATCGGCGTTCGACTTGGCTATTTTTTACTGCACAAAATCAGTGAAGTTCTAATCTATCGTATTTGCTATTTCTTTCTGTTAATCATTGGCCTAAAACTGCTCTACGACGGTAGTCATGGCCTGCTAAGCCCCTGATCCACTCAGTGGCCACACCGCGTCTAATTTTCGTGAAATAGTCTTTGGCAATTGGCGTAAAAAACACTAAGGTCAACTTAAAGAATGGATGCTTGCAAAACACGGCGGTAGGTTGTGCCAATTAAATCTACCTGACCACACAATATAATAAAGCAGACCGTCCCCATGGCAGATCTAAAGACAGCGAATCAGCAGGCTCTCCACACCGTTTTCGACGCAATGCAAACCTTCGTTTGTTTACTCGACAGTGATGGCACAGTAAATTTCATTAATAAAACACCCCTCAAAATTAGCAATCTGCTTCGCGACGATGTTGTGGGGGAAAAGTTTTGGAAGTGTTACTGGTTTAACGACGATGCCAGGGTACAAACCCTGATACAAAGCCTTATCCTCCGAGCAACGGCAGGAGAACCGGTCAATGCAGAAGTACTCGGCCGCACAGCACATAGTACGATGTGGGTTAGCCTGCATATAGAGCCCCTACTAGAACAAGGGGAAGTCAATGGACTCGTTGTCGAAGCCCACAACATCAATGAGCAACGGCGACTACGCGAAGATTGTCGAATGGCTCAGCAGCGCTTACAAGACCTGTTTGACGATATGCAAACAATGGTCGCTATTCTCGATACTGATGGTCGCGTCACCCTCACCAATAACACCCCTCTTCTTATCGCGGGCCTCAAACAGGAAGACATTATTGGGCAGAAACTCTGGCGTACCGCCTGGTATAGCGACGACCTGAAAACCCAGGCAATTCTACAAAGTTCGCTACAGGATGGCCTGGCAGGTAGAACAGCTCTGGCGGAAATTCAGGTACTGACCCTCGCAGGGCGTATATGGGTAGAGTTTTGCCTACACCCGGTATTTGATAGCGACGGCCAGGTTATCCAACTCGTTGCTGAAGGGAGAGACATCAATGAACAATGGCTACTGCGCGAAACATCTCGCGTCGCACAGCTGCGCCTACAAGCGTTGTTTGATGACATGCAAACCATGGTGGCCATTCTTGACACCAAAGGTATCGTCACTCTGACGAATAACACGCCCCTGCTTCTGGCAGGTCTCGAGCAAAAAGATATCCTCGGACAACGGCTCGATCAATGCCCCTGGTTTACTGATGACCTTCAATCTCAACGTATTATCAAAAAGATCATTGACGATGGCCTTGCTGGACAAACCAATACCGGTGATATTCAGCTACTCACCCCCGAAGGGAGAATATGGGTAGAGTTTAGCCTGCACCCGGTATTTGATTGCGATGGTCAGGTCATACAACTGGTCACCGAAGGCCGTGACCCCAGTGCTCGTCGGCAAGTCGAAGATGAGCGTGAACAGGTTCTAATTGAACTTAAAGAAAGAGAACAAAACCTGGCTATTACCCTCGACAGTATTGGCGATGCCGTAATAACGACCGATGCCCAGGGCTTGATTAGCCGAATGAACCCCATCGCCGAACAACTCACTGGCTGGACATTCAATGAGGCCTTTCAACAACCCTTGACGAGCGTATTCGCCATATTCAATGCCAACACTGGCGAGCCAATTGCCAGCCCCATTGATAAATTGCTGATTAGCGGCGAAATCATTCATCTGAGCAACCACACCACCCTGCGTGCCCGTGATGGCCAGGAATACCAAATTGCCGATTCTGCAGCACCCATCCGTAATGTTGAGGGCGAAATACTGGGCGGTATTTTGGTCTTTAGTGATGTCAGCGAGCAATACAACTTGCGCGAACAGGCCCGGGCGTCACAGGCACGATTAGAAAAACTCTTTGATGATATGCAAACCATGGTCGGTATTCTTACCACCGACGGCACCGTGAAGTTCGTCAATAACACCCCCCTTCTAGTCGGTGGCATACAGAACGACCAGGTGCTCGGCAAAAAACTCTGGGATACCCCATGGTATGAAAGCCAGGCCTTAAGTGCCGCCACTATTGAGCGTGACGTCGCCCTTGCCGCCACGGGAAAAAGCACCCTGTCAGACATACAACTCAATGCACAAGAGGGGGAAATCTGGATCGCCTTTAGCACCCACCCCGTATTTGATGACAGCGGCAATGTTGTTGAGGTCGTTGCCGAAGCGCGGGATATCTCTACCAGCAAAACGGCTGAAATGGCATTGCGCTTCTCCCAGGGCCGACTCCTGCGTTACCGTGACCAGGCTCCCCTGGCCACCATAGAATGGGATACCGAACATCGTATCGTGGGCTGGAATGATGCCGCCGAAAAACTCTTTGGTTACACCCATACTGAAGCGGTGGGGCTACTATTCTCCAGCCTGTTACCGCCCAACCTTCGCATTGACCTGAATATTCTATGGGTTGATTTAGTTACCAATAAGAAAGGCGACACCCTCACCAGCCAGGCGCTCACCAAGAGCGGAGAAGTCATTTACACTCGCTGGCATAACGCGCCCTTTTTTGATGACGATGGACAGCTTATGGGGGCCGCCTCAGTCATTCTCGACCTAACCAGTGAACGCGCCGCTCAACAAGCGCTTCTCATGAATGAAAAGACACTGAGAGAAGCCTTCGATTCCATGGTCGAAGGCATTGTTGTTACCAATCACCTCGGTGTCATCGAATCAGTCAATCTCGCCGCCGAGAAAATGACCGGCTACGGCAAGGATGAGCTTATCGGTCTACAAGTCACCCTTTTAATACAAGGTTTATCCGATAAATTGTTCAAGGGACATATGCAGCGTTATTTTGACTCGGGTAATTTACAGCACATTGGCATGGGTTCAGCTCTCAACGTAGTTTGTAAAAATGGCGACGCTTTCCCGACGGTATTGGCCGTTGCTGAGTTGGGGCATCAAGACAGTTCAAAGCAACGTTTTATCACTAGCTTTCGCGATTTAAGTGAAATAAAACAACAGGAAGAGCAGTTGCGCCGCAGTCAGAAAATGGATGCCCTCGGTAAACTCACCGGAGGCATAGCCCACGACTTTAACAATATGCTGGGTATTGTCACCGGCTATGCCGACCTGCTGGAAGGCGCCTTAGCCAACGAGGAGAAACTGGCCAAATACGCCCATGAGATTCATCGGGCTGGTGAGCGAGGAGCCAATTTAACCCGCAAATTACTTTCCTTCTCACAACAAACGACCGCCAGAGAACACTCGCTTAACCTCAATGCGTTGATTCATAACCAACAACATATGCTCGCCACCTCCCTGACACCACGCATTAAACTAGTCTACGACTTAGCCGATGACATTTGGCCCGTCTGCCTTGACAGTGATGACCTGGAAGATGCCATTATCAATATCAGTATCAATGCCATGCACGCCATTGAAAGCAACGGCCAAGTCACTATTCACACCAGTAACATACAACTAGACGCAGCAAATGCGCGACGGAGAAACCTGCCGAGTGGCGACTATGTGCTACTCAGTATTTCTGATAATGGCAAGGGCATGGATGAGGCCACCAGACAGCGCATCTTCGACCCCTTTTATACCACCAAGGGTGAAAAGGGTACGGGACTAGGCCTAAGCCAGGTTTACGGTTTTGTCGAACGCAGTGGTGGCGCAATCGAGGTTACCTCGTTACTAGGGCGAGGCACCCGGTTGCAACTGCACTTCCCCAGAGAACAGGTTCGCGAGCCCTTAGTGACAGCAGAAAACAGCGCTTTGACAAAAAGCCTCGCGGGTAATGAAACCCTTCTTGTCGTCGATGATGAGGACAAACTCCTCGAACTGTGCACCGAAATACTTAGCCAGCAAGGTTATAAGGTACTCGGCGCCAACAATTGTGCTGAAGCGCTACAATTACTCGACAATCATAAAATTGACCTGATGTTCAGCGATGTAGTGATGCCCGATATGGATGGCTATGAGCTAGCCCTTATCGTCACCAAGCGATACCCCGAGATAAAAATCCAAATGACCAGTGGCTTTACTGATGATAAGCAAAGTGCAATGACTGACGCCACACTGCACCAAAATTTGCTCACCAAGCCCTATCGTTCACAAGATTTACTCGGCAAAATACGTAAGTTATTAGATACATAAGACTTGCACCTACCCAGAACCACCGGACATTCATGACTGATAAAACAAATGCGACCGAGAACACCCTCCAAGCTCTGCTCGAAGCCATGCAGACCTTTGTTGTCATTCTCGAAACCGATGGCACTGTGCGTTTTGCCAATAAGACGCCACTTAAAATTGCCGGCTTAGAGCTCGACGATGTACTTGGGGAAAAATTCTGGGACTGCTTCTGGTTTAACTTTAACCCTGACACCAAGGCCAATATACAGCGCTATGTACACCTCGCAGCTGCGGGTGAGCAGGTACGTGAAGAAATTGAGGTTAGAATCGCCGATAACCTACTCTGGATCGACTTTAAAATTCAGCCTGTTATCGAAAATGGAAAAACCGTCCAGTTAGTCGCCGAAGGGAGTGATATCACTGAACAGCGCCTCCTTCGAGAGAAAAACCGCCTGGCTCAGCAACGCTTACAGGGGTTGTTTGACGATATGCAAAGTATGGTCGCCATTCTCGATACAGAGGGCCGCATTGAACTCGTTAATAATACCCCGCTAAAAATAGCAAAAATTGATCAAGAAGTAGTTCTTGATCAATTTCTTTGGCTCACCCCATGGTTTCAGGGTAATGCTAAAACCCGACAGAACATACAGCAAAGCATTCAATCTGCCGCCACAGGCAAAGCGGCACGGTGTGATGTGCAATGCCAGACGGCCGAAAGCCTCATTTGGCTGGAGTTTAATGTCCATCCGGTATTCGATGATGAGGGTAATGTCACCCAGCTGGTCGCCGAGGGTGGCGACCCCCGTGCCCGAAGAAAAGTCGAAATAGAGCGGGAACAAGTTTTACTCGAGCTAGAGGAAAGGGAGCAAAACCTGGCCATTACCCTCGACAGTATTGGTGATGCGGTTATTACTACCGACGCTAGCGGTCTGATCACCCGTATGAACCCCATTGCAGAGCAACTCACTGGCTGGTCATTTACTGAAGCCCTGCGAAAGCCACTGGCGGGCGTTTTCGCCATTTTCAATACGAGTACGGGTGAGAGTCTGGCCAGCCCCGTCGACAAATTAATGCTTACTGGCGAAATCGTTCACCTGAGTAATCACACCACTCTGCGTGCCCGCGATGGCAGGGAGTTCCAAATTGCCGACTCTGCCGCACCCATTCGTAATAAAGACGGTCAGATTATTGGCTGTATTCTGGTGTTTAGTGATGTCACCGAACAATATCGCTTGCGAGAACAAGCCAGAATGAGCCAACAACGCCTACAGAGTTTGTTTGACGATATGCAAACCATGGTTGGCCTCTACGACCCCGATGGCACCACCGCTTTCCTCAACAATACACCGATGCTGGCGACAGGCTTTACAATGAAAGACGCCATTGGCAAAAAACTGTGGGAAACGCCGTTCTTTAGTTATTCTAATAAAGCCATAGCTCAGGTGCGTCAACAGATGCATAGCGCAGCCCAGGGCAATAGCACCCTCTTAGATATTCAAATAATGACGCAACAGGGTGGCATGATATGGACCGCGCTAAGCTTTCATCCTGTCTATGACGAAAGCGGCCTTGTTATACAGATTGTTGGTGAAGCCCGAGATATCACCGCACGAAAGAATACCGAGAATGAACTCCATTCGTCCGAGCGACAACTCAAGCGCTATCGCGACCAGGCCCCTCTTGCTGCCATTGAAATGAACACAGAGAGGAGCTTCGTTGCCTGGAATACCCAGGCAGAGAAAATGTTTGGCTATACCTTTTCAGAGATTAAAGGCCAACCCTTTGATCTCCTCTTGCCCAATGACAGTATTCGCTCAGACGCAAGGCGTATCTGGGATGAACTGGAGAACACCCGAGACGGAGCCACCGTAAAGAGTGAGTTTCGCCATAAAAACGGCAATACATTCTTCGCCCAATGCAACACCGCTCCCTTTATTAATGAGGCAGGTGCTGTCATCGGAGCCTGCTCTATTTTCCAGGATATTACTGCCGAGCGCACAGCACAAAGAGCCTTACGCACGAGTGAAAAAACACAACGAGAAATTCTCGACTCCCTGGTAGAAGGTATTATCGTAAACGACGAAGCCGGCACCATATTATCGATGAATTTAGCGGCCGAAAAAATGCTTGGCTACAGTGCCAACGAACTTATCGGTCAACATGTATCCATGCTATTACAGGGTCAGACTAAAGAAATTTATCACCATAATATGCAATGTTATAAGGATACGCGTGATCTCAGATATATTGGTATGGGCTTAGAAGTTGTCGCAATCCCTAAAACCGGAGCTGTTTTCCCAACAATATTAGCCGTAGGAGAATTAAGCCAAACGGCCGATAGCAAACAACGTTTTATTAATAGCTTCCGAGACTTAAGTAACGCCAAACAACAAGAAGAGCAACTACGCCGCAGTCAAAAAATGGACGCCCTGGGTAAACTCACCGGTGGCATTGCCCACGACTTCAATAATATGCTCGGCATCGTCACCGGCTATGCTGACTTGCTGGGAAATGCATTAAGTAATGATGAAAAGCTGACCCAATACACCCATGAAATACGCCGTGCGGGTGAACGAGGTGCAAACCTTACCCGAAAATTACTGTCTTTTTCCCGGCATGCGAGTGCGAGTGCGAACTCGGTAGATATCAACACCCTAATCACCAACCAGCAGCATATGCTGGAAACCTCCCTGACGCCCCGCATTAATATCATTTATGAATTAGGCAAAGATATCTGGCCCATCTGTCTCGATAGTGATGACCTTGAAGATGCCATTATTAACATTTGTATCAATGCCATGCACGCCATTGAGGCCAATGGACGAGTCACCGTCAGGACTGAAAACATCCAGCTACGCTCTTTTAGCGCCAAGCAAAAACACCTGCCCAGAGGCGACTACGTACTCCTCAGAATTA
>Ga0209081_1001279_pt1 | contig 15097 bp, 14 predicted proteins | sample GOMGulsemesocosm_4_FD_184636 | JGI IMG/M metagenome (GOLD analysis project Ga0209081, IMG submission 184636) | Methane-oxidizing microbial communities from mesocosms in the Gulf of Mexico - GOM15B Gulf of Mexico (SPAdes) (version 2) | ecosystem: Environmental > Aquatic > Marine > Cold seeps... | reverse complement strand
CGTTGACTGAATGTCGCATTGTTGTTGAAGAGGGGGCTTTGCCGCTTTATATTCCTGGCTTTGAGCAGGCTTTGCCGGATGCTGTTTTTGTGCGCGGTGTGCCGGGTGGTTCTTTGACTGAAGTGGTGCTTTATTTGGATATTTTGCATGCGCTGAAAATAATGGGCATCCCTGTTTATAATGATGGACATGCGATAGAGCGCAGTGTCGATAAGGGGATGACCAGTTTTCTATTGCAGCAGCATCAGTTGCCTACGCCGCAGACTTGGGTGCTAAGGGATAGGGGACAGGCACTAGAGATTGCTGAGCGAGAATTAAGTCAGGGGTATCAGCTGATTAGTAAACCTATTTTTGGTTCGCAAGGCGAAGGCATACGTCGTATTGAGAAAATGACCGATTTATTTTGGCTGGCGCATAGTCAAGGTGTTTATTATTTACAGCGTTTTGTGCCCTGTGCGGGTGAAGGTTATTCTGATTGGCGTGTCTTTGTTGTTAATGGCAAAGCTATTGCGGCCATGCGCCGGTGCGGTATTCACTGGTTAAATAATGTTGCGCGAGGGGCGTCCTGTGAAGCCTTACCATTAGATAATGCGATGGCTGAACTAGCAATAAAAGCAACAGTGGCATTGCAGATGAATTATGCCGGTGTGGATATTATTTGTACCCGTGAGGGTGGTTATAAAATCATTGAGGTTAATAGTATTCCTGCTTGGAGAGGATTGGAGGGTGTTTGTGATGTCAATGTGGCAGAGATTTTAGTTGATGATTTGCTTAATTACTGTCAACTGGAAGGGCAAGGAGTCGAAGCGGTATGTTGAGTCAACAACAATTAAGCGCCGCCTATCAATATGCTTGTGAAATTGAACTGCAAGCTTTTAAGCCTGGAAATGTCAGTGTTTATGCTGATGGCCATGATATGACCGTTGAGGATTTTCGTGTTAGTGCTGAGCAAAGTGCAGCACCTATCAGTAATGTTAACTATAGCTTAGGCGAGCGAATTTATTATGCTGTTAAGGCGACGCGAGACGCAGTTGGCTGTAATACTAATTTAGGTATTATCTTGTTAAGTGCTCCTTTATTAATGGCCGCGCAAAAGGCGCAAACTGCCGATGAATTAAGAGTACAGCTTGCAGAAATTCTAGCGAATACAACAGTGACTGATGCGGAATGGGTTTTTCGTGCTATCGCCTTGGCGGCTCCCGGAGGTTTGGGGGAGTCAAAACAGCAAGATGTAGCGCAAAAGCCCAATGTGACGCTCACTCAAGCAATGCAAATTGCAAGTGAGAAAGATAGAATTGCGTTACAGTTCGCAACAAATTATAAAGATGTTTTTGATTTTTTAGTTTTAAGGTATAATTTAGTCTTCAATCGATGGGGTGATGCAGGTTGGTCTGCTGTTGCAGTGTTTAGCGCAATGTTGGCTAAATATCCTGATAGTCATATTGAGCGAAAATACGGCAATCTCCACACTAGGATGGTGATGGATAGGATGGCTTTGGTTGACGATAAGTTATCTAAAACAGATAGACCTGAGCATTTAGAGGACTATCTACGTAATGTAGATACCGAGTTCAAGTCTGCTGGAATTAATCCAGGGACGACAGCTGATTTAACAGTAGTAACAGTTTTGACTGTACAGTTGCAGCAGTTGCTAGGTTAAAGAAGGTTGTTTGTTTGGTTTATGGGTTTTTGTCATCCAATAAATTAGTAGTATTTGAGGGCATTTTTAATGTCAATTTTAGATAGAATTTTTTCATTTTTTTCTGAGGATAAAAGTAGCATGGCTAAAATCAACAACTTACGCGTAGGTGAATCTTTAAACGGCGACGGAAACGAAGTTGCTCACATTGACTTAATGATGGGACCTCGTGGTTCAGCTGCTGAGTCTGCTTTCGCAAACTGCCTAACAAACAACAAAGATGGTTTTTCTAGCCTTCTAGCTGTTGTTGCTCCTAACCTTATGGTTAAGCCTGCAACTGTTATGTTCAACAAAGTAACAATCAAAGGTTCTAAGCAAGCAGTACAAATGTTCGGCCCTGCACAACGTGGTGTTGCAATGGCTGTTGCTGATTGTGTTGAAGATGGAACTATCCCAGCTGATGAAGCTGATGATATATTCATTTCTGTTGGTGTTTTCATTCACTGGTTAGCAGAAGATGACGCAGCTATCGAGAAAAACAACTATGATGCTGTTAAAGCATCTATCAAAAATGCTGTAGCTGGAACTCCAACTGCTGCTGAAGTTGTTGCTCAAAAATCTACTGCACAACACCCTTTCGCAGCTAACAACGTATAATTTATACGCTGTAACTGTTAGGGAAAAATGCCTCGGTTTAACCGGGGCATTTTTTTGCCTAGCGTTTAGGAGTTTTCGCTTAGGACTCTGTTTGAATTAGGTTGAACAAGTTTTTATTTGTAGGTGCGGGTTTATCCGTATGGCACGAATAAATTCTCACCTACAAATGACGGAAGTGATTTTTATATATGCTTCCTGAGATGTGAGTGCAGTTAGCCGCAGCAACCGCCTTCATGAGTATGGTCTTTTTTATGAGAACTGCCTTTCGTTTGGGCGGCAGACCTTAAAGAGCCTGGCTCCGCATTCCATTCACAGGTTTCAAAATCTTCAGCAGGCTCGATGCCGATAAAATCTTCGCCATAAGCTTCGCTGGTTAATAATTCATACATTTTGTCAGAAACAGCCATACGAATGCCTTTAAAATAAGCATAACCATCGTCATCATAGACCTCGGAATAAGGGCCGCGATACATCACTGCATGACCTTGATCTTGTGCGGTTTCTTCTTTAGGCTTGATTGCGGTAATGGTAACAGAGCGAAATTCGATGTCTTCAACTATTTGCCAAGTCTCGTTTTCCCATTTGTCGTAAGCCACTGCCACAAAGCCTGCGTTAACAAAAGCTTCTAAAAATTCATGCTCTTGTAGGGCGCCAGAAATGCAGCCACTCCAGAGTTTTTGGTCTTTCTTCATATGCGCGGGCACAAATTCATCGCTGACTATATCTGAAATAGCGACACGTCCACCCGGTTTAGTGACTCGAAAAATCTCTTTAATCAGTTTTTCTTTATCGCTGTCATGTACTAGATTCAATACGCAGTTAGAAACCACCAAATCAACAGAATTATCTGCAATTAATGGGCTTTCAGTGCGCTGTAGCTCTTGCCAGGTACGTAACGAAATAACATCTTGAGAGCTGTGAATGGGATTTTCAGCTAGGTGAGCATCTAAGGCTTTTAAGTCTAGGGCTAGATCTTGGATTTGTCCTTTAACAAACTCAACATGATCTGAACCGATTTTCTCAGCCATTTCAGCTTGATATTTGCGTGCTAAGCCGAGCATATCGTCATTCATATCGACGCCGATAACTTTGCCTGATTCACCGACTAATTGGGCTGCCATATAGCATATTTTGCCAGAGCCTGACCCCAGGTCTAAAACGATATCGCCTTTTTTAACATAGCGTGAAGGATCGCCACAGCCATAATCTTTATCGATAATTTCTTGCGGTAAAATTGCTAGTAATTCGCGATCATAATCAACAGGACAGCATAAATCAGCTTGTTGTGTTTGAGCACCTTCAGAGTAACGTTCAAAAACGCCAGTTTCGACAGACATATAAATTATTTCCTTTGGATGGGGTTGATGTTCGGTATTGTAACGAAAAAAGCAAAAAAAATAGGGCGAACTTTAGCCTACTAATGTAGGTCATTCGGTAAGAAGATAGGCGGCAGCTGGTGGGTTACTGTTCACTAAAATAAAGATTAGCATAATAACTGTGTGCACTGCCCGATGAATTATCGGTATCACTCATAATAGCAATGGCATCAATATAGCGTATATCTTCACCAAAAATATTGTTTAGGTCATTGAGTACATTGCGTTTTTCAGTGTGCCACTGTTTTATTGGGTCATCGCTAGATCGAATGGCAAGCATCATAACGTTTTCACCTGCAAATGGATTTGGCCATACTGTATTTTTAGCGGTGTTGTTTGTCCATACGTAGTTGAGCGCTTTGCTTTTCCAAAACAACCACTTGTTTTCGCTGATAAGGTAAATCCGAGCGGCAAAATCATCGCCTTGTTTATTTTGTTCATTGTTAATGGCGAGTTTTTTGTCAACCCGCCAAGACCAGTTCAAATAAGGAGTTTTGTGTAAGTCTATATGCATTTCCTTATATAAGCTAGATGCTGTTGCCATGCTTTTAGCTTGCAGTACGGCTTGTTTATCAAGAAGGATTATTTGATATTGGGTTTCCCCTTTAAATGATTTTTGTTGCCAGTCGTTTAATTGTAAGCTGGAAAAGTCGCTGACCGGAATTGTTATTTCTTGAGCTTGAAGTGCGGGACAGATTAATATCCACAATAGCAGGGCGACAATCATAAGGTAGGCTCGATTTTAAATCTGTTTAGTCGTCAGGAGTCTTGTTGCCTTACAAAGAAATCATAAAAATAAGCAAGAGTGACTTTCTTGAGTTGGAGCCTTGCTTAGACTTAGGTTTTTAATAAGCCCCGAAACTATAGTGAAGTACTGGGAAGTAAGTCTGCTGCTTTTCCTGTATTTCACTTTGTGATCTACGCGTCACAAGCTTCATACAGGTTGCATTTCAGGGCATTATTAAATCTTTATTCCTTAGGCAAGAGCTCCTATTATCAAGTTATTTACCGTTCAGCTTCAAGTGCAATAGCTTCTAATTTATTCAGCACGATAACACTGGCGGATTCCATTTTTTCGAGTGAGCTTAAAGATGCTTGTTTATCGCCTTTATATAATGAATCAATCGCGGCCACACCATTTTGATGAACACCTTTATGCGGTGTCTCTAAATCTCTAAAGCTGGATGAGTGAGAAAAATGACTTTGACCTTCTCCTTGATAATACCATTTCCCTAAGCGGCAATTAAGGTGACTAGCAAAGTCAGCCGTTGTTTTTTTAGAAACACCCATGATCACTTTGTAGATTTCCATTTTATAAATTAAGTGATCCAGCTTTACAACTTCAACGAAACTGCGTAATGCGCTGCCAGTAATAGCTTCTTGCATATTTCCGGATAGCTGCACCAATTCCTGCATTTTTCTGCTAGCTTCGCTTCCCATTTCGCCAAATTGTGCCGAGTCTGCAGCTACTTTTCCCATTTGACTTTTCGCGGCATCAGTTTCATTACGAATAGTGCCGACTAAGCTTTCGATATCTGTCGTTGCATCGTTAGTGCGTTTTGCTAATGTCCTGACTTCATCGGCAACCACGGCAAATCCTCGACCATGTTCACCAGCGCGTGCAGCTTCAATAGCGGCATTAAGCGCTAGTAAATTGGTTTGGTCGGAAATGTTTTTAATTAGATTGATAATGCCTTCAATATCCGCCGCACTACGATTTAAGCCATCTACAGTATTGGCTGTTTGTTGTGTGTCAGCTGCCATGCTGCCAAGCGAGTTAGAAATGTTATTGACTACACTGTGAGTGGTCGTTAGTACGGCTGATGTCTTCTGAGAATTATCTCGTTCGGTTAACATCGCCGTTGAAAGTGATGCTAAAGACGATTGCATCATAAGCATCGATGAACCAAATTCTTGCAATAAAACAAAGAGACCTTGATGGAAATCTCCGGCATCCTGGGTATTTTTAATTTCTTGTAATAAGCGAGAATTTTCAGTGCTTAAGCTATCTATTTTTAGGCTTAAAGATTGATTCTTATTTTCTAATTGAGCAATTTTTTGCTCAGCATCATGTAAGGCTTTTTTATTGGAAAAAAACACTCGGTTCTCCATAGAAAGTAAATTATAGCTTGCTTATATTACGCGTCGTCTAGTTTTATGGCAATCATTTAAAAATTTGGATAGGGGTTGTAATTATCTTAATAAATAAGAGGTTGCTAATTTACTTGCCGATCATGTACAGTGCATTTAAGTAAACTGAATTATCCTGCCTATGATACCGATTAGAGATACTGCACCTTGCTATACCAAGCCCTATGTCAGTTGGGCGCTAATATTTATTTGTAGCAGTTTATTCGTGTTATTGGAAGTGTCCCCTGAGCGCTATCATCGCTACGTTATTTATATTTATGGCATGGTTCCCGCGCGCTATACCAATCCTGAGTGGGCTGTGGCTATGGGGTATCCTGCTGACTATTATTTGTCTTTTTTGACAAATTTATTTTTACATGGCGGTTGGATACACTTAATAATGAATATGTGGTTTATCTGGATTTTTGCCGATAATGTGGAAGACAGAATGGGGCATGGTCGGTTTATTGTTTTTTATTTACTTTGCGGACTTATTGCTACTTTTGTGCAATGGCAATATACGCCAGAAATTGTCAACCCTGTTGTTGGCGCTTCGGGAGCAATAGCGGGCGTTTTAGCGGCGTATTTTTTTCTTTATCCTTATGCGAAAATTGTGCTTTGGGTACCGATTTTATTGCTGCCCATTGTTATTGAAATTCCTGCCATTGCTTTTATAGGTGTCTGGGTTATCTTTCAAATGCAAAACGCAAGTACGGCAGCCTTGTTCTATGGTGGCGCAACAGATGTCGCATTATGGGCGCATTTAGGGGGGTTTTCGGCCGGTATCGTTTTATTTCGCTTCTTTCTTAGAAAAGATTATCCTGAATAATTTCCTTTAAGGTATAATTGACGGCTAAAATTATTATAAAAAACTCAATGAGTGGATTGCATGGTCTACTTTAAAGTTATTATTAGGAAGTTGAATTCAAATGAAAAAAATTAATGTTGCTTTAGTTAGACTTATTCAGTTTGTAGTTTTTGTTATTTTTACCTTTATGGTTATTGCGTATTTTGGTGCAATGGTATTGATCCCATTAGATGCATTAGTAATGATTACTAAATTATTGGGTTTATTTGGCTTAAATACTTTTATTGGGGCATTAATCGGGCTTCCTATCGTTGGTTTTTTAGGCAAAATCGTCTATCAAACACCTGGCTTAATTGCGATGGTTACAGAAACTGGCATGGATCTTATTAAAGTAGGTAAAGATAAAGTTGAAGCTTTCAACCATATTGCTGCATCAATTAAATAATTAAATGACAGCTTAGCTGTCTAGAAAAGGTTCATATCTTATAGGTATGGGCCTTTTTTTATGCCTATAGTTTATGAAACATCTGCACATACAGTTGAATGGATTTTTACAGGGCGTTGGTTTTCGTCCCTTTGTGTATAGATTGGCCGACCAATATCAGCAAAAAGGTTGGGTCGCCAATACCAGTTCTGGAATTAGTTTACATATAGAAGGCGCTTCCGATTTACAGCAAATTTTTTTAGGTGAATTAAAAAATAATTTACCGCCTTTTGCGCAAATAAAATCATTAGCGACTGAAGTCCTTCCTTTAGAAAAATTTCCTCATTTCACTATTAAACCTAGTCAGTTTGATGGTCAAGCTTCATTATTTGTGTTGCCTGATATAGCAACGTGCTCTGAATGTGTTGCAGAACTATTTAATCCTGCTAGTCGATACTATCAATATCCCTTTATTAGCTGTTGTCAATGCGGCCCGCGCTATAGCATTATGCAGCAACAGCCTTATGATCGGGCGCGAACCACAATGGCTGATTACCCGCTGTGTGCCGCTTGCCAACGAGATTTTACCGATCCTGAAAATAGGCGATTTCATGCGCAAACAATTGCCTGTTCTATCTGCGGGCCTGCGCTACAGTGGATGAATGCACAAGGGCGAGAGTTAGCGACTAAAGAGCTGGCTTTAGCATCCTGTATAGAGCAATTACAGGCAGGAAAAATCGTCGCTGTTAAGGGGATTAGCGGCTATCAGTTGTTAGTCAATGCGCAGGATGAAGTGGCAGTTGCACGATTACGGCGAAAAAAAATACGTCCATCCAAGCCTTTTGCCTTATTAGCGACGGATTTGGCTATGGTGAAGTCTTTGTGTCTTGTAAATGAGCAAGAGCAAGAAGCTTTGCAGTCATCAATGGCACCGATTGTACTGCTTAAAAAACATGCACCTATAACGCAATATCAGACGGTTGCATTTAACAGTCATTTATTAGCTGTTATGTTGCCCAGTTCAGGTTTGCAACATCTTATTATGCAAGCATTCGCACAGCCTCTTGTAGCGACCAGCGCAAATAGGACGGGTGAGCCAATTTGCACTGATGATCAACAGGCCTTAACGGCATTATCAGATATTGCCGATTATTATTTAGCGCATGATCGCGTTATTTTGCGTGCTTTAGATGATTCCATTGTACGTGTGATAGCCAATAAACCTTGTGTTTTACGCCGTGCGCGAGGTTATGCGCCATTACCTATTCCTTTAGCAGCAGAAAGTAACATGCTTGCATTAGGCGGGCATTTAAAAAATAGCTGGGCCTTGAGTTATCAAGGTTATGTGCTGCTTAGCCAGTATTTGGGTGATATGCAGAGCTTAGCCAACCAAGAGCATTTTAGGCAATCAGTAGCTGATGTTCAGGATTTTTATAATGTGCCAGCCAAGCGTTTAATTCATGATCAGCATCCTGATTATTTTACCAGTCACTATGCCGCGCAGAGCGCTTTACCTGATATGGCTGTTCAACATCATCACGCGCATGCTTTCTCTTGTATGGCAGAACATCAATTAAAGCCAACGGCATTGGCGATTACTTGGGATGGTACCGGCTTAGGGGCTGATAATAGCAGCTGGGGCGGGGAATTTTTTCTGGTTAAATCTCAATCAATTGCTCGTTTTGCGCATATTAATACCTTATTGTTGGTGGGTGGCGATAAAGCTAATCAAGAGCCGCGTAGAGTGGCGATAGCCATTCTTTATCAATTATTTGGCGAACAGTGGCAAATAGAAGTAAAGGGTCTTGCTTGCGTGCAATCCTTTACTGCTAATGAATTGCAGGTATTAAATATGGCTTTAAAAAATAAGCTAAATACCCCGCAAAGTAGTAGTATGGGACGATTATTTGATGCCGTGGCAAGTCTATTAAATCTTTGCCAGATTAATGAATATGAAGGGCAAGCGGCGAGTTGTTTAGAAGCTGTTGCTTCTTTATCAAGCACTACTGAAATCTATGCTTGCTCGTTTATATCTGGGCAACCCATCATTATTGATTGGCAGGAAATGTTTCAGAAAATTCTGGCTGATTTGCCCGTGTTAAGTGCTGAGCTGATCGCGGCAAAATTCCATAACACTTTAGCGGATATTGCTTTACGTATTGCTCAACAAGCGGGCGAAAATCAGGTTGTTTTAAGTGGCGGCTGTTTTCAAAATGCGACTTTAACCGAAAAAGTGCATCAAGTATTAGAGAAGGCGGGATTTCAGGTTTATAGTCATGAACAAATTCCGAGTAATGATGCAGGGCTTGCTTTAGGGCAGCTATACTATGCCCATTGTTATAAAAACGAATGAGAGAGACTTATGTGTTTAGCCATACCCGGTAAAGTTATCAGTATGAGTGATGGTGACTCACTAAGCCGTACAGGACTGGTCGAATTTTCAGGCATTAGTACGCAAGTTAGTTTAGCCTATGTGCCAGAAGTGCAGATCAATGATTATGTGATTGTCCATGCTGGCTTTGCCATTTCAATTTTGGACCAAGAAGAAGCAGAACAAAGCTTATTGGCCTTTGCACAAATGGATACTTTAGAGGACTGATATTTTTGCATTCCCTCGCTGGAGTTTCACTGCATAAGTTAAGAGTAAAACAACATGGGGCGCAGTGCTTTAGCCTGCTTTTATAGCCGACAACAGCAGGCTAAAGCACTGCGCCCCAGTAAGCTAATTTCTTAACTTAATGGGTGTGACACCGGAGCTTGGCAACAAGAAATATTTCAAAATATAAATAATTGCATTGGAACCAAGGCATATGAAATTTGTAGATGAGTACCGAGACCCTGAAACCGTCAAAAAATGGGCGCAAGCCATTGCTGATATTACCACACAACCCTGGACGATTATGGAAGTGTGCGGCGGTCAAACACATAGCATTATTAAGCATGGCTTAGATCAATTATTATCCGAAAATATAAACTTAGTCCACGGCCCGGGCTGTCCCGTTTGTGTCACTCCGATTGCCTATATAGATAAAGCATTAGCCATTGCACAGCAAGATAATGTCATATTTTGCTCATTTGGCGATATGTTACGAGTGCCAGGCTCTCAGGATGACTTGTTAAGCCTTAAATCGCAGGGCGCAGATATACGCATTGTTTATTCACCGCTTGATGCGCTTAATTTGGCCTCAGATAACCCAGATAAGACAATTGTGTTTTTTGCCGTGGGCTTTGAAACCACCGCACCGACTTGCGCTTTAGCAATTTACCAAGCGAAACAACGGGCTTTAACTAATTTTTATATGCTTGTTTGTCATGTGCGCGTGCCCCCTGTTATGCAAGCTTTATTAGATGCGCCAGATAATACCGTGCAAGGATTTTTAGGGGCAGGGCATGTGTGTAGTATTATGGGCTATCATGAATATCATGCGATTAGTGAACAACATAAAATCCCCATTGTTATTACTGGCTTCGAACCTGTTGATATATTGCAAGGCATCTATCAATGCATAGAGCAATTAGAAGCGAAAACCTATCGTGTTGAAAATCAATTTAAACGCGTCGTTACTGAGCAGGGCAATGTTACCGCTCAGCAACTCATGCAACAAGTCTATATAACTGTCGATCGACAATGGCGCGGCATGGGTAATATTGCAAATAGCGGCTTAGCCTTAAGTCCTGAATATGATGCATGGAATGCCGAAAAACACTTTTCCGTAGCCGATATTCAGCCTGATGAACCCAAAGAATGTCGCAGTGGTGAAATTTTAAAAGGGCTGATTAAACCGGCACAATGTCCCGCATTTAATACCACTTGCACACCTGAACATCCTCTAGGCGCAACTATGGTTTCTTCAGAGGGCGCTTGCGCAGCTTATTATCGTTACCGACGTTATCAAAATGACTGAAATAAAACTAAACTGTCCTGTGCCATTGCATTATGAGCGCATCGTTATGGCACATGGCGGCGGTGGACGCTTAATGCAGCAATTATTGGATGACGTGGTGCAGCCGATTTTTAATAACCCGATCTTAGCGCAAAAAAACGACAGTGCTGTTTTGCCGATTAATAGTGCAAACATCTCCTTTACCACTGATTCTTATGTCGTCAAACCACTGTTCTTTCCTGGTGGCGATATAGGTAAGCTAGCCGTTTGCGGCACATTAAATGATTTAGCAATGAGTGGAGCGAAACCTTTATACCTCACTTGCTCGCTGATTTTAGAAGAAGGTTTTGCCATTAAGGATTTGCGTCGCATATTAAGCTCTATGCAAGAAACGGCGAGTGCCGCAGGCGTGAGTATTGTTACCGGCGATACTAAAGTCGTCGAGCATGGCAAAGCGGATGGTCTGTATATCAATACAGCAGGTGTAGGTATCCTAGAAACAGAGCAAGCGATTAATGTTCAAGCCATTCGCCCAAATGATGCCATTATCGTTAATAGCGACTTAGGACGGCATGGCTTGGCAGTTATGTTAGAACGTGATGGCTTTGATTTTACGCATAATATCAGCAGTGATTGTGCCGATGTATCCGGCTTAGTAAATGACTTATTGCAAGCTGATGTTGAAATACATTGTATGCGTGATTTAACCCGTGGCGGGCTAGCGAGTACATTGATTGAATTAGCAACAAGCGCGAAAGTGCATATGGAAATTTCGCAAATAGATCTGCCCATACACGATGACGTACAAAGCCTGTGTGAAATTCTCGGTTTTGATCCGTTATATATTGCCAATGAAGGCTGCTTTGCTTTAATTGTGCCTGCAGATAATGCTGAGCAAGCGCTAAGCATTATGCGGCATCATTCTTTAGGTAAGCAGGCGAATATGATTGGTGTAGTTAAGCAAACAGCAGAGCTGGGCATGCTCACTTTAAAAACTGAATTCGGCATGAGTCGAGTTTTAGATTTATTGAGCGGTGAGCAGTTACCTAGGATTTGCTAGAATGTTGGGATTTACTCATTTCCCCCCAATTCCATAGCATGAACTCAAAATTGTAAGGTTTTTCTGTTTAATTTATGATTTATGGAATAGCTCACAATAACTTGGTATGACCTCATTCTGTGGGGGCAGACTTCAAGTCTCTATATTCGTGACTTGAAGCTTGCACATCCTTAAACACATATAATAAATGTGTCGTTAGTTCTAAGCAGGAGCCATGAACTATTTCTTGCGCACATAAAAAATCTGCTGCTCATCCGCTCGAATATATTCAATAATTTCATTGCCGGTTTGCTCTGCATACACACCAAAATCCAAATGCGCCGCCGGATCAGTGGCTGTCACTTTTACCACCTCGCCAGAAAGCATATCTTTTAACGCTTTTTTTAAACGCAATAAAGGTAAAGGGCAATGCAAGCCAACGGCGTCCACTTCTATATTAAATTCAATCATTCTGATTTTAAATTTTCTCAATCATGCTTTTAAAAGAGCGCATATAATAGCACCTCAGACAAAATCCGCGAACGATAACCTAGTATCATTTAAATAAGCCATGGACTACTTCCCCCTCTTTATCGACTTAAAAAACAAACCCTGCTTAGTTGTCGGTGCTGGTGAAATTGCCGCTCGAAAAATCGAGCTACTCGCTAAAGCTGGCGCTAATATTACCGTTATTGCCCCAGAAATAAGCTCACAAGTCAGTCAATTAGAAAAAACATACGGTTTAACTATTATACAAAAGGGCTTTACAGCTGAAGATATTCATCGCCAACGCCTGATAATATCTGCGACTAATCAAAAAAATGTTAATAAACTCGTCGCTGCAACCGCAGAAGAACACAATATCCCAGTTAATGTCGTCGATAGCCCTAGCCTATGCAGCTTTATCGTCCCTGCCATTATTGATCGCTCCCCCATTGTTGCTGCTATTTCTTCAGGAGGTGCATCCCCTGTGCTCGCGCGTTTATTACGAGCTAAAATAGAAAGCCTTATCCCGCCTGCTTTTGGACGTTTAGCGCAATTAGCAGAAAAATACAGAGACTTAGTCAAAGAACATATTAATCCACCTTCAGAACGGCGTATTTTTTGGGAAAAAGCCCTGCAAGGTTCTATTGCCGAGCTTTTCTACTCAGGCAAAGAAGCCGAAGCTGAGGCACGCTTAAAATCAACAATACTTAAAGCCTCAGGCACACATAAAGTCATCGGTGAAGTCTATTTAGTGGGCGCAGGGCCTGGCGATCCTGACTTACTCACTTTTCGTGCTTTACGCTTAATGCAACAAGCCGATGTCGTTGTCTACGACCGTCTCGTTTCCCCTGAAATCTTAGACTTAGTACGCCGTGATGCAGAAAAAATTTATGTCGGCAAACAAAAAAGTAACCATAGTTTGCCACAGGAATCGATCAATGACTTACTCGCGCGCTTAGCTTTAGCGGGTAAACGAGTCGTACGCTTAAAAGGTGGTGATCCATTTATTTTTGGCCGTGGCGGTGAAGAAATTGAAACACTAGTGCAACACGACATTAATTTTCAAGTTGTCCCAGGAATAACGGCAGCATCAGGCTGTGCAACTTACGGCGGCATTCCGCTAACGCATCGAGAACACGCCCAGTCCTGCACTTTTATTACGGGGCATTTAAAAGATAATACCGTCAATCTTAATTATCAACAGCTCGTTGCACCTAATCAAACCATCGTTATTTACATGGGACTCACTGGGTTAGAAAATATTTGCCAGTCCTTTATTCATCATGGCGCATCACCAGAACTACCTATTGCTCTTATCCAGCAAGGCACGACCCAGTCGCAACGTGTTATTACTGGTACTTTGCAAACGATGCCGGAATTGATAAAAAATCAAGATATTCAGCCACCAACCTTAATCATTATTGGCTCCGTAGTTTCATTGCACGACAAACTCAAATGGTTCCATCCTGATGAAGATAGCGGTTCTTATGAATAAACCTTTTCTAGGCCCCTTACTGCTCTCTTTACTGCTCATCGGCTGCGATATTACACCTAAAGCGGCGAGAACACACGAGCTTGCACCTGAAGGCGTATTCTCAGCTAGTTTATCTAAAAATCTTGCCCTTATTGGTACAACTGCTCGAGGTAATGCCGAGCTATGGCAATTAAAACCCAAGCAACTGTTACACATTTGGCAGCATACCGATGAAAAGAACGGTATTTTATATACAGCTATCTCAGGTGATGAGCAATATGCATTAACCGCTGAAAAAGAGTCTCTCGCTTGGTGGCGCATTGCTGATGGCGTGCTGATGAATGTTTGGTACTTACCCAATATTAGTGCAATTACTCTGTCCGTAGACGGACAGTTCGCCCTGATTGGCTTAGAAGATAAAGCGATTTACTATTCATTGCAACACGGCCAAACACGCTATGCTTTCAAACATGAAAGCTCAGTTACCAGAGTCGATATTTCTGCCAGTAATCAGTTAGCCATTACGGGTTCTAGCGATGAAACCGCCAAACTTTGGGATTTAAATACCGGTCAAGAAAAATTTAGCTGGCCACATCAAAGCAAATTATCCACAGTTGCTATATCGCCTGACGATAAATATGCATTAACCAATGAAGGCTTGGGCACTATTCGCGTATGGAAAACTCAAACAGGTAAATTATATAAACAACTCGGCCCAAAGCTTATCACTCTTTCCTCGGCTGCCTTTTCTGACAATAGTAAATACCTCATTGCTGGGCGCGTATCACAGCGCATTGATTTATGGGATATAAGAAGCGGCGAGATTATAAACTACTGGCGACCTAGAAAAGATAGCTTCTGGAAGCCCTCTGCGGCAACCATACTTGCACTTACTTTTACTGAGAATGACCGAAAAATATACAGTATTGCTTCAAATGGCTATTTACAACTTTGGAGAAAATAGCAATATCTTGATATAATGCATAAAAATTATTTGATAAATCAGTCTAAATTATTTATGATTTAGCAGTTATCGATTCCCTTATCATGCAAGCCTTAGCATCTTTCAATAGGCAAACATGATTGCTTTACAATAATAAGAGGTCAAAATGAGAAAATTACTATTAGCTGTTTCAACCGTTGCTTTATTAGGTCTAAGTGCTCAAGCATCTGCTGACGA
>Ga0209081_1001274_pt1 | contig 15139 bp, 15 predicted proteins | sample GOMGulsemesocosm_4_FD_184636 | JGI IMG/M metagenome (GOLD analysis project Ga0209081, IMG submission 184636) | Methane-oxidizing microbial communities from mesocosms in the Gulf of Mexico - GOM15B Gulf of Mexico (SPAdes) (version 2) | ecosystem: Environmental > Aquatic > Marine > Cold seeps... | reverse complement strand
TTCATTTGATACAGCATCAACAACCAGTAATATCTCTTTACTCATGCTATTTAACCCTATTAAATTAACTATTTTAATTTATCTACTTACAAACGTGCGACAAGATTTGCTTTGTCGACATTATTGAGAACCAATTCATAATCAAGGCCATCAACATCAACAATTAATGTATCATTTTCTATGGCAACTAAATTACCTTTAAATTTACGCCTACCATTTAAAGGCATCGATAATTTCACGTTTATTGTTTCACCTACTACGGCTTGGTAATGCGCTAGTTCAAATAACGGCTTATCAACGCCTGGGGATGAGACTTCTAAATTGTATTCACTACTTATTGGATCTTCTACATCTAAAATGGCGCCGACTTGACGGCTCACTTCTGCGCAGTCATCCACATCTATGCCATTTTCATGATCAATAAACAAACGTAAAACTGAATTATTACCAGCACTAACAAATTCTACTCCAAGTAATTCCTTACCTGTTTCAGCTACTGCAGGACGAAGCATATCAGTTAGCTTTTGTTCAAACTTAGCCAATTATTCTCTCCTATTTACTCATAAAAAACACATTGTTAATTTAACAAATATAACCTTATATTCAAGAAAAAACATTTAAAATGAGATTTTAGATATAAAAAAAGGGCAAAAAAAAGCCCCTACATCGGGGCCCTATTCACTGACCCCACACTTATTATTCAAACCATATATTTAAATATGCTATGAAATAGGTGTAAACAACAGAAATAGAATTTGCCCATTTTCATTAAAATAATGACATGACAAATGCCTCAGTGACATTCTGCTATTTTAAGCTGCGCAAATTATATAGTGACGAAGGAATAAGCGCAAGCCTGATTGACAAATAGTCACAATAAAATAGCATCAGATTTATTAAATGAGACATTTGATTTAATAGAAAAAATTAACTTATGCTTTACAATCAGTTAATATAATAGTAAATAATATTGTTATAGCGCATTTATGAGAATTGTTTAACTAACCCTTATATTAGCATTTAACTGTTGGTTTTTAATGAGGTAATAAATTCAATATGTATACTTTTTTCCAATTATTAATACGAAATGTCATTTTAGCATTTATTTTCATCCTCACTTTTAGTGTTATTTCATTGGTACTGCTAGCCTCTTTTTTAGCTGATAAAGACAACCAACATCTTCAATCCATTGAGTTGTTAACACAGCAGATTCCATTGACAGAAAACAATACACAAAATGTAAAAATATTAGCCGCCACATTAAGAAAAATAAATAATTTCAAAAAATTAACCATATCAAATCGTACTGGTAAAACATTGTTCGCCTATCAGAATAAGCATATAGGCTTGATTATTCCCCTCATAACACCTCTGGGTAAGCAGTTTAGTTTTAATGGATTTACTATCAGTTATCAATTAGATTATTCTAAAGAGTCTTCTTTAATACTAAACCTATTGTTATTCGCGTTTATTTTAGCCTATGTATTGGTATTATTTAGCGCAATGATAAATAATAAGAAATACAAAACTATCTTCCAAGTTATTAAGCAGCAAATCAAAAATGATTTAGCTTTGATTAATTACACTAATTTATTAAATAATGACACATCAAAGGCCGAAACAGATATTTTAGAAATTCCCGAGCTTAAACAAGGAATAGCAGATATCAAGCTATTGATGGCTAAACAACTTAAAAACACCATCAGCTTAGAGCAAAAAGCTTATGTAGACAATTTAACCAAACTTGATAACCGAAGACGTTTTGTACAATTTTATGAGAACCAAATTGTACAAGATAGCCCAGTAAAGTTTGGGGTGTTAATTATTATTCGCTGTTCAGAATTACAGACCATTAACAAAATCCATGGTTTTAACGAGGGAGATACCTACATCACTCAAGTAAGTGATATTATAAAAGAATCGATATTGTTATATCCCGACGGGCAATTATTTAAATTAAACAGCTCTGATTTTGCTTGCATTTTACCTAATGTAAAATTATTAGAAGCGGAAAAACTGACCAAAGATTTAACGTCTCGATTTAATGAATATCAACAAAAAAATGATTTAGACTCGGTAGCTTATTCTGGACTGGTTTATTTTGACAAGTCAAAACCTTTAGGTGAATTACTAGCATTAGCAGACACCGGAGTTAGTGTTGCGCAAACACAAAGTAATAACGCTTGGTATTCACAAAAAGATACCGACATATTACAAAAAAACAGCACTAATTATGGCAATCAAAATTGGCGTCAAGAAATTGATTATGTATTAGAAAATCAATCAGTTACATTACTACTCCAACCCATCCAGCCTGCGGGCAGAAACAATAAAGTGTATGGTGAGGTTTTAGCACGTTTCTTAAATTCGAATGATGAAATGTTACCAACAGCATCTTTTATCGCTATGGCAGAAAAACTTGATAAAATTATAGCCATTGATAAATTGATTATTGACGTTACCATAAAAGAAATTAACAATAAAAATTTACTAGACCATAGTTTTGGTATCAACATTAGTGCACGGAGTATTACTGATGAACACTTCATTATTTGGTTAGAACGTAAACTATTACGTGAACCTCATGTTGCTCCTAGATTAATTTTTGAAATAACTGAATACGGTTTGCAACAAAATATAAATACCAGTAAACGTTTCATAGACATGTTACACCGTGTTGGTTCGCGCGTAACAGTGGAACGTTTTGGTATAGGTTTAACGTCATTTAAATTCTTTAGAGATTTAACGCCTGATTACATAAAAATGGACAGTTCTTATACCCGAGATATTGATGATGATAAAAACAATCAATATTTTTTAAGATTGATGGTTGATTTAGCTCATAGATTAAGTATTAACGTTCTCGCTGAAGGTGTTGAAAGTCAAGAAGAAAAACACACATTAGAAAGTTTATTTATTGACGGCTGTCAAGGTTACTATATTGGTAAACCTAAACCTTTATAAAAACTATACAAATGGTTTTAATCGATAAAACTGAAAACATTTCATTTTCAGTTTTTTTATTTGAATTGAATATTTATTCAACCAAAGTAAAGTAAAAGTAATAAATTGTAATACCCCTATGTACTTCAGACTTGAATCCGCCTTGTTATATGTAATAAAAAAAAGGATAATGCATTTCATATTAAAAAATGATTTAACAAGTTAAAAATAAATGACTGATTACTTTCTGTTGCTTATTGGCACCGTATTAGTAAATAACTTTGTGCTAGTACAATTTCTTGGTTTATGCCCTTTTATGGGGGTATCTTCTCGAACAGAAACGGCTATTGGCATGTCGTTTGCTACTACTTTTGTAATGACCTTAGCATCATTACTTAGCTACTTAGTTACCACCTATATCCTTATACCGTTAAACCTTGAATATTTAACAACCATGAGTTTTATTTTGGTAATAGCGGTAGTGGTACAGTTTACTGAAATGGTAGTGCATAAAACAAGTACTAACCTTTATCGTTTATTAGGCATATTCCTACCACTAATTACGACTAACTGCGCCGTACTTGGTGTTGCTTTATTGAACCTTAGATTACAACATAATTTCTTTGAGTCGATTATTTACGGTTTTGGTGCTGCAGTTGGTTTTTCGTTAGTTTTAGTTATGTTTTCTGCGATGCGAGAAAAATTAAGTAATGCAGATGTTCCAACCCCTTTTAAAGGTGCGGCTATCGCTATGATAACAGCAGGCCTTATGTCTTTGGCCTTTATGGGCTTTACTGGTTTAATTAAAATTTAAACAGTAATGGAAATCGAAAACTAAGGTAACACAGATATGAACATTTTAATTGCCATTCTTGTTTTAGGTATTATCGCTGCATTATTTGGTGCTCTTTTAGGTTATGCATCAGTACACTTTCATGTCGAAGGCGATCCTATTGTGGAGCAGCTTGATGCCTTACTCCCACAAACACAATGTGGCCAATGTGGATATCCTGGTTGCAAACCTTATGCTGATGCAGTCGCCAATGGCGAAGCAATAAATAAATGCGCCCCTGGCGGTGAAGATACCATAAAAAAAATTGCCGACTTGTTAGGTGTTGACGTACAACCAATAGATGAAAATCATGAAAAAGATAAGAGTGCAACAAACAACTTACCTAAAGTCGCATTTATCATTGAAGAAGATTGTATTGGTTGTACTAAATGTATTCAAGCCTGCCCTGTTGATGCCATTTTAGGAGCCGCTAAACAAATGCACACTGTACTCATTGATGAGTGTACTGGCTGTGACTTATGTGTTGCACCTTGCCCTGTAGACTGTATTGAAATGCGCCCTATTCCTGAAACCATTCAGAATTGGCAGTGGAATTTAAATAAAATTGCGGTCAAACAAGTAGGGTAAAGAAGCGATGACATCTATTATCGAGCGTATTAGAAAGAGTAATTTTTGGCATTTTCATGGCGGTATTCATCCACCTGAACAAAAGCAATTAACTACCAATAACCCGATTAAACACATATCGTTACCTAAGCAATTAATTTTACCTTTGCAACAACATATCGGTTGTCAAGGTGATTTATTAGTTAACATTGGCGATAAAGTACTTAAAGGACAGGCGTTAACACAAAGCTCTAGCCCTATGGCTGTACCAATACACGCACCTACTAGTGGTATTATTAGTGCAATTAAAAAATCAGTCATAGCACACCCCTCAGGTTTAAGTGAGCTTTGCTTGTTTCTTGATGTAGATGGTAAAGATACATGGAGGCAGCGAAAAACATGCCGAGACTACACTCAACTGAGCCATCAAGACATAATAAAAATCATTGCTGACGCAGGTATTGCGGGTATGGGCGGCGCCGGCTTTCCTACTCATATTAAAGTAAACAGCAAATCAGAGGTTGATTTTTTAATAATTAATGCCGCAGAATGTGAGCCTTACATTACGGCTGATGACTTACTTATGCAGGAACAAAGCGAAGCTATTGTTGATGGCATAAGAATACTTGATCAAGTTCTAAAACCTACCTTTATCTTAATAGGTATCGAAAACAACAAACCTCAAGCAATTACAGCGCTGCAAAAAATAACTAAAAACATAGATAAAATAAATATTTGTGTTCTACCAACGAAATATCCAACGGGCGGCGAAAAGCAATTAATAAAAATACTCACTGGTAAAGAAATCAATAGCGGCTCTCTACCTATTCAATCAGGTATTATCGTACAAAATGTAGCGACTTGTTTTGCCATAAGCGATGCCGTAATAAATGACATTCCGCTGATAAAACGCGTTGTCACTTTAACCGGTCAAGCCTTAACTAATCCACAAAACCTTTGGGCATTATTAGGTACACCCGTTAGTTACTTGCTAGCACAAACAGGTTTTGTCGATGAAACAATAGATAACCCTACAATAACTACTCTCCCCGCCGCTAATCCACCTGTAATTATGGGCGGACCAATGATGGGATATAGTATATCAAATGAATTAGTGCCCATAATTAAAACGAGCAACTGTATTCTTGCACCAAGTAAAGTAGAAATGCCTAGTGCTTTTGACAATAATTCAAACGAAATGGAATGTATCCGCTGTGGTCAATGTAGTGATGTTTGCCCAAGTCAATTATTACCACAAGAATTACAATGGAGTGCGAAAGCAAAAGATCACCAGCAATTAACCAAACTTAATTTATTTGACTGCATTGATTGTGGTGCTTGTGCTTATGTATGCCCCAGTAAAATTCCTTTAGTACAATATTATCGTATTGCCAAAGCAGAAATTAGCCAACAGCAGCAACTTGATATAAAAGCAGATAAAGCAAAAGCTCGTTTTGAAGCACGAAAACTGCGTTTAGAAAAAGAAAAAACAGTTCGCGAAGAAAAAAATAAAAAAGCAGCCGCTGCTCGTAAAGCCGCCATGAGTAAAAAAAATGCCGCTGGTGAAACTGCCAACTCAGCCGTAGCCGCTGCACTGGCTAGGGTAAAAGCAAAAAAAGAACAAAATAAAGAAAACGAGTCGCAAATACCAAGTGGTGATGAAAAGTCACAAGTGAAAGCAGCTATCGCTCGTGCAAAAGCAAAAAGACTAGCAAAAAGTAATACAAACAACAAAGAAATTAACGAGTTGCAAGTTACGGGTAACGAAAAAAGCAATAAAAAAGTTGACGAATCACACGTTTCAAATTTCGAACAAAATAACAATGCTAAAGATAAACCGCCCGTAATATATAATGAAAAGGCACAAAAAGAAAATCCCCTTATTAATAACGCAGCTATTGACAGAAAAGTAAGAATAGCCGCTGCAGTTGCAAAAGCAAAAGCTAAGGTCAAAGCTAAAAAACAGCAAGAAAAGTTAGCGGTAATAAATAATGAAGAGCAAAATCAACCTAACGACTCTCGACCTGACAACCCTAAACCTAACAGTGAAACAAAATAATCATGGCCTTTTGGATAGCGAGTTCACCCCATAATCATAATAAAGCAGAAACATCTGCGCTGATGCGTTGGGTTATTTATGCATTGATACCAGGTATTTTTACACAATGGTACTTCTTTGGTTGGGGTAACTTAATTCACATAACATTAGCAATAACAACTGCACTATTATGTGAATTCACCGTACTTTATCTGAGAAAAAAAAGTATAAATGCACAACTTTTTGATGGCAGCGCTATATTAACAGCAATATTATTCGCCATTTGTTTACCTGCAATAGTGCCATGGTGGATCACAATTATCGGTATTGCTTTTGCCATTATTATCGTTAAACACCTTTACGGTGGCTTGGGACATAACCCTTTCAATCCTGCAATGGCTGCTTATGTCATGTTGCTCATTTCTTTTCCTGTACAAATGACTTCTTGGCAACCACCATTGCAATTGATGACTATTGACCTTGATCTCCCCAATACGTTAAGCGTTATTTTTACTGGCTTTACAAGTGAGGGCTACTCTGTAGAACAATTACGCACTAATGTTGACGCCTTTACTATGGCAACACCACTAGATGCATTAAAAACACAAGGAAATTTAGGGTTCACAATAGCCGAAACTATGGAGAATAATATTTTTGGTGAGCACTTTGCTTTTGGGTGGGAATCGATAAATATTGCTTTTTTAGTGGGTGGATTACTATTAATTGCTAAAAAAGCTATTGCTTGGCAAACGCCACTAAGCTTTTTATTAAGCTTATTACTTTGTTCGTTTATCGCCTACAGTATTAACCCTGACAATAGCGCTTCAACTATATTTCATTGGTTGAGTGGTGGCTGTATGTTAGGTGCTTTTTTTATATTAACAGACCCAGTAACGGGTGCGACCAGTGTTAAAGGAAGACTTATTATCGGTGCATTAGCAGGTTTATTGGTTTATCTCATTCGCACTTTAGGTGGTTACCCTGATGGTATCGCTTTTGCTGTATTATTGACTAATATGGCTGCCCCTCTTATCGATCAATATACCCGTCCGCGCACTTATGGACACGATGTAGAAGAGAAACAAACATAATGACAATACCACTCCCTAAAAAAGATCTTGCCTATCGTTTACCCATACAAAAAAACAGTCTAATACTCGCTGCATTTGCCATCGTATGTACTGCTATTGTTGGCTTAGTAAATGAACTGACAAAAGACAAAATAAAAGATCAAGCACAATTACAGTTACTCAACACCTTACACAGTATTATTGAGCCTAATCGTTATAATAATGACATAACTCAAAACTGTGTTGCTATAAACTCACCTTTGCTAGGCAATAATAAAATGCACACCGCCTATATAGCGAGAAAATCAGGTAAAGCTGTGGCCATCGCCATGACCAGTACCGCGCCAAATGGTTACAATGGGAATATAGAACTCATTATTGCTATAAATATGGACAATAGCATTAGCGGTTTACGTGTACTAAAACATCAAGAAACGCCAGGCTTAGGTGATAAAATTGAACTAAGAAAAAGTCACTGGATCACAAGTTTTAACAATAAAAAATTATTATCAAAAGAAGATAACCGTTGGGCCGTAATAAAAGACAACGGTATTTTCGATCAATTTACTGGCGCAACCATTACACCCCGTGCAGTCGTAAAAGCAGTTAAACAAACATTAGTTTATTTTAGTGAAAATAAGTATTCATTATTAACTCGACCTAATATTTGCCAATTACCTACAGAAACAAAAAGTATTGTAGACAGTGAGACCAAAAATGAGCACTAATACAGCACCTGAACAAGTAACTGAGCAAGCTTGTAGCACTGAAAATGAAACCTCAGACGTGACTATTAAAGCAAAACCAGCATTTAAAGCAGAGTACAAAGAACTAGCAGTACAAGGCTTATGGAAAAACAACCCAGGTTTAGTACAACTGTTAGGTTTATGTCCATTATTAGCTGTTACTGCAACCGTAACAAATGCCTTAGGCTTAGGATTAGCAACATTATTAGTATTAGTCTGCTCAAACGTCACCGTTTCCGCTATTCGCCATTGGATACCTAAAGAAATACGTATCCCTATTTTTGTGTTAATCATTGCGGCATTTGTCACCTGCGTACAATTATTAATGAATGCTTATACTTTTGGCATTTATCAATCTTTAGGGATATTTTTACCCTTAATCGTTACTAATTGCGCCATTATTGGTCGTGCTGAAGCATATGCTTCTAAAAACCCTATTAAACAAGCTAGTTTCGATGGTTTAATGATGGGCATTGGCTTTGCTTTAGTCTTAATTGTTTTAGGTGCTATGCGAGAAGTTCTTGGCCAGGGTACATTGTTTGATGGTGCAAACTTATTACTTGGTGATTGGGCAAACGTATTACGTATAGAAGTCATTCACCTCGACAATCAATTTTTATTAGCAATTCTTCCACCGGGTGCATTTATCGCGATGGGGTTTATCATCGCATTGAAAAATGCCATCGACGCGAATATAAAAAAGCGTAAACCCAAAGAAGAAAAACAAGCGATAGAAAGAATTAGAGTTAATTTTGATTCATAATAAAAGAGTTAAATTATGAATAACAATATTGTGGAATAGAGCTGAAAATGAATAAAGCAAAGCGTGTCGAGATCCTAACAAGATTGCGTGAAAATAATCCCAAACCTACTACTGAACTGAGTTTTACCACGCCATTTGAGTTATTAATCGCGGTACTACTTTCAGCACAAGCAACCGACGTAGGCGTAAATAAAGCAACCGCTAAACTTTATCCTATAGCCAATACACCACAAGCTATTTTAAACCTTGGTCTTGAAGGTTTAATTTCTTATGTTAAAACTATTGGGCTGTTTAATACCAAAGCCAAAAACACCATTAAAACATGTCAAATGTTAGTGGATTTACATGGTGGTGAAGTACCTGAAAATAGAGCCGCGCTTGAAGCGTTACCTGGTGTTGGCAGAAAAACAGCTAACGTCGTACTCAATACTGCTTTTGGCTGGTTAAAAGATAATGAAGGTAAATACTTTTTAGCTGTAGACACTCATATTTATCGACTCGCGAACCGAACTAAATACGCCCCTGGAAAAACAGTTGAGCACGTTGAAAACAATATAATTAAACTCACCCCAAACAAAACAGAGTTTATGTATAATTTACATCATTGGTTTATACTTCATGGACGATACACCTGCACAGCTAGAAAACCAAAGTGCGGTTCGTGCATTATTGAAGATTTATGTGAGTATAAAGAAAAAACAGAATAAACTGTTGCTTATCAAATACTTTTCGTATATTTAATAAGCAATAACATTCGTTATAAAAAGCGGTTAATTAATTTTGTTATTGCTAGCTAACAGCTTTTACGTTTTATTTAGCCAGCGCTTCTTTTAATGCAGCTAAACATAATAATACATTTTCATTACGCGCTGCATAACCCATTAAACCTATTCGCCAAGCCGAGCCAGCAAATACCCCTAACCCCGCACCTATTTCTAAATTATATTCATTAAGTAAAAATTGACGTACTTTAACATCATCAATGCCTTGTGGAATATGAACCGTATTTAATTGTGGTAAACGCTCATTTTCTGGAACAATAAAATCAATACCTAAATTTTGCAAGCCTTTAGCAAGTACTTGATGTTGGCTTTGATGGCGTGCCCAACTATTTTCTAACCCTTCATTTTGCAACATCAATAATGATTCATGTAATGCATATAAAGAATTCACTGGTGCAGTATGATGGTAGCTACGTTTACCCTCTCCTGACCAATATTCCATCACCAATGATTGATCTAAAAACCAACTTTGCACGGGGATAGTTCTATTTTTAATGACTGCGGCTGCTTGTTCGCTAAAACTTACTGGTGATAGGCCTGGTACGCAAGATAAACATTTTTGACTACCAGAATAAACGGCATCAATTTTCCAATCATCAACCTTTAACTCAACACCACCAAGTGAAGTAACAGCATCTACTATAGTTAAACAGTTATATTTCCGCGCAACTTCGCATAAAGTTTTTGCATCAGATAAAGCGCCTGTTGACGTTTCAGCATGAACAAAAGCGACAAAATTCGCTTCAGGTGTTTGTTTTAAAGTATCTTCTAATGCTTGAGGATCAACCGCTCTACCCCATTCACCATCAACAATAACAATTTTTGCGCCAATACGTCGCACATTTTCTATCATACGCGCGCCAAACACGCCATTTCGACAAACAACAACGGTATCTTGTGGTGTTACTAAATTAACAAAACAAGCTTCCATACCAGCTGAACCTGGCGCAGAAATGGCCATGGTGTAAGTATTTTTAGTCTGAAAAGCATATTGTAATAATGACTTCACCTCATCCATCATGCCAATAAAAGTAGGGTCAAGATGTCCAACCGTAGGTCTTGCCAATGCTGATAAAACTCTTGGACTAACATCGGAAGGACCTGGTCCCATTAGTGTGCGCTGTGGCGGTATAAAAGATTGAATTGTCATAGGTGTCTCGCTTGAAAAGTTAATGAGTATGATGAAGTAATACCAATGGGCTTAATATAACATTTTTACTTATATTACCTTAATTAATAAAGTCAATCCCAAGTATTCATTTTAAAAATGTTATTAGCAGGTTATGATCCGCATTACAGTAAACTAAAGCAACAAAATAAAACTATAAACTTAATATTTAAAATGAATAATTTTTCAAGGCACTACTTTTATGGCACTAAAAGCAACAATTTATAAAGTTAATATTGAGTTGGCTGATATGGATCGTAACTATTACGATTCATTACAACTCACACTAGCTCAACATCCTTCTGAAACTGATTTACGCTTAATGGTGCGCTTAATAAGTTATATATTAAATGCTCATCAAGATTTAAAATTTGGCAAAGGTGTAAGCGATGAAAATGAAGCTGCAATTTGGCAAGTTAACTATAGTGATGAAATAGCCTTATGGGTTGAACTCGGTCAACTTGATGAAAAGCGACTTAAAAAAGCCTGTAATCAAGCACAACAAGTAAAACTTTATACTTATGGTTCAAGTGTTAAAATTTGGTGGGCGCAAAACCAAAGCAACCTGGATAAATACCCAAAGTTAATCATTGAGCAATATGATACAACTACCACTGATGCACTAATTAAGTTACTAAGTCGTACCATGGAGTTTCAATGTAGCATACAAGATGATCAATTATGGCTAACTAGCGGTGATGAAACACTGCTTATTGAAACGTTAAAATTGAAACGTTAAAGTTTCTCTGTGTAACGCGCAGCGAGGTATATATAAAGGTAAGTTACTTAGATTATATAGGAGCATAAAATCTAAGTGACTTCAGAAATAAAACATCTAATATCTAGTTACTCACCAAATAATAATGAATATTTCATGTTTATTCATTTCGTACTGAAAAAATTCAAGAAACAATGGTGTGTGAGCAACATTTGCTAAACTGCTATAACTTCCAATGGGCAACGCATTTGAAACTCTATATTATTTTTTTTATCTATTTGAAAACCATGACGAAGATAAAGCCCACGAGCAGGATTTTTTAATAAAACATTTAAAGTAATAGGGAGCTGTAACTGTAATGCTCTTTTTTTTACAACCGTCAAAACTTTACTACCAACACCCTTTCCTTGATGTTCGGGTAAAATTTGAAACTGACGAATATGTAAACTTTTTTTAGTTCCTGTAAGCGCTACAATACCTAATTGAATTGTCCCAATAGGTTTACGATCTCGTAAAATCACCTGAGATTCATAGTAGTGACTTTTTATGCGCTCAAGGTGTTGTTGATCATTCATCGTCATTTTCGCGTTAATTAAATGCTCATTCATTGATAGTTTTCGCAGTTTGAGCAAAAAATCAATATCATCATCAACAACTTTTCGAAAACCTAACGTAAACTTCATCTAAAATTAATCATGGCTTAACTCTGTTTATAGTTATTACTATTTAGAATCAGCACGACCCATAAATTTATGTTCACTAGTATTTACTTTGATTTTATCACCGCTAGAAATGTGTTCTGGTACTTGTACAATCAAACCTGTAGATAATGTAGCCGGCTTTGTTCTAGCACTAGCTGAAGCGCCTTTTATCGAAGGATCAGTTTCGGTGATAACTAAATCAACGCTGGCAGGAAGATCTATAGCCACAGGAACCTCATCAACAATAATCACGGATAAACCTTCTGTTTCTTCGTTAATGAACAACAGCTCTTCGCTAATACTTTCTTTATTTAAGTTGTATGGTGTGTAGTCTTCATTATCCATAAAGACATACTCATCACCATCAATATAAGAAAACATTGATGGACGACGGCTTAAGTCGGCAAAATTAATCATATCATCAGCTTTAAATGTTTCATCTACTTTTGAGCCAGTAACCACATCATATAAACGCATGCGGTATAAACTACCACCAGCTCTACCTTGAGGCACAGAACGGGTAATATCTCGAACAATTAATACTTTACCGTTATATTCTATTGCAGCATTTTTTTTGATTTCACTTGCCTTTGGCATGGATTATCCCTTTTGTTAAAAAATTAAAAGCTTAGAAAATTAAATTTAAGAAATGAAAAATATCACGACCACCCAGTAATGCAAGCATTGAATCACACAAGCGCTCTAATATTTGTTATCAAATAATGGCGAAATTACCACATAAGATCATCAGGAATTTGATAGTCAGCATAAGGATCATTTTCATTACTTTGATCATCAGTAACTTTATCGTTTTGTACTAAAATAATACTACGGTTTAATTCTGAAATTTTTTCTGCTGTTTCACGAGTAACGATATAAGTAACTTCATCTAATCCACACAAAGATAACCGCCCATTAACTAAGGCTTTATGAGTGACTGTATCTAACGATAGTTTTTTGATTTTATTATCAAAAGTATAATTGTATTCACTGTCACCAGTAACATTTCTAATTTGGTGATGAAGTAAAATTTGCTTGATTCGCAAAATCTTTTCTTTATCGGCAAGTTGCTGTTTTTTATCTTCATTTAAAGCACTGTCTTTTGCTTGTTTTTCAGCTTTAACTTTAGTTAAACTTTGCTTTATTTGCTCTTGCATTGTGGCATCATGCTGAACGCCACTACGTTTTTGTTTGTTCTTTTTACGTTTATCCGCATTGGCTTGACGTGTTTTTTGCTTGGTCGTTAAACCTGCTTTGAGGAGTTGATCTTGAAGTGATGCCATAATATGTTTTAATTAGCTTTTACTGAAAATTAATTGATGTCTTATTCTAACAATAAAAGTCTAGCAATAAAAACCAGACAATAAAAAATGAAATGAAAATCTGATTGTTCGCTTCAGCTAATGCCTATTTAATCAAATGAATTGTAGAGTTTTCTGAAGAAGAAAGTATTTTTTTCGGTAGCCCATGTTTTATGGGTTTAACTTCAACCTTTTTGGTAAAAGATTTTCCATTAAGATACCGATGATATGAGCATTGTTTAAGATCCATTAATTGGCTAAATTTATAGAAACTGGCAAGGTCATCTTTGGTTAGATCCTGATGTTCTTTAGTTAACAGACCATCAACATACATAGAGTCACCATTAATAGTACAATTAGCAATAGCAGAATATGGCTCCCCATACTCATTTACTTTTAAAGCACGTACCATTTTTACTTCAAAAATCCACTCACCTATTTGTACGTGCTTTGACATTGACTCTTCCACTAGAAACCCCAACCAAAATATGCATAAAATTAACTGCTAACAAATCCCTTAATATTACTAAATTTAAAAAATCAACTAACTAATAGAAAAATAAAATATTAATATAACACTTAATTAAGTAAAAAAGCTAAATAAATTTAAAGCGTTCATTATTAAAACCTTGAATTCAAAATTGCTTTAACTGCAATTGAATAAAGAAATGGTATATACTCAAAGTAGATAGAGTTTACCCTCTAGTAAAGTGAATTAAATAAATAAAAAACCTCTAATTCTGGAGGTTTTTTATTAAGCACCACACGTACAAATAGAACAGTAGGAAATAAACGTGAGCGAAAAATTAGATTTAGACAAAATACGTAAAGAAATAACCCAATTAGATCAAGATTTATTAGCATTATTTGCTAAGCGTCGCGCACTTACTCTTAATGTTGCTAAAAGTAAAGTGCAACAAGTACGCCCTATTCGCGATCATCAACGAGAACAAGAGTTATTAATTCGCCTTATAAAACAAGGTAAAGAGCTTGGCTTAGACGCTCACTATGTCATTAGTGTTTTTCAAACAATTATCGAAGATTCTGTATTAAATCAGCAGGCATTTCTGCAAACATTAATAAACCCAAGTATCCAATCACCCACGGTAAGTGTTGCCTTTTTAGGTGATAAAGGTTCATATAGCTATTTAGCTAGTCATCGATACTTCTCTCGTCGTGCAGAAAAAATTATTGAATCTGGGTGTAAAAACTTTAGTGATATTTTACAGCAAGTAGAGTCTGGCCAAGTAGATTACGGCATGTTGCCCATTGAAAACACCAGTTCAGGCAGTATTAATGAAGTTTATGATTTATTGCAACACACTAATTTAGCTATTGTTGGCGAAATAACACAACCAATAGAACACTGCTTGCTTACCGCAGTTAATACTAGTTTAGATAAAATTAAAACTATTTACGCTCATGGGCAACCTTTTACGCAATGTAGCAACTTTCTAGATAAACAGCATGATATTCGTATTGAATATTGTGACAGCACTGCTGATGCCAT
>Ga0209081_1001272_pt1 | contig 15154 bp, 9 predicted proteins | sample GOMGulsemesocosm_4_FD_184636 | JGI IMG/M metagenome (GOLD analysis project Ga0209081, IMG submission 184636) | Methane-oxidizing microbial communities from mesocosms in the Gulf of Mexico - GOM15B Gulf of Mexico (SPAdes) (version 2) | ecosystem: Environmental > Aquatic > Marine > Cold seeps... | reverse complement strand
CGCACTGGCCAACAAGCTGTTCAGTGTTGCGCTTGGGCGCATCGCTTTTTCCAGCTTTTCTGGGTCGGGCTTGTAGTAACCCCCCATATCAACTGGCTTACCCTGACAGGCCGTCAGTTCCTCAGCAATAGCCCGCTCATTATCTTTCAAGCCCTGCGCCAGCTTAGCAAAGACGGCTTGTAACTCAGCATCCTGAGTTTGTTCCGCGAGAGCCTCTGCCCAGTACAGCGCCAAATAGAAATGACTGCCACGGTTATCAAGCTGATTTACTTTTCGCGATGGCGACTTACCATTACTCAACAACTTACCGGTTGCACGATCAAGCGTCTCCGCTAGCACACGAGCCTTAGTATTGCCTGACTTAATCGCTACGTCCTCCAAAGACACAGCAATGGCTAGGAATTCGCCGAGAGAATCCCAGCGTAAATGATCCTCTTCTGCGAACTGCTGAACGTGCTTAGGCGCACTGCCGCCAGCACCGGTCTCGAACAAACCACCCCCCTTCATCAAAGGTACGATTGAGAGCATCTTAGCTGACGTCCCGAGCTCCAAAATTGGAAACAAGTCAGTCAGGTAATCACGCAATACATTACCCGTAACCGAGATGGTATCGAGGCCGCGGTGCAGGCGCTCCATGGTGTAGCGAATAGCGCGATCAGGGTTAAGAATATGTATTTTCAGGCCTTCAGTGTCATGGTCCTGTAGGTATTTCTCAACCTTTTTGATCATCTGTGCATCGTGACCGCGGTGCTCATCAAGCCAGAACAGTGTTGGAACACCCATAGCGCGAGCGCGAGTTACAGCCAGCTTTACCCAGTCTTGAATCGGCGCATCTTTGGCTTGGAACATACGCCAAACATCACCTTTTTCAACGCCTTCGTGCTGCAGTAACACCTCACCACTATCGGAGATAACACGAACAGTGCCGCCAGTTTCAAGCTCAAACGTTTTGTCGTGCGAACCATACTCTTCTGCTTTCTGCGCCATCAAACCAACGTTAGGCACAGTACCCATGGTGGTCGGATCGAAGTTATCGTGATGCTTACAGAAGTTAATCACTTCTTGGTAAATAGTCGCATAACAGCTATCTGGGATAACCGCTTTGGTATCTTGTAGCTTGCCGTCGGCACTCCACATCTTGCCGCCATTACGGATCATCGCGGGCATAGAGGCATCGACGATAATATCGCTTGGTACGTGCAGGTTGGTAATGCCCTTGTCGGAATCGACCATGGCCATTTCCGGGCGTGTTTCATAGCATCTGCGCAGATCGTATTCGATCTCAGCGCGCTTAGAGTAAGGCAGGCTATCAATCTTTTGCAGTACGCTGCCCAAACCGTCATTAGGCTGAATACCCAGCTCTGCCAATGTTTCTGTATGGCTTTCGAAGGCTTCTTTAAAATAGACGCTAACGGCATGACCGAAAACGATAGGATCTGAAACCTTCATCATGGTTGCTTTCATATGCAGCGAAAACAACAGGTCAGCATTACGCGCACCTTCCATTTCCTCGTCGAGGAACTTGGTTAATGCCTTAGTGCTCATATATTGCGCACTAACAATCTCAGCCGCTTGAATTGGCAGTTCTTTTAAAACAGTCACTTTACCGTCAGCGTCAACCAGTTCAATTTTGACGTTACAGGCTTTCTCAACAGTGGTTGAGATGTCACTAGCGTAGAAGTCACCAGAGCGCATGTGGGCAACGTGCGTGCGTGAAGCCTGACTCCACTTACCCATAGAGTGCGGGTTTTCACGAGCATATTGCTTTACCGCACCAGGCGCACGACGGTCTGAGTTACCCTCACGTAAAACAGGGTTAACGGCACTGCCCAACACCTTGGCGTAGCGTGCCTTCATTGCTTTATCCGCCTCGGAGTTAACGTCGGTCGGGTAGCTTGGAATATCATAACCTTGTGACTGCAACTCAGTAATAGCGGCGGCCAACTGAGGAATCGAGGCGCTGACATTAGGCAGCTTAATGATGTTTGCTTTAGGGTCTTGCGTAAGCTCGCCGAGCTCTTTCAAACCGTCGACTACTTTCTGGTCGTCGGTCAAATTTTCAGGGAAGTTAGCAAGAATACGGCCAGCGAGGGACAGGTCAGTAGTCTCAACTTCAATACCTGCCGCAGCGGTGAAGGTGTTGACTATAGGAAGCAATGAGTAGGTGGCCAGCGCTGGCGCCTCATCGGTTAGCGTGTAAATGATTTTTGATGAATCGTTAGACATTTCGTTCCCTATTAGTTAACTCGGCTTACCTTCTCCGCTTGCGCAACAGCGACGCTGGTGGCGCCCTGTCCGCAATGGGAAATAAGCTTAATGCTGTGTTTGTTTATTATCGAAATTCAGTGGTTCAACCTAGTAGGCCAGACCTTGCAAATGCGGTTGAAATCCGCTGACGCCCTCACATCAACAAATATCCACCGCTCTCAGCCGCCCTTTTGGGGTATAACCTAGCCAAGAACTAATGAAATACATCAGTGTAGGCGGTTATACTGGCCGTGCGCTTTGCAAACGCACAAAAAAACGGACTGCATTATAGGCCGAACAATATTTTTTTTGTAGTTAAATTACAAAAACTCACCAGTCATGGATTTTTTGATGGCCAAACTCGTACTTTTTAACAAGCCATTCAGTGTCCTCAGTCAGTTCAAGGCCGATGGCGAACGCACCACCCTCGCCGCCTTCATCAAGATACCCGAGGTCTACCCAGCTGGCCGCCTAGACTACGATTCAGAGGGCCTGATGTTGCTTACTGATAATGGCCCCCTACAACATCGTATCGCCCACCCAGACAAAAAACTTCCAAAGACTTATTGGGCGCAAGTAGAAGGCTCGCCAGACGCGCAGGCAATAGCCCAGCTCTGTCGCGGAGTGGCACTCAATGACGGCCTCACCAAGCCTGCCAAAGCCCGCTTGATCGACGAACCCCAAGACCTTTGGGCGCGCAACCCGCCCATACGCGAGCGCGCGAGCATCCCCACACAGTGGATCGAACTGATCATCAGTGAAGGGAAAAACAGGCAGGTTCGTCGTATGACGGCCGCCGTTGGCCACCCTACATTGCGCCTAATTAGAGCTCAAATAGGCGATTGGAAACTCGGTCAATTACAGCCTGGCGACAGCACTCTGCTAGAAGTTGAAGCCCCAAACAAAAATAAAAAAACCTTCCCGCGCGGCACCCAAGGGCGACCCGCCAATCGCCCTGGCTATAGAAGCAAACAAAACAACACGACCAATCGCCACCGCTAATAAGCCTATCATTTACGTGTCTTGTTGTTTTACTACAAACTGATTAGTCGCTAGGTCACCATGACTCAAGAAAACCTTCCGCACGCCACCGTTGCCACCATCGTTGAGCTCAACGGTAAATACCTACTGGTGCTCGAACACCGTAATGACCGCTGGGTGTATAACCAACCTGCAGGCCACATCGAAAACGGGGAATCCATTATCGACGCCGCCATACGGGAAACAAGGGAGGAGACCGGCTGGGAAGTCATGCCCATAAGTATTGGCGGTATCAGCCAGTTTCACGCGCCTAATGGTATTAGCTACCTGCGCACAACCCTCATAGCCAAAGCCCTCAAACACCACCCTGCCGATGAGCTTGACGAAGGCATAGCCGAGGCTGTGTGGTTAACCTATGAACAAATTTTAAACCTACGGAATCAGCTCCGCAGCCCGATAGTGCTAAAAGTGATTGAGGATTACCGACTCGGTACTGCCTACCCCTTGGATCTAATCTACGACCATAGGTAGAATACGGGCCAGCTCAAACTCGACCCCCCTCCTAAATTTACAGACGGCCAGCTTCATGAGTTCAGAAAAAACCTCACCTAACGCCTCCTCTAAGGTCATTGTCGGCATGTCCGGCGGTGTTGACTCCTCCGTTTCAGCATTGCTGCTCATTCAGCAGGGGTATCAAGTAGAAGGCCTGTTCATGAAGAACTGGGACGAGGACGATGGCAACGAATACTGTACGGCAAAGGACGACCTAGCGGACGCTCAAGCGGTCAGCGACAAGCTTGGCATCAAATTGCACACAGCCAATTTTGCCGCTGAATACTGGGATAACGTATTTGAGTTTTTCTTGGAGGAATACAAAGCGGGGCGAACGCCAAACCCCGACATCCTTTGTAATCGTGAAATTAAATTCAAAGTATTCCTAGAATACGCAGAAATATTGGGCGCAGACTTGATTGCCACGGGGCACTATGTGCGCCGCGTGGACATCAATGGCAAAACACAGCTGCTCAAAGGGTTGGACAACAACAAAGATCAAAGTTACTTCCTCCACGCCGTAGGCGGGCTGGAGATATCTAAGACATTGTTTCCCGTCGGTGAGCTGGAAAAGCCAGAAGTGCGTCGTCTAGCTGAAGAGTTTGACCTGGTGACCCACAACAAAAAAGACAGTACGGGTATTTGCTTCATTGGCGAGCGACGCTTTAAGGACTTTTTACAGCAATACCTACCAGCACAACCAGGTAAAATCATTACCCCAGACGGCACCGTTATCGGTGACCACAGTGGCCTGATGTACCACACAATAGGTCAGCGCCAAGGACTTGGTATCGGTGGCGTTAAAGGCTCAAATGAAGAGCCTTGGTACGTAGCGGAAAAACACCTCAATACCAACGAACTGCTCGTCGTACAAGGGGGGCAACACGAGCTGCTGTTTAGCCGCAGCCTTAAAGCCGCCCAGCCAGATTGGGTTAACGGCGAACCAGACGAAAAACAATTTCGCTGCATGGCGAAGACCCGATACCGCCAGCCAGACCAACTCTGCAGCGTCAGCATAGACAGCAGCGGCATGGTTGAGGTGATATTTGATGAACCTCAGCGAGCGGTAACACCCGGTCAGTCCGTGGTCTTTTATGACGGTGAAAACTGCTTAGGCGGTGGCGTTATTGAGCAAGCATTTGCGTAAGTTTTTCACGCCAATCGAATTGAGTAAGGGTAGAAGTAAGTGAGTAAAAACTGGACGGAAATTACAGTCGCCCTCGCGGGCGTCTTTCAAGCAGCGGCACTGGTTGAGCAGCTCGCCAAAACCGGATTTGTGCCGGCAGCTGCGCAGAACGCTTCGATTAAAAGCCTCATAAAGCTCGACGCCAAAACAACTTTTGATGTGTTTGACGGCGATATAAAAGGTGTAGAGCTCGGCCTCAAGGTGATGGCGGACCTGCTCCACAACCACCAAAACAAAGAATACCCCGACACACTGCGTTATGTGCTCGGGATTCTGCACCTGCAAAAGAAACTACAGGGGCGCAAAGACCTCCTAGCCATTATTGGCAAGCGACTCGAGCAAACCCAGCATCAAGCCGAGCATTTTGGCGTTGACCACGAAAATGTGCTTGGCAACCTCGCTGATATCTACGCGGATACGGTCAGCACCTTTAAATTCCGCATCCAGGTCATGGGAGATTATTCGTACTTACAGCAAGCACGCGTAGCCAACCAAGTGCGAGCACTGCTTTTTTCCGGTATTCGCTCAGCCACCCTCTGGAGGCAGGTCGGAGGCAACCGCTTTCAAGTCATAATCAACCGCAAACGGCTTGCCAAAATAGCCGGCCAGCTGCTCAAAGACGCCTGAATCGTTGGCGCCAGAAGTAGCCTTGTGGGTAACGGTTGAATTAGGGGCAAGCAAAAAATCGCTTACCCCCTACAACCCCGCTCGCTGACTTTTGCTCACCGTTCAGCCTTGCTGGAAATTGCCGCTGAAATCACAAAAAAGATCCGGTATGATGCCCGCCATATTTCCCCATCTCCCCTGTTACCTGGTGGCTCAAGACTATGGATTTCTCCGCACTGACCGCTGTATCGCCTATCGATGGCCGCTACGGCAGCAAAACTTCTGATTACCGTGAAATTTTCTCTGAATACGGCCTGATTCGCAGCCGTGTCGAGGTTGAGATTCGCTGGCTACAACGCCTGGCCGACATGCCAGACGTCGTTGAAGTGCCGGCTTTCAGTGCCGAAGCCAACGCCCTGCTGAACAGCATTGTGACCGACTTTGGTGTTGAACAAGCCCAGCGTGTAAAGGACATCGAAGCGACGACCAACCACGATGTTAAAGCCGTAGAATACCTGATCAAAGAACAGATCACGGGTAACGCTGAGCTGGAAGCTGTCACAGAATTTGTGCACTTTGCCTGCACCTCCGAGGACATCAACAACCTGTCCCACGGCCTGATGCTCAAGCAGGGTCGCGAAGTCCTGACCGCGCAGATGCAGCAGGTTATTGATGCCATCGCCCATCGCGCCGCCGACTACGCCAGCGACCCAATGCTGTCCCGTACCCACGGCCAAACCGCCTCTCCGACCACCGTCGGCAAAGAAATGGCCAATGTGGTGGCGCGCCTGCGTCGTCAACTTGCTCAAATCCAGAAGGTCGAGTTGCTGGGTAAAATCAACGGCGCCGTAGGTAACTACAACGCCCACCTGTCTGCCTACCCAACGACAGATTGGCAGGGCAATGCTCAAACCTTCGTTGAAAGCCTGGGCCTGAACTGGAACCCTTACACCACACAGATTGAGCCGCACGACTACATCGCTGAGATGTTTGATGCCATTGCGCGCTTCAACACCATCGTCATCGATTTCGATCGTGACATCTGGTCTTACATCTCCATGGGTTTCTTCAAGCAGAAGACCATTGCCGGTGAAATTGGCTCGTCGACCATGCCGCATAAGGTTAACCCGATTGACTTCGAAAACTCCGAAGGCAACCTGGGTATGGCCAACGCTGTGTTCAACCACATGTCGCAAAAGCTGCCAATTTCACGCTGGCAGCGCGACCTGACGGACTCCACCGTACTGCGCAACATGGGTGTTGGCTTCGGCTACTGCGCCATCGCCTTTGCTTCTACCCTCAAGGGTATCAGCAAGCTGGAGATCAACCGCGAGCGCATCCTTGCCGACCTGAACAACAGCTGGGAAGTGCTGGCCGAGCCAATTCAGACCATCATGCGCCGCTACAACGTTGAGCAAGCCTACGAAAAACTGAAGGATTTGACCCGCGGTCAAACCATCAACCAACAGGTTATTCAGGACTTCGTTGAAACTCTGGACATTCCAGAGGAAGGTAAGCAGCAAATGCGTGAACTGACGCCAAGCAACTACATTGGCAACGCCATCGCCCAAGCTAAAGCGCTGTAAGTACGACCGCAGGTTCACTCTTCGGGCCAATGCGCTAAAATAAGCCGCACCCAGCAATGGGTGCGGCTTATTTGTATCTGGCTATTTCACATTCAACCAACGCGTCAGTAGGTATCACATGACTCAACCGCTCACCCACCTTGGCGACATGCCCATTGAAGTGTTTATTCGCGACTACTGGCAGAAGAAACCACTGCTGATCCGCCAAGCCTTCCACAACTTTGAGTCACCGGTATCAGCGGATGAGCTTGCAGGCCTAGCGCTTGAGGGTGATATCGAGTCACGACTGATTCTAGAGGAAGGCAAAAAGCCTTGGGAGTTGCGCTGCGGCCCCTTCACAGAGAGTGATTTTAGCCAACTACCGAAAAACAAATGGACGCTTCTGGTACAAGCGGTGGACCACTACGTACCTCAAGTGGCTGACATACTTGATTATTTTCGCTTTATCCCAAGCTGGCGCCTGGATGACATTATGATCAGCTACGCGGTCGACGGTGGCAGCGTCGGCCCGCACTATGATCAATACGATGTATTTCTACTGCAAGCAGAAGGCCAGCGACGCTGGCAGCTGGGTCAGCCCTGCAGCCACGCCAGCCCCAAGATTGAAGGCATTGATCTCCACATACTGCAGCAGTTTGAGGCGCAGCAGGAATGGATTCTGGAGCCAGGCGATATGCTCTATATTCCTCCACAATTGGCGCACTGGGGCACGGCTATTGGCGACGAATGCATGACCTACTCCATTGGTTTCCGCGCTCCCAGCCACGCTGAGCTGCTCAATGATTTTGTACAGGAGCAGATGTCTCAGCTCAGCGAAGATCAACGCTTTAGTGACGCTGGCTTTACCCCCCAGAACAATTCTGGAGAAATCAGCGCACAGACAATCGATAAAATCTCAACGCTGCTTACCAGTGCGGCCCAGGATAAGGAGCAGCTAAAGACTTGGTTTGGGCAATTCATCACTCAACCAAAGTACGCAGAAGAAAACGAAAGTGCACAGCAAGCGGACATACAAGAAACTCTGGAGGAACTGCATCAACACCTTGCAGATGGTGCCATTTCAATTGAAAGAGATCCAACCTCGCGCTTTGCATTCTCCAGTGGCGCTCAGACAGCTCAGGTATTTGTCAGCGGACTTACCTTCGAAACTTCCATCGCATTCGCGACCAACTTATGCGGGCAGCGTGAACTCATTATCTCCAACGCAACGGAAGATGAGCTGCTCTGCCTTGCCGAGTTAATTGAGTTGGGGCATATCGGGTTAGCTTAAGCTTTCACGTAGCAGCGAATGTCGGTATGTGTCATGACAAAGGCAACCCAGATCACATGAGTTGCTTATTCTTGCAAGCGCCACCCAATAACCAAGCGGATATACAGGGCTGTGAACCGGTCCCCGCTGTCAAACAAAAGCAGCACACTGTAAAAGCGCCCAACCGCCGGGCTGAGAGCGCTTTGAGACATGTAATTGCCCTGACAATAATCGCCTTTTTTCCAGCATAGTTACACCCATAAAAAACCCCACATACTTGCCTAAGCACAGGCTGGTCAAAAGAACACAAAAGAACGCATTAAAGCCCCCTCTACCGGCGACAAAGAGGCGGCAATGTAGGAACAACCAAACAGGAACAGCGAAGGTCAGCCGACTGAACTCGACGACCTTCCAGACTTTACCGGTCAGCTCGATAATCTCATCGATGCAACACAAAAAGAGCTGAACGCACTAACTGACTAAGGAACTGCTCGCAAGAACCGAAACCGAAACCGTCACGGTTATGAGTTCGCTGGTGCCAAGACACAAAACTTAGTCATATACGTATTTTGATCGCCGCGCCTCTCGACCACCACCTAAACCAACACGCACCACTTGCGATTACTACAGCGGTAGCTTCCTAGGATCCTTTACTGGTAATAAGTCATGAAGTGATACAGGGCAAACACAACTTCGCTGTTAATGATCAAACCAAGGGTTTATTTCAACACGATCACAATGCGCTTTCGAGCTCAGTCGGTCCGGATTACGGTCGAAGGCTCAATAATTGCTAGAAGACTTTAACCACCTATGGGACTGTCAAAGCACTGACACCCCAAACCTCAAACAATTAAGTATTTAGCTTTCACGAGAGCCGCCATGAAAAAGATTAAAAAGAACAACCCTCTCGCGCGCTACTGCTGGGCACTGATACTCGCCTGCACCGTATGGTTAGCACCTGCCTCGGCCAACAATACACTCGAACTGAGCATCATTCCGCTGCAGCACCGGCCTGCGGCAAGCCTTATACCCAGCCTTAGTCATTTAGTGCAACACCCCGCCACGATCACGGCGGCCGGAAACCAATTATTACTGCGCGCCGACAAGTCCACTAGCGCGCAGCTCCGACTGCTCATAGATGAGCTGGACAAACCTCTGCGTCAGTTCCTAATAGAAGTAAGGCAGGGAATGAAGAGCGGCCTGCAGACTCGACATTTACAGGGAGATGTACAACGAAGCTCTGTTCATTCAGGCAGCACTGATCATTCAACAACGAGCTCATTGGTTGTTCGGCGCAGCACCGGGTCTAAAGGTGGTGCAAGCCTGCAAAGCATTAAGGCACTCGAGGGGTACCCGGCCTATATAGAAACCGGAACAGAAATACCCTTTTGGTCTTTTAATCGAGGGGGTGAGGCCGGCCAGACTTACAAAGCGATTAACACGGGTTTTTACGCAACACTGTTAAGCAGCAATGATGAGCGCTTTGTCATGCAGCTAAGCGCACAACAACAAGACACGAAAAACAACTCAAAGACACTGCAGGTCGACCGTGCACAGAGCACACTAAGTGGCAGGCTGGGCGAATGGACGGCCGTTGGCGGCAATCACATCACTAAAAAAAATAACAATCGCACCCTAAACACCAAGACCAGTCATTCAAGCGATCGCCAGCAAATACTTTACTTGCGGGTCAGCGAAACCCATTAAATCGAAAATGGAACACTTGCCCAGCGAGTGATCTCAGTGAAGTCTGAGACACAGGCGAGCGGCTTATAAGGCTTAAGGCGATCGATATGATGGGCGCCGTAATCCACCGCGATCCTCGGCATGCCGGCACGGCGCGCCATATCCATGTCGAATTCAGTATCTCCCACCATGACAGAAGCTCCGAGCGGGTGCGCCATTTCAACCAGTAACTCATTGAGCATTTTAGGATTTGGTTTAGACGCTGTTTCATCCGCACAACGGCTGACATCAAAGAAGCCGTCCAGCTTCACACTCTCAAGTACTCGATCGAGCCCCTTGCGCGCCTTGCCTGTCGCTACCGCTAATAAGTGCCCCTGCGCACGTAACTCATCGAGTGTTTCGCGCACCCCAGGAAATAAGTCGCAAGGCACCTGATCGGCCTCAATAAAACGGAGGGCATAAGCGTCACGCATGGCCAGCTTAGCGTCATCAGCAATCCCCGGCACCAGCTGCGCGATGGCTTCCGGTAGCCCAAGACCAATAATTTCCATGACTTGCCCAGCACTCAGATCAGGCTGCTTGCAATCGATAGCGGCCTGCTGCATGGATGAGCAAATTTTTGCTGTCGAGTCACACAGGGTACCGTCCCAATCAAAAATGAAGAATTTACGCTCCATCTTTAGCTCTCTTCCTTTTTCAGGAGAGCTAGCGGCACAGATAACCGCTCATCAAGCGGAGCACTCACCTTAAAGAGCTCCTCGGTATCTGGCAGTAAGAACTCAAGCGAGGCTGCGTGTAAAAACAGACGATTAAACCCCAGCCTCTTCATGGACCGATTAGCCTCGACATCACCGTATTTGGGGTCACCTATTAAAGAATGCCCAACGCATTGTGCATGCACACGAATTTGGTGCGTGCGGCCAGTAATTGGCTTAGCTTCTACCAGCGTGCAATCTTTGTAGTGCTGCAAGACCTTGAAGCGCGTCAGCGATGGCTTGCCATCAGGGGTGACCCGTACAATACGGCCTTCCCCCAGCTTTTCATTCTTACAAAGAGGTTCATCAACCTGTCGACGTTTTACCGACCAGTGACCAACGACCAGGGCGTGATAGTACTTTTGAACCCCGCCCGTACGTAACAACCCGTGAAGGTAGCGCAGCATACTGCGTTTTTTGGCAATCATGATGCAACCGGAGGTGTCTTTATCAAGTCGATGAACTAATTCAAGATAACGACAATCTGGACGCAATTGGCGCATAGACTCAATCAGGCCCAGATTAACACCACTGCCACCGTGCACCGCCAAACCCGAAGGTTTGTTAACGATCATGAAACGGTCATCCTCATAGAGGATGGCGGCTGTTAAATGTTCGCACAACTGATCACTGGCTACCGCCAGTTCTTTTGCCTCAGCCACACGAATCGGCGGAATCCTGACTAGATCGCCGCCCTTAAGCTTATACTCCGGCTTAATACGCCCTTTATTTACACGCACCTCACCTTTTCTCAATATCCGGTAGATTCGAGACTTAGGCACGCCCTTGAGCTGTGACATCAAGAAGTTATCGATGCGCTGACCTTCACGGTCATCTTCAATCTCGACAATCTGGACTTTATTTTGGATTTGTTCTGGTTTTTTACTTTTGGAGTCATTCATCGCGCGATTCTAACAGTTTCAATGATCAAAAGCCGTTTATTATCAGTAAACTAGCCAGAGCATTTGATGGACCCTATCAATGTTGCTATAGTCGCAAACGGCTTATATCGGGCCGGTTCTCGGTGGGTTGCGGATTATTCTGGCAACACCACAAAAGAGAATACCGCCGAATAAGTAGCGAGTCGGATGGCAGCCGCAATGATGCGCGCCACGCTCGGCCATAATATGTAGAAATGAACGGCTCTAGATTGATACGGTGACATACGGATGGGCAAGGTACTGCCATCAAAAAACCCGCAGCACTCTAGACCATTTGATAACCACGCAGAGACGTGGGTATCAGCAGAATTCGTGAACAAAGAGATACTCGATGAGATCGAGTGTTGCGTTTGGACCTTTAGCCAATAAGACCACCGGCAAGCTAAAGCTCCAGCAAACGCTAACCCAAGGTACTAAATCCTGAAGTCAGATAGCGCTTTCAATTGCCCTAACCTGACGGGAACAGCACTCGATAAACCTGACCACAAACCGCCCTTGGGCATTGAGTCAGAGTAGATGGTTACAGTGGGCGTAGGATAATAAACAGATTTTAACGCTTTCGCTTCAGGGCTAAAGTTTTCTACTGCTTATTTTCACCTCACCGCTGCAACCCAACAGCCGCCGATTCAAGCCCTTTTATGGGAGTGAAGCGATTATGCGAGGCTGATCTCAACACACTGCTAATACCCCGTTACCTGCGAAAACACAATCAGGTAACACATGAAAAGAATGCTCATTAATGCAACTCAACCGGAAGAGTTGCGGGTAGCGCTGGTCGACGGCCAATGGTTGTACGACCTCGATATTGAAAACCGTAATCGCGAACAGAAAAAAGCCAACATATACAAAGGCAGAATCACCCGCGTAGAGCCTAGCCTTGAAGCTGCGTTTGTTGACTACGGCGCCGACCGCCACGGCTTCCTTCCCCTTAAAGAAATCTCCCGCGAATATTTCAGCAAACAACCAAAAGACATCGAAGGCCGCATCCGCATTAAGGATGTCATTAAAGAAGGCATGGAAGTTGTTGTTCAGGTTGACAAGGAAGAGCGCGGTAATAAAGGTGCCGCGCTAACGACTTTCGTCAGCTTAGCTGGCCGCTACCTTGTGCTTATGCCAAACAACCCTCGTGCAGGTGGCATCTCTCGCCGTATCGACGGCGAAGATCGCGCTGAACTGCGCGAAGCTTTGGGCAGCATTGAAATGCCAGCGGGCATGGGCGTTATCGTCCGCACCGCTGGCGTAGGCCGCAGCGCAGAAGAGCTGCAGTGGGACTTTAATTACCTACTACAACTTTGGCAGGCTGTAAAAGAGGAGGCGGACAAGTCAAACGCGCCACACTTCTTGTTTCAAGAAAGTAACGTCATTATCCGTGCAATTCGTGATTACCTGCGCCCAGATATTGGCGAAGTCATCATTGATAACCGTGAAGCTTACGATTTGGCCTGCGCCTTTATTCAGCAGGTAATGCCCGACTATGAAAGCAAAGTGAAGTTCTACGAGGACGACACCCCGCTGTTTAATCGCTACCAAATCGAGAGTCAAATCGAGACGGCCTTCCAGCGAGATGTGAAACTGCCATCTGGCGGCTCTATCGTCATCGATGTAACCGAAGCACTCATCTCAATCGATATCAACTCGGCGCGCGCCACCAAGGGCAACGATATTGAAGAGACCGCCCTGCAAACCAATCTGGAAGCGGCCGATGAAATTGCCCGCCAACTGCGCCTGCGTGACATGGGCGGCCTGGTGGTTATCGACTTCATCGACATGCAGCCAGTACGCAACCAGCGCTCGGTAGAAAACCGCATGCGCGATGCCCTAGCCATGGACAGGGCTCGCGTACAAATTGGTCGTATCTCACGCTTTGGCCTGCTTGAAATGTCGCGCCAGCGTCTGCGTCCATCTCTTGGGGAAACCACATCGAAAGTATGTCCCCGCTGCAGCGGACAAGGCACCATTCGCGGCACACGCTCTTTGGCTCTCTCAATCCTGCGCCTAGTGGAAGAAGAGGCACAAAAAGAACGCAGCGCGGAGATCCGCACCATTGCCCCAGTGTCGGTTGCAACATACCTGCTCAACGAGAAACGCAACGCCATCCACGGTATCGAACAACGCAACAAGACCCGCGTTGTTATTGTGCCAAAAGAAGACATGGTGACTCCGCACTTTGAGTTAATACGACTGCGTGATGACGACGCAGACGCACTCGAAACCAGCTACAAGATTGCAGCAACCGTTGATGAAGCGCACCTAGCCGACGAAAAAGCCAAACCGGAACCCGCCCCAACACCTAAGGCAGCCGTACAGCAGATAACACCAAGCCAGCCAGCACCTGAGGCCCCCAAAAAAGCAGAGGCACCAAAGCCGCCGGGCCTGTTCTCACGAATCCTTACCAAGCTCTTCAATTCAGACGAAAAGAAAGCGGAAGAAGCACGACTGAAAGAAGAAGAAGAGAAGAAACGTAATAATCGCGGTCAACGCGGGCGCGGGCGCGGCCAACAGAGCCGTCGCCGTGAAGGCCGCGGGCGCGAAGACAGTGACGGTAACCGTCGCCCTGCCCGCAATAGCGAAGACCGCGCCAGCAGTCGTCGCCCTGCCCGCAACAATGAAGACCGCGATACCAGTCGTCGCCCCACTCGCAACAGCGAAGACAGTGACAACAACCGTCGCCCTACTCGCAACAGCGACGAAAGAAACAACCGCCGCCCTACTCGCAACAGCGAAGAAAGCAGCAACAACCGTCGCCCTACTCGCAACAGCGACGAAAGCACCAACAATCGCCGACCTACTCGCAACAGCGAACAGCAAGGCGCTGAGCAGAGTAACGAACAAGGCGACAGCACACGTCGCGAAGGTAGTCGTGGTCGCGGTAATCGCAATCGCAACCGTGAACAAAGAGAAGTTCAGGAGGCCGCGGTAAGCGAATCACAGATCCAGGACAATCGCCCAACTGCAACTGCCGTAGAGCAAACCGTGCCCCAGCAAGCTGAAGAGTCTGGCGATCGCCCAGCAAAGCGTCCATCTAACAGACGCGGACGCCCACAGCAACGTCGCCGCGGACGTCGTGACAGCACTGATCAGGCTCAAGAAAACATTGAGGGCGTAGAAACTAGCGCGCTGAATCAGCAGGTCAATGAAGCGATAGATCTACTGGAAGCCAGCCAGCAGCCAACTAAAACGACAGTGGTTGAAGCGCCTGTAGCCGAAACCCCTGCGGTAGAAGCACCTGTAGCTGAAACCCCTGCGGTAGAAGCACCTGTAGCTGAAACCCCTGTGGCAGAAGCACCTGTAGCTGAAACCCCTGTGGCAGAAGCACCTGTAGCTGAAACCCCTGCGGTAGAAGCACCTGCAGCTGAAACCCCTGC
>Ga0209081_1001265_pt1 | contig 15175 bp, 13 predicted proteins | sample GOMGulsemesocosm_4_FD_184636 | JGI IMG/M metagenome (GOLD analysis project Ga0209081, IMG submission 184636) | Methane-oxidizing microbial communities from mesocosms in the Gulf of Mexico - GOM15B Gulf of Mexico (SPAdes) (version 2) | ecosystem: Environmental > Aquatic > Marine > Cold seeps... | reverse complement strand
TAAAAACCTGGGTTATGCATGGCAGCAGCAAGCACTTTAGCAAAGATTTTAAAGGGGTCAACAATATGTACTTCTCCACCTAATGTTGCCAAAGTTTCTTCAAAAACTTCAACCTTAGACATGGTGATAATGCCTACATCGGGATTTAACAATCTTGCTAAAGCGGATATTTTTAAGTTTGCTTCTTCACTATTAGTAATCGCAATAACAGCTTTACAATTAGATTGCCTTAAGCCAGCTTCAAGCAAATGCTTAGGTACACTGGCATCACCACAAAATGAAGGTGTGGCAACCGTATAGTTTCGTAGTTGCAACGCTTTTATTCGCTCTTCATCGCTATCAATAATAACAGCAGGAAGACCATAATCACTTAGCCCCCGCATCAAAACACTTCCAGTATCACCAAAACCACAAAGAATAACAAAAGGCGTATCAATTCGCTGTACACCTCTAGAAAATTGCCACTCTGAAAGAGCTCTTAGTAGGAAAGGATTTTGAAATAAGCGAATAATCGAACCAATCGCATAAAACCAGGTAATTACACTAACGTAAAGACAAACAATTGCCCAAAAACGCTGAGCATCACTAAACTTTATAGGGATTTCACCAAAACCGGTTGTGGTTGCCGTATAAGTCATAAAGTAAAATGAATGAAAAATACTCATATATTGCACTTCACCATCAACTTCTATTCCCGGTATAAAAACCATACCTAAAATAGACGCTGAATACACAGTCAACAAGGCAATTAGAGGGCCTCGCATTTCGCGCATAACAATAAAGGTTACGCGACTTAAATCAACCGATACTGCCATGCTAATTCTCTATCAGAAATAATATCAAAATATGTTTAATACTTATAAACGATTAAATAAAGTTTCAGAAACCAAAATAATGGTTGAGATAACATTGGCTAATAACGCGCCTCCTGTTAAAGAAACAATACTCGACATAATCTCTGGAGTTAACCCTGTACCCGTAATATGTACAGCAAAAGTCCAATAAGTGGCGGCGGCAATTAATTCTAAATCAGCCACCAAACTAGTCGCCAATAATACTGCACCAATTTGCGATCTATCACCAAACTTTAAAACAGTCGCAATTAAATTAACCACAATCACTGCAAATAGCTCTAAAACATTATGGTGTGCCGGATTATCCATTTCCCCAAGAAAGAATCCAAAATTTAATGTTAAAGCCAGCACTACAAAAAAACCAAATATGACTTTCTCTAGATTCATTTCCTTCACCTCTGCCGTTGATAGCTAACTAAATATAAACAAAGAAATTAAAAAATTACTTTGAAACATTCTATTTTAACGCTAATTACAACTTTCAGAAACGTGATTTTGAAAAACCAGCCCATCTTTCACTCAATCCCAGAAAATATTTAAAATAAAACTAACACCCGTATATTATTTATTGCTAATATAGGTTTTTATTTTGGAGTATTATTATGTCTATTACCGCACTGGATCTTGTTGCCGCAGCAAAAGAAACCATCTCTATCTGTGATGTTGAAACTGTAAGAACCGATCTTTCTACTCATTTAATTCTAGATGTTAGAGAACCTGCTGAGTATGCTGCTGGGTGCTTACCTGGCGCAATCAATATTCCACGTGGTGTATTAGAATTTAAAATTGGTGCACACCCTGCTTTTCAAGATTCACAGAATGCAAAAATATTTGTTTATTGTTTAACAGGCGGACGCTCTGCTTTAGCGACAGAATCATTAAATAAGCTAGGCTACGCCCATGCTTGTAGTATGGAAGGTGGCTTTACTTTATGGAAAGAAAGCGGACTTCAAGTAGACACACCTTAAATAATGCCTGAATTAGATTCCATCCGAATTGATAAATGGTTATGGACTGCGCGTTTTTTTAAAACGCGCAAACTTGCCAGTGAAGCTGTTTCTGGTGGAAAAGTACACCTTAATGGACAACGTTGCAAACCTGCTAAAGAGGTTAGTTTAGGTATGGAACTAACTATTACTAAAGACCAATTCCAATGGGACCTTACCGTTATAGCAATTAATAGTCATCGACGCCCTGCTAAAGAAGCTGTTTTACTTTATCAAGAAGATCCGGAAAGCTTTAACAAAAGACAACAACAAGTTATTCAGCAAAAAGAACAGCGCGCGTTAACGCCTCATTTAGATCGCGAACATCGACCTAATAAAAAACAAAGAAGACAAATTCATCGTTTTAAACAAGGTTGATTTATACCTTATTCTCCATGGGCATAGTGATCTACACAAGTATTTGCCTTTTCCCCATAAAGAAAAAGATCAAACGTTGATTTTATTCTCCTCACCCCAACCCTCTCCTGCAGGAGAGGGTGCAAGAGAGGGTCTCAACCGATTGTTATTTATAGCTTATAAAATTGTATAGATACCTATGCCTTATGTTATGGGACACAGTGCTTTAGCCTGCTCTTGTAGCTAGAAATACAATTATAGTAAACGTTTTTTGTTCTAAGTCCCTATGTATCCCATTACCAAAAAAAATCCCCCACCCTACAAACAAGTAGGTGGTTTTGGAATCCCAGCCACCTTACACGCATACTTTAGTGGGCCGTTAGGAAATAATTTATGCAAATACCGACTATTGCCTTTTTCCTCACCAAATTCTTTTTTTATCGCTTTAGTAAATACCCTCGCATTAGGCAAATGTTTAAATTGTTGATAGTAATTTCGTATAAAAAAAACAATTTCCCAGTGCTGAGTATTTAATTCCAACTCATTTATTGTAGCGATTTTGATAGCAACCTCTTCATCCCAATCATTTAAATCAACTAAAAATCCATCATCAGTTGTTTTTAAAGCTTTGCCATCAACAATTAATTCCACGTTTTAATAACCTTATTACTCTCAGTCAATTCAACAAACCCTAGATAATTAATCACCTTAATTCCTTCAACTAACTCTGCAATATTAATCCCTCGTGTTTCAAGCTCAACATCCAATACATAAAAGTTAATTCTATTGTTGAGCATTTGTTCAAGTTCTGGACTTAATGTGCCATTTTTATTAATTTGAAAATTTGCGTTTTCAAGAAAAACCACACTATCCAGACTACTTATTCTCTGTAACAATGCACTATCAATAGCTGACTGATAAATTAAATGTAACATCCAACTTACTCAACATGGGTTAATTTAAGCCCAACAATTCCTAAAACAACAAAGCTAATAGATAATAATCTAATCCAATCCACAGACTCTTTAAAAAGAAATATACTTAAAATAGCCACACCAACTGCACCCATCCCTGTCCATATTGCATAAGCAGTACCTAATGGTAATGTTTTTATAGCCAACATTAACAAATAAAAACTCGTCCCTCCAGAAGCCATAGTTACTAAACTGGGATACAGTTTAGTAAACCCCATATTGTATTTTAAGCTTAGTGCAAAGATTATTTCAGATAGCCCTGCTGAAAACAAAAACAACCAACCCATATACTTCTCCTACTTTCAGGTGCAAAAAAAAGCTTTTTATTCTACAATAGATCTTTATAAACCAATAATTAACATTACATTTTTAATGACTGATATAGCAAAGTACATAGTTAGAAGCGAAAAACAGGTTCTCGCTTACCTAAAACTATTATCTACAGAAAGGTGTTTAATTTCTGCGGCATTTGGTCAAAGTGATAAAGATACTTTTTTAACTGCCATTATGGATATTGATGAAAAAAAGAAAACCATCACGATTGATTGCGGACCCAGGGATTATCTAAACAAAAAATTAATCGACAGCGCAATTATAAAATGTGCAACAGAGTACAAGGGAATAAAGGTTGAGTTTGAAGGCCGAAAAGTAAAAAAAACAGGGACACCTAGCCAACCATCCTTTTTAATTCCAATTCCTAGTTCCATTTTCTGGGTACAAAGAAGACAGTTTTACCGTATTAGATCGCCTCTATCTAAACAAAGCTATTGTGCTGTTTCATATAAAGATGCTGAAACAGACCAAGAAACAACCGTTAAGCTACCTCTTAGTGATTTAAGTGCTAGTGGAATTTGTTTTTTAAATCAGTCACAAAAATTAAAAGAGCAGCTAAAACCTGCAGCTGAATTTAATAAATGCCGTCTAGTTCTTCAAGATGAGTCACCTCTCTCTGTCGATTTGGAAATCCGTCACACCTCTCCCCAACAATCAAAAACACCAGGGAAAGTAGAACGTATTGGTTGCTATATAACTAATTCAACACCTAGAGTTGAATCAACTATATTACGTTATATGCAAAATATAGAACGTGAAATACAGCAAATGACAAAATAATTGTCAAACTAAGCTATTCTTATCATTTTTCAACATTTTATAGTTTTTCTTTTAGATGGAAAATATTTCAAGATATTTAGTTAAGAACCCAAAACTAATAACTAATTATTTAAATACACTTTCAAAAGAGAAGTGCCTTATATCTGCAGTTTTTGGTGAAAAAAAATCATTTTTAACGGCTATTTTAGATATTGATGAAAAAAAGAAAACAATTATCATCGATTGTGGGCCAAAAGAATACCTTAACAAAGAACTATTAAACGCAGGCCTTGTTGACTGCTCAGCTGACTTTAATGGAATTAAAGTTATATTTAAAGGTAGAAAAGTAAAAAAATCGGGAACCCCCAGCAACCCAGCTTTATCTATCCAAATTCCTGATTTATTATATTGGGTACAACGTCGCCAGTTTTATAGAGTACGCTCCCCTTTATCAAAAAATAGCTACTGTAGAATCCCTCTGCAAGAACCAGAAAATGAAACAATACAATTATTCAACTTTCAATTATTCAATCTTAGTATTTCAGGCTTCTCTATTACGGTTGAAGATCTAGCATTAACAAAAAGGATCCCTTTAAATTCAGAATTTACAAACTGCTCTTTAGTGCTAAATGAAACTGAAATACACTTAATTTCTTTCATTCCGAGAAATATAATCCCTATAAATCCAAACAACCCTTCTAAAGGGCATCGGATAGGCTGTGAATTTATTAATATTACTCCAAGAGAAGAAAATGCATTTGCTCGTTATATGCAAGCCATAGAACGTGAAATAAAAAAGAATTTTGATTAAAAAAAAAATATACAGCGTTTCAGAACTTAATAAAGAAACCAAAGACCTATTATCAAACCATTTTTCTTTTATTCAAGTTGCAGGTGAAATATCCAATTTAAGCCAACCATCATCGGGACATATTTATTTTTCTCTAAAAGATAAAAAAGCACAAATACGCTGTGCTATGTTCAAATCGCAATTACGTCGACTTTCTTTTTCACCCAGCAATGGTAAACAAGTTGTTATTACAGCTCAGGTTAGTTTGTATGAAGCCAGAGGTGACTACCAATTAATTGCAGATAAAATGCAACAAGCTGGTGAAGGCGATTTACAATTAGCTTTTGAACAATTAAAAACTAAATTATTTAATGAAGGCTTATTTGAGCAAAGTACTAAGCTAGCAATTCCAAAATATCCTAAGCATATAGGCATTATTACCTCTCCATCTGGCGCGGCAATTCATGATATTTTAAGTGTTCTGAAAAGAAGGTTCCCAGCCGTTCCTGTCATTATCTACCCTACAGCTGTACAAGGTGAAGGGGCAAAGATCCAAATTTGCCAGGCTATTGAAAAAGCCAACCAACAGAAACTTGTTGATATTGTTATCTTAGCTAGAGGAGGAGGCTCATTAGAAGACCTTTGGTCTTTTAATGAAGAAACTGTTGCTCGAAGCATTGTAAAAAGTAGAATCCCTATTATTTCGGGTGTGGGTCACGAAGTTGATTTTACAATTGCTGATTTTGTTGCTGATTTACGAGCACCAACCCCTTCTGTAGCAGCTGAAAATACTGTCCCCAACCAATTGTCTTTATTGAATACTTTTCAAGCTTTTGAACAGCAATTACAAAATATTGTTCACCGTCAGTTATCTCAATCTCAACAATCAATTAATTGGTTAAATAAAAGACTACAACAACAGCACCTTGGTCAGCAATATCAACGTTTATCTCAAACACTGGATAATTTAGAAACTAAATTACAGCATATTATTCACGCTCGAATAAAACAGGATATTCATTTATTAAGCAAACAAAGTCTTTTATTACAAAAACATAATCCTGCAAACAGAATTATTCATCACCAACAACAGCTCAACTATTTAAGCAATCGATTAAATAATGCTATAAGTAATAAAATTGATAAACTTAAAACAAAACAATCAGCACTAGTCCATACGCTTAATGCAGTAAGCCCTTTAGCTACCTTAGAAAGAGGCTATTCAATTACCAGTCAGGTAGACTCTTCATCAATTATTTGCAACAGTAAACATTTATCCATTAATGATACGATAAAAACAAGTTTTGCCAATGGTTCTATTATTAGCCAAATAAAAGAAGTAAATCATGAATAAATATATATTTTTACTACTGCTATTTTTTTCACCATTTAGCTGGGCAAATAAACCACCTGAACAATTAGCTGTACCTGGTGGCATTATCAAAATTGCTATTTCAGAAATCAACCGAGAAGCACCCTCAGCATTTTTTAATGATAATCGAGTTGCTGTAGTTAAAGAAAACACTCACTGGAACGCCTTAGTTGGTATCCCCTTATCTGCAAAGCCAGGACAACATAAAATAACAATTAAAACACCACAAAGCAGTAATGAATTGAACTTTACTATTGTTGATAAAGACTACCCAGCTCAATATCTTACAATTAAAAAGAAACGCATGGTAACTGGTTTTACTGAAGCTGATTTAAAAAAGATAAATGCTGATAAAAAAGCAATGACTAAGGCAAAGTCAATATGGACAGAGCAAGTGATTGATACAAACTTTATCACGCCTGTCGATGGTAGATTAAGCAGCTTATTTGGTTTAAAACGTTTTTTTAATGATGTGCCCAAACGTCCCCACAATGGACTTGATATCGCAGCAATAATAGGCACGCCTATTATTGCGCCTGCATCAGCAACAGTTATTGATACAGGAAATTACTATTTTAATGGCAATACTGTATTTTTAGATCATGGCCAAGGTTTGCTAAGTGCTTATCTGCATATGAATAAAATAGTAGTTAAACCAGGTCAAATTGTTCAACAAGGTGATAAATTAGGTACTGTCGGCGAAACAGGTCGGGTAACAGGACCTCATCTGCACTGGATTGTATATTTAAACAAAACCCCCGTAGACCCTGCGCTATTTATTGCCAACGATATTCCAAGGCTTGATGCTCGAAACAATAAGTAATTTTAACGCCCATCCATGATAGATATCCCTATGTATAAACCTAGGTATAAACCTACACCACAATCACACAATTACGTCCTTGGTGCTTAGCGGTATACATTGCCTCATCAGCAGCTTCTATCATTTGCTTATAGCCACTAAATTTCTGATCATAAAGACTAACACCTATACTTATGGTTAAAGCATGACCATGAAAACGCTGCTTAAGAATTCCCCCTTTCCGTTCTATTTCTAAGCGAATACGCTCTGCATAACAATGCGCACCTTTAGCTGTTGTATTGTGTAAGACAAAAACAAACTCCTCTCCACCATAGCGACCAATAAAGTCACTTGGTCTTGTTAGTGTCAGCATTATTTGGGCAACAATTTTAAGAACATCATCACCTGCTTCATGCCCACAGCTATCGTTAAACTTTTTAAAAAAATCTATATCAATAAAGCCTACTGCTACCTTACTTAATTGTTCTTTATCTTCTTGGAATGTTGCAGTTAAATATTCAGTTACCATCCTTTTATTAAGCAAGCCCGTTAAAGCATCAACTTCAGCCCTTTTTTTCTCAAGCTGAAATCGCTTAGCATTATTTAAAGCAACGCCTAACTCATGAATAATCGGTGTAATTTGAGCAATACTATTAGCCGTAAGAGCCGTCTTTGTTTTTTCATTATCTATATAAAGTAATGCTATTAACCTATTCTGGCTCAATACTGGTACGAGCAAAAACTCATCTACATCAAAGCCTTCAACAAAATGGATTTGAGTATCATTAATCACCATAGCTTTACGTTCTCGTAAGCCATTCAAAATGACTTTAGGTAAAGACTCTATTTTAATTAAATGCTTCTGAGGAATATTATTAGCTAATTCCTCAGGCCAACAATAAGAAGCAACTAAGCCCCTTTGTTTGGTTTTAACTTCAAAGAAAATAACCCGCTCAAATTTAAAGTCAGCCTGAATAGCAGCCAAAGTCCAAGGTACTATTTTATTGAGATCAAGGCTTTTATGAGGAACCGTTAAACTCGCAAAGTTATTATTAGATAATGATTCTTTTGATCTATCAATCGGTTTTTTATAATGACTTAATAATAAAGCTGTTTCAATTAATGTCGCCCTTAACTTATTAAGACCTGGAAACTGAATACCATAAAATTCACGGGTATATTGCATTTCTTTATCTACATTACTCAATAACGACTCAAGATCTAAATCCTCAATATTAAGATGGTGTGATATGTCAGAATGTAATTCAGGTGGGTTATTTAATGTTGTAGAGCCAATACCTTGCATCCAGGCAATGTAATTAGCAAAATGAACGATTGAAATATCTTTATTGTATTTCACATAAGGAGAGTCATTGTTTGGTAGCTCATGATGACAATAAACAATAGCTGAAATTTGCTCAGGAATATCCCATTGCTGACAAAAAACAAAACCCATTTCAGCATGGTTTAAACCAAAAAAATCATGCTCCCCCTTTAAAGTCGTCTGTTCATCTCCTTTGCAAGCAACAAGGAAATCACTGTAACTAACTTTACCATGTGTTTCTAAAACAATTTTCCCAATATCATGCATTAAACCTGCACAATACATTAGATCAGGTTCTTGATGATTTAAAGCTTTTGCAATAGCCCTGCTAAGAGAAGCAACAAATAAGCAATGCTGCCAAAAAAATAACTGATCAAATTCTTTATTTTCTTGATGGTGAATTAACTTATTATACAATAATTGATTCAGAGCCAGTTGGCGTACAGAAGAAAAACCCAAGATGCTTACTGCACGTTTAATTGAAGTTACTTTATGAGTCAAAGCAAAAGCAGCAGAATTCACATTCCGTAATACCTTTGCTGCTAAGGTCGGTTCTGTTTCAATTAATTGAGATAAATCACCAACCTTAGTTTTTTCATCATTCGTCAATCGAAGTAACTTAAGTGCAGCGGCAGGAAAAACCTGTAACCTCTCAACCTTATGCTTAAGTATTAAATCAGCGGCTTGATTAATAGCTAAAAATTGATCAGCATTATCTGTCATGGTGAGGTTATAAAAAGCCTTGTATGAATTAAAATTAACAAGAAGTAATTGCTCAATAAAATAAACATTTACAACGTCTCTCTTGAATATAGATTCAAGTTGTTAAAATTACCATATATTAACTAAAATAAATGGGGACCACTTCCTAGCAAATATTTAAACCTGTAAGTTACAAGGATAATACTGTCATCTAAAATAACCGTATTATCCTTTTTTAATTTGCCGGACTTTATTCAGTTATTTTTCCTTATTTAAGGCTTCTAAAGCTGCTTTAGCAATATCAAGTTCTTTAAACTTTACACCACCTGCAATAGCCTTTTCTAATTCCAGTTTAGCTTCTTCTACCCTACCTTTTTCAATATAAGTCATCCCTAAATGATAGCGCATTTCGGCCACCACACCTTTTTGCTTAATGACTATTTCAAAAGCAGAAAGTGCTATATCTATGTTCCCTTTCTTAAAGTTTACCCAGCCATAAGTATCTAAAAATGCTGGATGTTCAGAGTCTTTTAAAGGCGGAATTAAGGCATAGGCCTCTTCAATTGCATTTTCATCTGATGACTCTGTCAATAAAGAAGCCAAATTGTTAACTGCTAACAAATTTTCAGGAACAATAACTAATAGCTTTCTATAGGCATCAATTGCATCGTCGACATTACCAACAACAGTATTTAGAGCACCCAACTGCATTAGAAAATACTTACTTTCAGGAATTTGTTTTAAACCCTGTTGAAAAGTATCAACAACCTTATTAATATCTTTCTGAATAATATAAATTGAAACTAAATTTTTATAGCCTAATTCCACTTGAGGCTTTAACCCTACGACTTGTTTAAACATCGTTTCAGCTTCAGACAACTGCTTCATTTGCCTATATAACTCTGCTCGCATTGTTAATAAAACAGGATTATCATTATTTTCTAACAATAAACCATCAAGTAAAGCTACAGCTTTTTTTTCCTGCTTTAAAGCCAAATAACTATTAACTAAGCCTGCAATAACATCAGGAGCTTGTGGTTTTGTTGCGCGAATCTTTTCAAACTCAACAATAGCACTCTCAAATTTCTGCTGCCCCATATATAACTGAGCTAATTTATAATGAGCAACTTCTTTATTCTCAGACTGTTCTAACAGCTCTTTAGCTATTACTTCAGCTTTATCCCAAGATTTTTGTTTGCCATATAAATCAATCAACATCATAGAAACTTGTTGATCATTCTTTAATTGAGCCTTAGCTTTCTCTAATAGTTCAATAGCTCCTTCTTCATCTTTATTTTGTAATTTAATCCGTGCGAGATCTTTTGTAGCAACTGCATTCTTGGGATTAATCAGTATAATTTTTTCCAATGTTTCTTGTGCCAACTCAAAGTTTTTAGCTTGCAGTTGAGCAATGGCTAAAACCATCAAGGCTTTTTCAGATTCGGGATTATCTCTTAAGATAGTTCTAGCATCGGCAAGTGCAGCATCAAAGTCTTTATCCTTTAATAACAATCCCGACCTTAGTAATAAAGCTTTTTCATTTCTAGAATCTAACTCAAGAACTTCTTCTACCAATATTCTTGCTTGGCTATATTCACCTTTAGCATTAAAATAACCAGCCAATCTATTTCTAGCATCAATACCAGCAGCCCCTAATTTATCATCTTTAACAATACCTTCTAAAATTGTTATATTTTTTTCAGGCTGGTTTTTATATAACGCCAGTTTTGCAAACCTAAAACCAAAATTATCTGGGTTTTCATTAATTAAAATATCTAATTCTTTTTCTGCTTGTTCAATACCTCGTTGACGCGTTAAAAACTCAATTAAGACAAATTTTGGCTGATCTTTCTCAGGTATTTGAGCTACTAAATCTTTCAACACACCTTCTGCCAGGTCAATCTTTTCCCTTGAGTTATAAAGCTTAGCTAAATTGTAATAAAGCCCTTCATGTTCAGGAAACCTTTTTAATAAGGCGATATATAATGCTTCAACTTCATCTTTTTTGTCTTCAAGTAATAAAATATTGACTTTAACCAGCTCCAACTGTAATTTATCAGGGTTAGCAAGCAGAGCTTTTTCTAGAACTTGCTTTGCCTCAGTAATATTTTTATCATCGCCCAATAGTTTTATCATTAATAAAGATGCATCATAATGCCCAGGCTTAGATTCTAATGCTTGATTCAATAACTCCTTTGCAGTTGCAACATCTTTATTAGTTAATGCAATCGTTGCCTTTAATGCCAATGCTCCAGGGTTATTCGTTTGAACGGCCAAAACTAGCTCTGCTTTTTCTGAAGCCTTTTCTATATCTTTACTAAATAACATTAACTTACCCAGTTTTAACTGAGCATCATAATGATCTGGCTTTGCCTCGATCACAGCTGCTAAATTCCCATACATTTTACGCCAATCTTGATTCTTCTCGGCTGCCAAGGCTGTTAAATAACGAGCATCTACATTTTTAGGGTTTATTTGTAATACATTCTTTAATTCAACCCCCATTTTGTCATAATTAGCATCATCAAAATAAGTTTGGGCTTTTTTTAGATACTTTGCCTCACGCTCTTCAGCGCCATCACATCCGAGTAAAGAAACAAAACTAATTACTAAACATAATGCTAATGACTTTTTACCTAACATTTTCTTCCTCATTTATATAATTTCCTAATTCTATTAATTTTGATTATTTGGTCAAAGCTATTATCCATAATATTAATAACTTATCCACCTGGGGCGCACTACTTAATTTTGATTATTTACTAACGTTCTATGTCTTACAAACCTTTTTTAAAAAAAATATTATGGTATTTATTAAAACTAAAGCGTTGAGAAAACAATAGAAAAGGTTATAACACCCGATAACATAGCAAAATACCGGGTTAATCTAAATTTATAAATGTCCCTTTGCAACAAATACTCTAAAGCATAAACTAAACAAAACAACCTAAAAGCAACGTGCTCAATCCATTTTAAATCAATAAGAAAAATACAAGCAATAATAAATAAGACGACTAAAACATCCTGAGTCGTAATTCTAAACTTTTCTTTGCGTGTTGTTCTAATAGCAATAGATACCACAATAATTAGCATTAATAAAAACACATCCATTAACCAATGGGTATGTATAAGCAATTCTGGTATTTCATTATCCATAACACTAGCTACAATTGCTGCGGTATAAACACTAAATCTAACCCAAATATCCTGTATTTTTTTAGACATCATTAAAATTAATACAATTCCTAAGCCCATTCCCAAATATATTTCATTTGAAAGCTTTATAATTCTATCTATCAAATAAAACAACTGAGAGGCTAAGAAAAAAGCTATCGCATAATTTATATAGTATCGGCAAAACTGAAAAATCCAATTACTTCTCAATAAATGACTTCTTCGGCGATCTTCTCCTTCAATAATTTTATGTAAGATCCACTTTCTTTCTGCGGCCCAATAAAAAAATAATAATATAGAGGCTGAAATAATCAGATATGTACCGATTACAACAAGACCAGAAGCATAACGGAACCTTAGAGCTAATGCTAAAAAGATACCTTGTAATACATAAATAAAACCAACCGCTTCTGGATGTGAAAACCCATACTCCATCAAACGATGATGAATGTGAGTTTTATCGGGTGAAAAAGGAGAGACTCCAGCTCTGATTCTACGAACCATTACCGTTAGTGTATCTAAGATAGGGAGTCCTAATAGTAATAATGGAAGTGCCGAGTTTAGTGCAGGATTCACATATTGAGTTAAATATATAGTAAGAAACACAGCCATAAAACCAATAAACTGACTACCTGTATCTCCCATAAAAACAATTGCTGGATGGGTATTGAACCATAAAAAACCGACTATCCCTCCCGCTATTGCCAAAGCAATAATTGCAGTATCTACTCCATTTGCATCTATTGCTAAATAAGCAATAGATGCAAATGTCATCAGCATTATCCCAGCAGCTAATCCATCTAATCCATCCGACAAATTAACTGCATTTGTTACCCCAATTGCAAAAAACAACGTTAAGGGTAGGGTGATAAGTAAAAGGGCAGGTTCCAAGTCTAGGAAAGGCAGAAATGTTATATAAATCCCCCCAGACATTGCAACAAAAACTGCTAAAAACTGACCTAAAAACTTCCATTTATAACTTAATTCAAACCGGTCATCTAGTAAGCCAAAAACAATGATTACAAAACTTCCTGCCATCACACTTATTAATTCTTTATCAAAAGAAATAAAGCATAAAATAGCAACAATAGCCCCTAGAGCTAAACCTATTCCTCCACATCTAGGAATTGCAACCGTATGCACTTTTCTTTCATTTGGCTCATCAACCATATTAAAGAAACTAGCATACCGCATTAACAGCGGTATCAGAACTAGGCTGATAATAATTGAGGTAACAAAAGAGAGAAATAAAACCATTATTATTTAGTTTTAATGAAGTTTTCGGGGGTTATACATAATTTATTCATTTTGGGGCGCTGGCTCTAGAGACTGTGAAAATATTAATTGTTCCATAAGTTTTGACAGCTAATCATATTCATTTTTTATCTGAGTTCACTTATAGGTAGAGACAAGGCATGCCTTGTCTCTACAGCCCTCTAATAATGAAGAGATCTTTAGAGCAAAAACCTATATTTTGAAATTATGCTGACTAGTTACAAAAACCAAGAATTCCCACTAACTTGGTACAAATTGTTCCAATGTAGGAAAAACAGTTGTTAAAAAGTCAGCCATTTTTTTATCAGCTTCAGCTTCGTCACTTCCCTCTGGTAAAGTTAGTACTAAGCGAACTAAGGCCCCATCAGTACGCTGTTGTGTTAAAGCATCCCAAAACAAATACAGTTTGACTAAATATTCATTGGTAATAATTCGTCCACGCTGTTGAAACCAGTAATAAACTAGTTGACGACTATTACCTTTACTAATCACTGTTCTATTTACAATTAATGGCTCTCCTTTAGCCGTCATAAGATCACTTATTTGACGTTGCTCAAAGTCACCAATTCTCCACCCATCCCCAGGCATACACGATTTTGGAGAATGAGCAGAAGCACCTTTACGTTGAGATGCATAATAAGCCACGTACAAATTAACAGGTAATCTATCACCCATTCTTGAGTAATTACCTATAATGTAATCATCAAACTTTAGTTTGTCTATAAACTCCTGCTCCATGCCTACATCAGTACCTTTCCAAGCCCCAACCTTCATTGGGAATGATGTAAACCTTTGTCTTGTAGGTTCAATATCTTCTCGGCCACCTAACATAATAGAAAGTGGAAACATAACTAATAACAATATACAGGCAGCTATATATGGTTTGGATAAACCAAAAACCGTAATTGTTGTGTTTATATTTTTTTCTTCCGCAATATTCTCACTATCAAACTCCACATCAACGATAAAGACTTGAGAAAAAGTTTTTTCTGGCATAAAAATTTTGGCTAATAACCACATTTCAGCAAACAACACACCCAGACAGCCAATAAATATAATCCAACCTTCAAAATCGTGCAAAAAGCCTTCTGCTTGCTCAATTCCCCAATACTCAACAAGGATGCCTATAATACCTATCCTTAAACTATTCATAAGTACAGTAATAGGCAATGTAGTTAAAAACACTAGCAAGCGCATCCAAAACTTAGCCCTAAAGAAATAGGCACACAAAAAACCAAAACTTGTTAAAGGGAATAAATATCGTAATCCACTACAAGCTTCTACAACTTGTAATTTGTATACACCCAAGTCGATAACATTACCTTGCAAAAAGACACTAATATCAAGCCAACGGATAACGACAACACCTAATTGCGATGAAATTAATTGCAATTGAGATGAAAGGTTGTTGTATAAAAAAGAAGGGAGAGGAATCATAAAAAACAGATACGCAAGCGGAAACCATAAATATTT
>Ga0209081_1001263_pt1 | contig 15179 bp, 6 predicted proteins | sample GOMGulsemesocosm_4_FD_184636 | JGI IMG/M metagenome (GOLD analysis project Ga0209081, IMG submission 184636) | Methane-oxidizing microbial communities from mesocosms in the Gulf of Mexico - GOM15B Gulf of Mexico (SPAdes) (version 2) | ecosystem: Environmental > Aquatic > Marine > Cold seeps... | reverse complement strand
ACCAGGCTTATAGCCCTGCGCAAATAGAGAAAACAATTAAGGGCTTAGAAGCGAAAATGTATCAGCATTCGCGTGACTTAGAGTTTGAAGAAGCAGCCAAAGTACGTGATGAAATAAACAAGCTAAATGATATGTTGGTGTTAGGCGGGTAAATGTTTTTTGCTATGAATTAATGCTTCACTATTTGTTATATTTTCAGTACAATGCGCGTTCTTCACTTGATTGAATAGCAGGCGCGTAGCTCAGTTGGTTAGAGCGCATCCTTGACATGGATGAGGTCGGTGGTTCGAATCCACTCGTGCCTACCAGTCGTTAATTCCATACCCTTTATAAACACATTTAAAACAATGGTTAATAGCTGTCGTTTCTCCATGCGCTTCATTTACGTCTTAACATTACATACCCTTGGGGGTATTTGAAGAACACCGCAGGAAAATACTCCTAAATGACAATACCAGACATTAAGTTACGCACTTGAAAGCAAAAGACAAGGCTAATAAAGTTACGGATGAAAAAGAGATTTTTATCTTTGTTATGAAGGGGGATTAACGTTATTCTGTTTAAAATATAGATTTGAAGGAAAAGAAAACTATTAACGGTTGGCCAATATCCAGATATTACTTTGGCTGAGGTACGCTCTAAGCGGGATGAGGCGAGAAGTGAGTTGGCGCACGGTATATTCCCCTCGACCAGTAAAAAGGCTGAAAAGAGAGTCGCTAGTGGTTATGATACCTTTGATTTTGTTGTGAGAGAGTGGTACGGGAAAAACTGTAATGGTCAAGTAAATAAGTACGCCACCGTTAGGTAGTTTTTAGATGAATCTCCTCAGATTTAGCTGCTGATATATTACCCAACTTTGAATGTCGCCTTTTTTGATTCTTGAATTCAAGCCTAAAAATTCATCTTGCTACCAATATAAACAGAACGATGCGGATAATTAAAACCAAACAGTTCAACGGTATCATCATTAGTGAGGTTGTCTACACGGAGATAAATTTCACAGCTCTTGCTTAGCTGGTAGTCAAGTGCCGCATTGATTTTGACAACAGAGCCAGACCAAAGAGTATTGTTAGCATCGAACCAATACCCATTATGGCTATTAAGCTCAACGTGTAGGTTGAGTGGAGCAGTAATCTGCCACTCATTGATAAGGTTTAATCTATGCTCAGGCCGCACTGCAACGGTATTATTAGATTGAGTATCTTCGGTATCCATATAGCTGTAGTTTATGGTTGTATTCCAGCGAGGTGACCATTGTTTGCTTAAAACAAGTTCTGCACCTGTTGTTGATACATTAGCAATGTTACCAGCTCGTGTTGCACCTGTAGCCGGATTAATCGCCAGTACCACTAAGTCATTAATATCGTGTTGATAAACGCTAAAATCAAATTGAAGATCTGTCGTAACTTGCAGACGTAACCCTAGCTCACCACCGCTACTTTTCTCAGGCTTAAGTTCAGTATTACCAAATATTGGGTGCAAACGTTCATTTACCGCAGGGGCTCGAAAGTGTTTGCCTGTATTTGCCCATAGAGCTATATGCGGTGTAAATTGCCATTCAGCGCCCAATGAATAGACCATTTGGTTATCAAATTCACGATGGTTATTCCATTGACTATGTAATTTAATTGTCCAATCTAGTCCCGCCAGGCTAAATCCTAAATTTGAACTAGTGAAAGTCTGACTTTCATGAGTATCATTTTGATCGGTGGCCCCCCATTGATGTTGAGCTGACAAGCCCCATTGCATACTGGATTGAAAATGGTCATTGGATAATAATAAATAACTATTCTGCCAGTCAGCTAATGATAATTCACTGGTCAAATTCATGGAAAATGGGCCCAGTGTGCCGACTTCACCATTTTGCCTATCTTGTGTATAAGCTAGTTGAGAGCGACTTTGCCAATTTGGTGTGATCTCAATTTCTGTATTTACCTGAGCAATCATTACCTCATCGGTAAGCCAGCCATTGGAGTCTTCAAGCCAAGCAACTTTAAAGTCAGGCGTGAGTCCTGGGCCATCTTGATCTTCATGTGATTTAAGATAATAGACGGAAGCCTGAACATAAGCTTTATCAAACGTCTTATCTGCTCTAAACAAGGCATGCTCCATGCGAAAGTCGTCATTTTCACGATTTGAACTTGTCGTGCCGGTTTGAGTTTCTCCATCATTAATATGAGTTCGACCTAGTGCAAACGTTACGTTATCGCCTTGCTCTCCCCAGCCGGTAGCTAAACTAGTCGTAAGAGTTTTATTACTACCTATTTCAAGATGCACATGACTACTGCCATTATCTACCCGTCTGCTTCGCAAATTGATTGAGCCACCTAATGTTCGACTATTTGATGCATTAGGAGAAAACCCTCGCTGAACGGACACATCCTCCACAACATCGCTTGGGAAGTGACGCATTGAATATATAGCAGCAAAATTAGCAAAGATAGGTACGCCATCAAAGGTCACTAAACCTTGTCCACCACTGGCACCACGTAAAGTGATGCTGGTAAACCCTGTCGAATTACTTTGCACCAAATTAACCGCTGGCTCACCATAAAGCTGTGCATTTATATTGGCATAATGAGTCGACTCAATTGCTTGGCGAGAGATGAAGGAATGACTAAGAAAATCATGGGGGTGTCCACTATTGACAGTTACCATTGGTAAGTTAGTCAAAGATTGATTTGCATAAGCATATTGGCTTGTTAGCACCCATAAAAACGCTACGGATAGCTTGTTGAGATTCATTTGTCAGTTAGTCTACGATCGAAAGGCAAGGTCAGTCGATAGCCTTTGTGGCGATATGAGCGAATAGGATTTTCACTATCGCTACTGATACTTTTAAGCTTGGAGCGTAAGCGAGAAATTAGACGTTCTAAGCTACTTTTTTCAAGATGAGGGTAGTGGGAAGAAAGTGCACAGTTTATTTCTTCAAGAGTGACTATTTTACCCTGCTTCTCAAGCAAACACTTCATGATAATAAGCTCACGTTCAGTTAAATTAAGCCATTGATTTGATGGTGATTGAACGGCTAGATTATTACTATTTAACTGCCAAAAAGAGTTACCTATTTCAGTAGGCAGTTTAATTCGACGTATCACTGAACTAATAACTGCTTTTAACTCTAGATAATTTATAGGCTTGGTCATATAAGCATCAGCAACATCGAGCCCCGCAAGGCGATCATCAATATTTCTACGTGCAGTCATAAAGACAAGACCTATCTGTTCGTTAGCTTCTGATTCTCTTAATCTATGTGCGATAGCTAATCCATCTTCACCTGGTAACATCCAATCAAGTAAAACCATATCAGGTAATTGTGCTTGCAATAAGCTATCAAGCTCCTCAGCATCGACTGCTCCACGACATTCAAAGTGTTCATCATTTAGCCAAATAAGTGCATCACTTAATAGCTCAGGATTATCTTCAACAATATAGAGTAATGTCATAACGAATGATCCATACTCTCAATATCAGGCAACCAAACCATCGTTGTAACCAGCCAATCAGCGGCATTGTGGCTAGTATCAATCGTGATATTTCCTTGGTGAGCAGTGATGATTTTGTCAACTAAGAATAAACCTAAGCCAAAGCCGCTAATATTCGGCGTGTCGGTTTGACGAAAATATTTCTTCATCCAGCGTGAAGAATCGGGTTTTGTTTGAGAAATGTACTTATTTTGAATCTTCATTAATGACCCCAGTTGATTATTCCTTTCTTGCTTTTCCAAAGACAGGGAAAGATCAGAACCTTTAGGACTATATTTTTCAGCATTAACCAACAAGTTACTGACGATATGTTGTAATAATTTGCGATCAGCATGGATAGTGAAATCAGGTGGGATAGTAAGCTGACAATGAGTTTCATTCGACAATGCTTCCTGTAGCGAATTGCTCATAAACCTATCTGCTTGAAGAGGCTCAATCTCTGGTAGTAAGGGGCTGTCATTATTAGACTCAGCTGTCAGCGTGTTCTCTAATAACTGATTTAACTGAGTGACTGAACTCTGAATTCTACTATGGCGATCACTGATTAAAGTGCCAAGTTTAGGCTTATTCTTTTCAATAGTCTGAATAGCACTGTCGATGACAGATAATGGCGTGTGAATTTCATGTGCAACCATGGTCATGAAGGTTGATTGTTCATCTCGTCGCTGTTTCTCATCTTTAGCCTTTTCAGTCGCCTTCTTTGCTGATAATTCAGCTGCGAGTTTTTCCAACTCAAATTTACTCACTTGCCTGTGCATCCCTTGTTGCATCGTGAATAGAAATACTAAAGACGCTATTTGGGGCATTTCAAGCGTAATAGGGTAGGCAGGAATAACACCTATTACACTAAATATATTAACCGCGACTAAGCTGGTATAAATACTGAAACCCACAAAAACAGCTTGGCTTCCCAGTAAATTTAACTTGGTTCCTTGCCATGTAACATATACCAAGGTGGGAAATAAAAGCAGGGTAGCTAATAATAAATAAGGCGCTAAGCTTACAAAGTAATCAAACGGAATACTCAACAGGGTAATAACCGCTAACAGTAATACTGAAGTGAAAATAATATGCAAACGAGGGAAGTTATGTTTGGAGTCATAAAAAACAATGAAAAAGGCCGTTAAAAAACCTACTAAAAAACACGTACCTATGGGGGCGAGCACATTCACAATAGCAGGGGAATTAGGGAATAAATATTGTGGAATTAAACCATCCAAGCTAATGCGATGTAATATCGCGCCAATGGAATAGCCGATAATTAATAAGTAAGGTGATTGTCTTAACCAGCCCCAAGTAGTGTACGCATTAAGGATTAGTAGTACTAAAATCCCCAGCGTAAAGCCAGAAAACAGCATCTGTGTACTACTAAACTGAGAGTGGCCACCTTTAGAGCTCAATTTAAGGTGCAATGCAGAGGTGTTGTGACTCTGCATTTTTAAATAAAAAGTATGTGGCTGGTCATCATTTAAGTGAATCATAAAGGTATGAGAACCATACCGCAGGCCTAAGGGAAGCTGACTTGCGGCTATCGTGTCGCCTGTTGCTGTCATCGTATAGTTAGAGCCATTATTAGCTGGGGAATAGAGCTCTAATCTATCGGTATAACCAGGTCCTGCAATAAGTAACCAACTTGTTGGAACGGCCTCTTTTTGTTGCAAGCTAAAGCGAAACCAATGTGTGCTACGAGTATAGCCCCCACCAAAAGGCAACTGAGTATTTTCGAAGGTGAGTGTGTCTGCTATAACATCATCAATGGTCAGCAAACCTTGTTTATCGATAGCAACTTCAAACCCTGATGACAACCTGATAAGTTCATTTTTATCAGGCACACTAATTATTTCTTGAGCGTGTAAACACAAGGAACAAAGCAAGCTGATAAGAAAAAGGGCTAATTGCATGAAATATATTTTAAGAAAAAACAACACATAAGCTAACGGCTAAAGAGTTTAAATACAATTAATTATAATCGCGTAAATACACTTACAGCCGAACTGTCTGAAAACGTCCGTTTCGGAAGTCAATAAAAGTTGATAATTAACCCTGTTTTTAATGGTTGAATTAGCAGGGATACTAAAATGAATAAGGCATATAAAATTTTTTGGAATACCAGTCGTCAAGTCTGGATGGTAGTCGGTGAGCTTAGCAAAGGTAAAACCAAAAGCAGTACTGCAAAACCCGCTAGCAAGTTAACGAAGCATGTTGCTTCTGTGTTGCTGGGCTTGGGGCTTGGGCTTAGTTCCATATCATCAATGGCTTTGGATACTACTTGGACGGGGCTTTCCAATCAAGACTGGTTAACTTCCAGTAACTGGAGTCCTGATATATTACCATCCGCTACAAGGTCAACTTATATAAATGAGGGTGCAGTATCTCTAACATCTAATGGTTCGGCAGAGGTATTCAGACTGTATATTGGTATTACTGACATAGCTACTCTCAGTATTAGTGATGGCGCTACTCTCGCAACATCTTGGACTGGTGGCAGTGCCTTTATAGCTAATGAGGCTAGTGGTAGTGGCTCATCAGTCACTGTCGATGGGGTTGGTTCTAGCTGGAACAATACGGGGGATTTCTATATTGGTTGGGCTGGGGATGCAAACGCTAGTATAACTAACGGCGGTTCTGTTACTAGCAGGGATACCTACATAGCTGGCTTGGCAGGAACTTCTGCTTCACTGACTGTAGACGGAGAAGGGTCTAGCTGGGATGCAACAGGCCCCATTTATATTGGTCTTGAGGGAGATGCTAGCCTCAATATCAGTAATGGCGGTTCAATTAGCAGTGTGGCTCATAGCTATATAGGTTATGAAACAGGTAGTAATGGCTCGGTAACAGTAGATGGGGCTGGCTCCATTTGGGATAATAGAGGCTCCACCGGCAGTGCACAAATTAATGTGGGACATTCAGGCACTGGTACACTTAATATCACTAATGGCGGTACTGTTTTTAGTGACTATGTTTCACTAGGCTTTAGAAGTGGGAGTTCAGGTACGGTAACTGTAGATGGACTTGGTTCAAACTTGACAATTACAGAACAAATTTTTGTTGGAGAAGATTCAGCAAGTAACCTTATTATCAAAAATGGTGGTAAAGTTAGTCACGAATCCGGTGGAGGGTTTATTGGCATGTACGCTGGTTCTAGCTCAGTAACTGTTGATGGATCAGCTTCTATATGGGATGTTAAGAATTTTGTAAGAGTGGGACAATGGGGTGATGCTAGCTTAACGATTAAAAATGGTGGTACTGTTACAGTTTCTCCAGATCCTAATCCTAGTTTCATGTATATTGCTCAATACTCAGGCTCTACTGGTATCCTTAACATTGGCTCAAAGCTGGGGGATTCTGCTGTAGCTGCGGGTATATTAAATGTTGACTCTTTGCTATTTGGAGCGGGTGATGGCGCTATAGTATTTAACCATACTGAGACAGCTTATGACTTTTCTCCCACTAGTATTTCAGGCAGCGGTGCTATTGGCCTTTACAGTGGTTCTACTCGTTTTGTAGGTGACTTAAGTACTTTTGATGGCACAATGACAATTGATGGCGGTACTTTAGCTATTAATGCGGGAGAAACACTGTCATTAGGTGGCGATTACACTCAAACATCATTAGGTATTCTAAATATTGGTGTTACTGACGATACGACTTACGGCAAACTAGTCGTTGCCGGAACAGCAACACTTCCAAGCAATGCCAAGATTAATGTCGATGTAACTGACCCTAACTTTGCCTTCACGACAGCCTATGACAATGGCATGGCTGAAGTTATCTCTGCCGGCACATTAACATCTGATGGCACCTTTTCCGTAACAGATAACTCATTACTTTTTAACTTTGATGCAGTTAAAAATGGAAATAATGTTGCTCTTACACTCTCCTCTGCAGCGCCTGCTGTGCTTACAAGCACCACAAATGAGGGACTAATTGCTGGCGCAGGAGCAGCATCAGTCATTGATGAGGCTATTACTGATAATCCTACCGGCGAGTTCGCATTGAGCTTTGTTAGCTTAACTACAGAACAAGAAGTCGCTGATGCTGTTGAATCAACTCTTCCAGGCGTATCGGGTGGCGTATCACAAGTGACAAATATTGCCACCAATGCGGTCACGGGTGTGGTATCTGCTCGCCAAGATTTAACTCGCGGCTTATCATCAGGTGATGGTTTTATGACTGACCGCCATATCTGGTTTAAACCGTTTGGTGGCTGGACAGAACAAGATGATCGTCAAAATGTCACTGGATACGATATTGATAGTTATGGCCTAGCGGCAGGTTTTGATGGTGATGTGTCATCAACATGGAATGTCGGTGTTGCCTTGGCGTATATCAATAGTGATGTAGAAAGTAACTTAACATCAGGTAGTCATTCTATTGATATGGACAGCTATATGGCTAAAGTCTATGCCACTAAAATGTTTGATGATGTAACCGCATTAAACATTCAAGTCGGTGCTGGCATATCGGACTATGACAGTCAACGTCGTATTTTCACCGGTGATGTTGCTAATGCGGATTACGATAGCTGGAATGTACAATTAAGTGCAGAGTTAGAACGTAGTTACCAAGTTAGTGATAAAACAGTGCTTACACCGTATGTGCATGCTGATTATGGTTATGTGAATGTCGAAGACTATAGTGAAGCGGGTGCCGGTGCATTAAACCTTAATGTTGGTGATGATAGTGCTGACAGTCTAATTATCGGTGCAGGTGTAAAAGCTAACCATTCGGTATCAGATAGCCTGTTACTAATGGCTAATGCAGGTGTGGGTTATGATGTAATGACTGACCATTCAAGCCTGACATCTTCATTTGCAGGTGGTGGTGCTCAATTTACTACCGAAGGTATTGAACCTGATGAATGGGTTTATAACGCAGGCGTCGGTGCTAAATACAACTTAGACAATGGCACTGAAATTACAGCAGATTATAATATTGATGCACGTCAAGATTACACCGACCAATCAGTCAGTGTTAATTTTAGACTAATGTTCTAAGCTCAATTTAAGTAAACCATGAAAGGCACCTTCGGGTGCCTTTTTTGTCTTGAAGGTTTATTAAAAATTGATAACCGTATTAGTATTTAGGTGCTAAATTGCCCAAAGCATCAAATAATGGTTTTAGATGCTCTTCGTATGAACGCCAACGCTCAACTGATGTTTTATATATAGGTTGACGCACTTGAGTGATGCTTGCAGTACGGATATTTCGTTTGGTTTTGTGAAAGTCTAAACAGGCTGGGTTCCATTCAAGTCCACAATAGTCAATCAGTGCTTTAGCTTGGTTCTCAGTGTCGGCAACCAAATCTTCATACTGCACTTCATAAAAACTGCCTTCAGGTAACACGTCTTTCCAATGTGCCATTAGGTCGTGATAGTCGCGGTAAAAGTGACCCATCTCAGTTAGATCATAACTATGAAACTGACCTTTACTAAACAAGCGGGTAAAGCCGGATAAACAGGTGTCGACAGGGTTTCGTTTAACATGAATTATCTTAGCATTAGGGAGCATTAAATGAATCAAACCGATGCAGATAAAGTTGGCAGGCATTTTGTCGGTAATATGTTTAGCGTGTGGAGCACGTTCTTGCAGTCCTTTTACATACTGTTCACCTAACATGTTGAAGTCGTCTTGGCTTAATCCGGTCAAAGAGCCAGGGTAGCCCGTTGTATTATGCTTATTAACGTGATCGGCAAGCTGTAATAAATCAGATAACTCACCAGCACCATGCACGTCAGGATGACTAGCAATGATCTGTTCGGTTAATGTGGTGCCTGAACGTGGCATTCCCAGCACAAAAATGGGTGAGGCAGAGTTACAGCCTTTGCCACGTAGAGAATTAATCCTATTTTTGGAAAAAAACTGTTTAATCTTGCCCATATTGTTTGCATTATTATCGGCACTATAGTGAATACGTTTTCGCTTTAAACGACAACCTTCTAAATAATGTTTAAAGGCTAAATCATACTGATTGGTATCGTCATAACTTTTTGCTAATGCAAAATGTAAAGGCAGCGCTTTGACTTCCCGCATTGAGTCAAGCTGATGTGCCTGTGAAAGTAGGTGTTTAAAGTTGTCATCGTTAATGGATACTTTTTTAACTTGGGCTAAAGCAAATTGCGTAGCAAGGTTACTGGCGTCAAGTGTGAACGCTTGTTGAAAGCATTCTTCAGCTTCTGTTAACGCCCCTTGTTCCATTAATAATTGGCCTTTACCTAAATAAGCACTAGCAAGATCAGGGTCAAGTGATAATGCCGTTGCAAAAACCTGTTCAGCTTTTTCAGCATAAGCTGCATCAGTGTAGATGCTTCCTAATAGGCTATAAAGCGCTGCATCGTCCGTTATTATCGTCACGGCTTTCTCAGCCAGCGCAAGTGCTTTTGGAGTGTTTCTTTGTTCTTGATATAGCTTAGCTAAACCTTGATGTGCCAGAGAATGTTTGGAGTTTAGTGACAGCGTCTTATTAAAAGAAACCTCGGCTTTTTCGAGTTGCTCCAATGTCATAAAAGCCGTTGCAATATTATAGTGTGCCTCAGCGTAATTGGGTGCCAGCTCAAGCGCAGTTAGTAAAACCTCAACGGCTTCTTCTGCGTAGTTGGCCTCTGTTAATGTTGCACCAAGATTATTGAGTGATTCTAGATGATTTGGAGCAATAGATATTACTTGGCGATAATAAGTGATAGCAAGCTCTTTATCCTTATGTTCGCGTGCAATACTACCCATATTGTTTAGCGCAGTAAGTTGCTCAGGGTTAATATCTAAAGCACGTTGATGATAAGACAAGGCTTGTGTCAGATCTTCCTTATCATAATAAGCAATGCCTAAGTTACTAAGAGCCGTTGCTGACTGAGGATCTAAAGCAACCGCCTTTTCCCCATAAGAAATAGCCAGATCAAGTTGTTTATCCTGTCGACAAATTTCAGACAAGTTTGAATAAAACACACTGATATTAGGGCTGATCGCAGTAGCTTGACTAATCATACTAATGGCTAGAGTCATATTCCCTGCTTGATGATTAATCAACCCCAATAAGTGCAATGCGGGTGCATGCTGTGGTTGAACCTGCAAAATACGCTTTAACAATGTTTCAGACTGTTCCAGATGACCTAAAGCATGATGTTGACTTGCTAACGCCATCGCTTGAGGTAAAGATACTTTTTGTCCAGATTGTACCATCGTTGTTGAAAATGGTGATTGGGTGAATTCCATAAAACAACCTTAAATAGTCAATAAATATAATGCGGCACACCGGTGATTATAGGTGTTTTTGCGCTCATTTTTTTCAGTGTCTGAAAATGTCTGTTTCACTACTTTCTATTAGTTATTATCGATCAATAAATAAACCCCGCCATTTTATAGGGCTACTTAGCGAAGTGACAGGGCTTAATGATTGAATGTTAAACAATGGAATTGGATATGAAATTGGATGAAAATAGATTAACTACATCTCGCACTGTTTTAGCGACAGCCATCGCACTGGCGATTAGTGTCAGTGTTGCACCGACGGTGTCGGTAGCGGATGTATGTACTACGGAAACGACAATTATTAGTGGTTATACGAATGGTGTATGTAACCTTGCATCCGGAGAGAGTATTGTCGTCGATGGGGATGGACTATTCGTTGGAGATGGGTATCCAACAGAGGGTGCAGCATTTGCAGCTATAGGCGTAGCGGATGGCGTGGACGCTGGTTCAATTGTCAATGACGGTCAGATTCTTGACTCAACATACAATGTTCCACTAATTAAGATCGAAGGTAGTCTTTCGGGCGGCATTATTAACAGTGGAGATATGCGTTCAGCCTCCACTGGCTTAGAGACAGGCATTAGCATTTCTTCTGGATCGCTTAATGGGGGGATAAAGAATACAGGTTCAATACTTGCTCATAATGGTATATCAATTATCAACTCAGCAGTGACGGGCGGTATTAGTAACCTTATTGATGGTGAAAAAATAGGTCAAATTATTGCTACAGATACGGATGGTGCAGTTGCGATTAATATTGAAGACAGTACGTTTACCGGTGATATTATCAATGAAGGTGAGATTAAAAGCATTAATGCAGGCACAGACCATTATGGTGCAGCAATCAATATTGAATCATCAACTTTTATCGGTAGTATCAATAATAGCGGCCTTATTCATCATAAGGGAGAGTATCTTGGCGCCGCAATTGTTGTTAAAGGGGATGGTTTTACCGGTGATATCAATAACTCGGGCACAATTTCTGCTGATGAAGGTTATGGTATTAAAATTGGTGATAAAGATTACGCTCCGCACGACGAAGCACCTTATAGTATAGATTTTATAGGTAATATTACTAACAGTGGTGAAATTTCAGCCACAAATGAAGATGCAATCGCAATCTACTACAGTTATCTTGATGGTGATATTCATAACACCAAGACAGGAAAAATTTCAGCCATCAATGAAGATGCCCTTGAAATTGAAGACTCAAGGGTTACCGGAAATATCACCAATGAAGGCACAATAGAAGCTTTTGGTGTGGATGGTCCAGCGGTGGTGATTAGTGATTCGATAATTGATGGTTATATCAGTAACTCGGGCGAAATTAGTGCAGTAGAAGAAGAGGCTCTATATATAGATGATTCGATAATCAATGGTTATATCAGTAACTCGGGCACAATTAGTTCAGAAGAAGATGAGGCTATATATATAGGTCATTCGACAGTCGGTGGTTATATCAGTAACTCGGGCGTACTTAGTTCAGAAGCATATGATGCTCTAGATATAAATGGTTCAACAGTAACGGGTGGGATAGTTAACAGTGAGACTATGATCGGTGGATATAATGGGATCGGTATTTATAATGGGGCTTTGATTGATGGAAATATTGAAAATAGTGGCACGATTCAGGCTTCTGAGACTGAGTTATCATCTGAGAGTGCATGGATGGCGGGTATCAATGTTTATCATTATTCAACCGTTTCTGGTGCCATTATTAACACCGTGGAAGGTGAAATAAGTGGTGATAATTACGGCATAAGCATTGAAGATACCACTGATGTTTTTGGTGGAATTGAAAACCACGGTGATATTACTGGTGGGCTTGATGGTATTCATGTTGTAACGTCCTCATCTTTAGAGGGCGGGCTTACAAACACGGGTACGATTTCTGGAGGGGATAATGGCTTACGTATCGATAGCGGCAGTAGTATCAGCGGCGGCATTACCAACAGTGGTAGGATTTCTGGTGGACAAAAAGCGATTAGTGTTGCCTTTGGTAGTACTGTAGATCAGATTACAAACTCGGGCACCATTGAATCAATAAATGAAACGACTACAGCGGTAGCCATTTCTTTAGCGCATTCTACTGATGGAATAGGCAGTGTAACTAATAGCGGTTTAATTTCAGGTTTCACCGGTATTAGCGTTAAAAATAGTACTATAGGATCGGTGTCTAATACTGTGTCTAGTGGGAAAGCGGGAGTTATCAACGGTACTAATTATGGTGTATTGCTACGGTCAGGTGGCCATGTTGATGGTGGAATGTTAAACGAGGGCACAATATCAGCTGGTGTTGATGGTATTCACTTAATGAATGGTTCAAGCATTTATGAACTGACTAATAGTGGTACGATTTCTGGTGGTACACATTCAATTTATGTTGATTCCTTTAGTAGTCTTTCAATTCTTAACAATCAAGTAGGCGGGGTATTAGATGGTAACCTTGTTATAGATGATGAGAATGCAGTTGTTACTAATGCCGGAACAATTAAATTACCTATCTCTGCTGAGTCTTATATTGGCAAGTCAGATGAAGGTTTTGTAGGCGGAGCCTATACTCAAACAGCAACCGGTATCTTATCTATTGCTGCTGCGAGTGTTAGTGACTATAGTCAATTAGCGATTGGTGGAACAGCAAGCTTTTCTGCAGATACAACGATTAATGTCAGTCTAGATGCAGGCCATACTATTGAAGCTGGTCACTCACTTAATGATGTCGTTTCAGCAGGTACATTAAGTTCATCAGCATTCAATGTGACAGATAATAGTCTTGCATTTCAATTTATAGCCATTGATGATAGTTCAAATAATATTGACTTAACTGTAGTGGGGACTGGATTAACCACATTACAGGCAGCAACCGTTTCTACAGGTACTTCTGCTGCTAAAGAGGCCGCAGGTAGATTGGACGATATTATTGCCAACAAACCAACAGGTAAGCTGGCGAATGCATTCGGTTCGGCTGGAACGGAGCAAGAGCTCTCCGATGCCGTTGAATCAACTCTTCCCGGTGTTTCTGGTGGCGTGTCACAGCTCACCAATATTTCAACTAATGCGGTTGTCTCTGTGGTGGCTTCTCGTCAAGATGTTACTCGTGGGTTGTCATCAGGTGATGTCTTTATGACCGACCGACATTTTTGGTTTAAACCTTTTGGTGGTAAAACTAACCAAGATGATCGACAAGGTGTTACTGGCTACGATATTGATAGTTATGGATTGGCAGCAGGTTTTGATGGTGATGTGTCATCAACATGGAATGTCGGTTTTGCTTTTGCCTATATTAATAGTGATGTTGAAAGTAATTTAGCTGTAGGTAAACATACAGTTGATATGGATAGTTACCAAGCTAAAGTCTACGCTACTGCCATGTTAGATGATGTGACTGCATTAAACCTACAAGTGGGTGTGGGGCATTCAGAGTATGACAGTCACCGTCGTATTTTCACGGGCGATGTTGCCAGCGCTGATTATGATAGTTGGAATGTACAGTTGAATGCCGAGTTAGAACGTAGCTATCAAGTCAGTGATAAAACGGTGGTCACACCGTATGTGCATGCTGATTATAGTTATGTGAACGTTGAAGACTATAACGAATCGGGGGCTGGTGCACTTAATCTAATGGTTCAAGATGATAGTGCTGATAGTTTGATTTTTGGGGTCGGTGTTAAAGGTAACCATACTGTATCAGAGAGTCTGTTATTGATGGCTAATGCTGGTATTGGTTATGATGCCATGGCTGACCAGTCAAACCTGACATCTTCATTTTCCGGTGGTGGAGCTCAATTTACCACGCAAGGCATTAAGCCTGACGAAGTTGTATATAACGCAGGTATTGGTGCTAAATACAGTTTAGAAAATGGTACAGAAATCACTGCACGTTATGATATTGATGGTCGTGAAGATTATACGGACCAGTCAATTAGTGCTAACTTCAGAGTGTTATTCTAAGAAAACAGTTTACTATTGCTCACAGGAGGCACCTTCGGGTGCCTTTTTGCTAAATACTATTCGAGAAGTTTGATAAACCAGATGAACAGCAAGATGATGTGTTTTTTAAATGCTGGCTCGAAAGGGTGTGATTGATGACCTCTGAACCTAATCATCTCGTCTGGCACCGCCATAGTATTACCAAACAGACTCGCTCCGAACAAAAGCAGCAACAGCCCTGTATTGTTTGGTTTACAGGCTTAAGCGGTGCGGGTAAGTCTACGCTGGCGAATGCGGTAGAAAAACAGCTTTTTTCGATGGGGCACCATGCTTATCTATTAGATGGAGATAATGTACGTCATGGTTTGAATCTGGATTTAGCATTTTCCGACAATGACCGCATTGAAAATATTCGTCGTATAGGCGAAGTAGCAAAACTATTTACTGATGCTGGCTTAATTGTTTTATCCGCTTTTATTTCACCATTTGAATCTGATAGGCAGCTAGTGCGAGAGCTAG
>Ga0209081_1001262_pt1 | contig 15187 bp, 15 predicted proteins | sample GOMGulsemesocosm_4_FD_184636 | JGI IMG/M metagenome (GOLD analysis project Ga0209081, IMG submission 184636) | Methane-oxidizing microbial communities from mesocosms in the Gulf of Mexico - GOM15B Gulf of Mexico (SPAdes) (version 2) | ecosystem: Environmental > Aquatic > Marine > Cold seeps... | reverse complement strand
TTCAACGAATATGACATCAGCGATGTACACATGGTACTTACGCAATATGTATTTAGAAAACAAACTAGCCCAGCCGGGTGGTGTTGAGCTTTGCGGTGTTAAAATTGATCTTGGTAAAATTGATTGCCCTGTTTACTTCCTGTCAGCAGTGGAAGATCATATTGCGCCTTGGAAAACGACCTTTATTGGAACAGAGTTAGTAAAAGGGCCGGTTGAATTTGTTCTTGCTGCAAGTGGCCATGTTGCTGGTGTTATTAACCCAGCAAGTAAAAATAAACGCCATTTCTGGAAAGAAGGTGAGCTGGGCAAAGGTGCAGATCAATGGTTTGATACAGCGACCGAAGAAGCTGGTAGCTGGTGGCCACATTGGGATAAGTGGTTGAAAGCGCAGGGTGGCGAAATGATTGATGCGCCTAAAGAGCTAGGCAATAAAGATTTTTCAGAGCTAGAGCCTGCTCCTGGGACATTTGTATTGGCTCAAGCATCATAAGGGGCCTATAAGCACCCTTTTTAGGTTGCTCTTATTAAGATTAAAAAGACCTGCTTTGCAGGTCTTTTTTTTGCCTTAAGAAATATTAGTATAAATTCAATAAGACTTGATTAGGGGCTCCTTAAATAAAGCTTGTAAATTGGATTGATGTGAATAGCTGTACATAGTTTGTAAAGGGACTAGAATAAGTAGATGGAATCGCCTTGTATTAGAAACTGCTCACTGAATGAAAAAGATGTTTGTGTTGGCTGTGGGCGTTTGCTTAGTGAAATAACGTCGTGGCAGGGTTCTTCCGACAGACAACGTCAGGCCGTCTTAAAGAAAAGTGTAGAAAGAAAGCAAGACCTGCTAAAAAAAGTATCTTAAATTAAAACCAGATTATTATGAGGGTTAATCAATGAATGCAGAAAAAGTCATCTTTAGTTTTATTGTTGTGTTGGCATTAACATTAAATTTTGGTTTTTTTATCGGCGAAATGGTTGATCCAACACACCATAATATTTATGAGCTTTTTGCGACTATTTTCGTTAACTTTTTAGCAACGGGGTTGAAGCTTGGTGATAGAACCCAAGTTGGTGCGGTTTTATTATCAACAAGTTTGGTGGCAAATCTACAATTAATTGCTGCTGCAGCTGTTTGGGGCTACGTTGTAAACTTTTCAGGCACCGGGTTAACAACTGAAAATATGTCGATGATTGTTTCATTAGCGGGCGGAGCACTCATTGCTAATGTTATTTCGGTGGTAATGCTAGTAACTGAAACACTGATGTCCAGAAGATAGTTATAGGCTATCCCTATGTCGGCATCACAATTAGATAGAGTCTCCTTTATCGTTTTGCGGCATATGCGCACACCGCTTATTATTTTGGTGTGTGTTTATGCGATTTGTATTCTTGGCATGGTGCTCATGCCAGGCCTACCAGATGCAAATGGCAATACGACCTACATGTCGTTTTTTCATGCCTATTATTTTCTTGCCTATACAGCAACGACGACAGGTTTTGGTGAATTACCGGGTGAGTTCAGTAATGAGCAACGTATGTGGGCGGTGGTTTGCCTGTATATCAGCGTGGTTACTTGGCTATATGCAGTGGGTAAAATTATCTCACTGGTTAAAAACCCACATTTACAATCAGCCATTGAAGAAGCTCGGTTTGCTAGGGCCGTTAAAAGAAAATCAAGGGACTTTTATATTGTTTGTGGCTTTGGAGACACGGGCAGCCTTTTAATACGTGGTTTGGATGATGCTGGTTTGTCGGCAGTGGTATTAGAGGCAGATGCAGAACGGATAAAAGCATTAGAGTTACGTGATTATAAAAGTAAAGTATTGGGGTTGTGTGCTGATGCGACTGTTCCGCGCTTTTTACTTGATGCGGGGATAGAAAGAACCAATTGTGTGGGTATGTTAGTGCTCACAAGTAATGAGGAAGTTAATTTAAAAATTGCGGTTGCAACAAGATTACTTAGGCCAGATTTAAAAATAATCTGTCGCTCAACATCATTAGTTAATGAGCATGAAATCTTAGCGATTGGTGGTGATATACATGTGGTTGACCCCTTTAGTATTTTTGCTAGTTATCTGAGCATGATTATTTATAACCCGACTATGCACACGTTGAATGAATGGATATCAGGCGCAGTTGGAGTACGGCTAGATAGAAATATTTGCCCTGTTTATGGGAAGTGGATCTTGTGTGGTTATGGCCGTATGGGGCGTGTTGTTTATAAAAAACTGATGTCAAAAAACATAGATGTGACGGTGATTGAGCCGAGTGTTGATAATATCAGTAAAATTTCTGAACATGCCATATTAGGGCGAGCTAATACAGAAACTTTAGAGCGGGCAGGTATAGATGAAGCGGTTGGAATCGTTGCAGGTACTAATAACGATACCTTTAATTTAAATATGTTGCATACCGCTAATCAAATGAATCCGCAATTGTTCAGTATTGTTCGGCAGAATAATCACCAAGATGAAATTTTATTTGAAAAAGCTAATGTAGATTACATTATGCAACCTAGTCTAGTAATTGCACGAATCGTTCTATTTAGTATTACAGCACCGTTATTAAAAGCCTTTTTCGGGCATCTACGCGAACTCTTCATTCAAGACCGGAATGCTTTGGCAGATATTATGGCTAGGCTAGAACGGGAAGTAGGTGGTGAAAAACCATTGATAAAAAGTATTGTTATCAACCATTCATCTACTAAGGCAGTATGCCAGCATTTGTTTTTGGATAGGGACGTGAAACTTGCTGACCTTTACCGTGATCCAGCCAATAGAGATGAATTTCTAAAAGCAGTACCGATGGTTCATAAACGCAGAGGTGTGTTAACAATATTGCCGCCAGCTGACCTTAAGCTGCACCTTGGTGATGAATTGTTATTTTGTATGAAAAAACAGGATAAGCATTTATTTATGGCTAGTTTAAATAACCAATATACCTTGGAGTATTTAATCACGGGTAAAGAGCCTGCCAGAGGATCATTGTTTCGCTGGTTGGAAAGGAAAGGTTTTGCCTAATAGGGCGTTTAGAGGTTTCTAGTGAAAATCACTCATTATTTTCTAACCAATTAGCAATAAACTGGCACTGCTCTATATTCATTAAGGCTGGCGCATGCCCAGTTTTATTGACGGTATAGAGTTCAGGAGATGGCCCTCTATGAGTCATTTTATTAGCGGTTTCTGCTGTAAGTAAACCAGATTCAGCGCCTCTGATAAGTAAGCAAGTTTGTTTGATCTTCTGCCAAATTGGCCAAAGGTCTATATCGTCTAATGGTTTGCTAAGAAATGGTTCAGATATACCTGGGTCATAACTCAGCGTGAATTGCCCGTTTTCAAGTATTTTATGACCATACTTAAGCATTTGCTGCCAATCCAAATCGCTTAGCTCACCAAAACCGGCGTAGATAGTGCGCATATAATTTTCAAGTTCTTTAGCGGTATTATAAGAAGGTAATTTCCCAACATATTGGGCAATATCTTTTAGAGCTTGTTTGGGAATAAAAGGGCCAACATCATTAAGAATTAGCCGGTTAATGGGTGAATTATCCATAGAGGCTAACAGCATTCCTAAGATGCCCCCCATTGAAGTGCCTACCCAATCGACTTTATCCACACCTGCTCTAGAGATAACCATTAAGGCATCAATAACATATTGTGGGTAGTCATAATTTATTGTATTTGCTAACCAATCACTGTCACCTCGGCCGGGTAAGTCAAAGCAAATAACACGATAGGATTGGCTTAAATAATCGGCAATAAAATCAAAGTCATGCCTATTCCGAGTTAGGCCGTGTGAGCAGATAAGCACATTAGGGTTGTCATCATTACCCCATGAGGTATAGGCAAGTTTATGAATGCCTTGGCCAGAACAACTAGAAATGTACTGTGTTTTAATATTAACCCCGAATCCCTACTTAGAATTCTGAATATAGCACAATCCTTTGTCTCCACAACACTTCAAATAAATACCCGCTTAACCTACGGGTGGAGCTAAGATTTCTTTAAAGCCCTGTGAAACCAAATGATGGCACTCTATTTCATTATTCTAAGTACGGATCCGAGATTTTCAAGTGATTTAATTGAGCAAAAAAACTATAATCAACCTTTTAATCATAGTGAGATTTCAGCATAACGTAGCGAGCGCAGGCAAGACAAGGCAAAAATCAGCGAAAAAGCGCAGTTTACTAGTGTAAATGAGCATTTTGAGCTGATTTTTAACGCCGTATTGTCTAGTGCAGTAGTTATGCTGGAATCTCTAAGCATAATCTAATTAACGGAGGTAAGCATGGCTGAGGTAAGGGAAGTAGTAGTATTAAGTGCTGTAAGAACAGCAATTGGCGATTTCGGCGGTAGTATAAAATCTATAGAGCCTAGTGCTTTAGCGGCAATTACTTTAAAGGAAAGTGTTGCAAGAGCAGGTGTAGAGCCAGCTGAAGTAGGTATGGTTGTGATGGGTTCGATTCTTCCTGCAGAAGAAAGAGCGCCTTATACTGCGCGTGTTGCTCAAATTGAAGCAGGTATTCCTTGTGAGACATCATGCGTTACCGTTAACCGTTTATGCGGTAGTGGTATGCAGTCAATAGTAGATGCTGCTCAAGGCATCATGTTAGGTGATTTTGATGTGGCAATTGGTGCAGGTGTGGAATCGATGAGCAATGTGCTTTATGCGCTCCCTAATAACCGTTGGGGCCAAAAAATGGGTCATGGGCAAGTTATTGACCTAATGATGGCAGGTTTAACTGATCCGTTCGGTAATGGCCATATGGGTATGACAGCTGAAAACCTTGCTGATCAATACAATGTATCACGTGAAGATCAAGATGCCTTGGCAGTAACAAGTCATCAAAATGCCGCACGAGCACAACAAGAAGGTCGCTTTGACTCGCAAATTGTGCCGGTGGAAATTAAAACTCGTAAAGGTACAACTGTTTTTGATACAGATGAGCATGTCCGTGCGGATATCTCAGTTGAGAAGTTGGCTTCTATGCGTCCAGCCTTCAAAAAAGATGGCTCAGTGACAGCCGGTAATGCATCCGGTCTTAATGATGCGTCTTCAGCGGTGGTGCTGATGGAAAAAAATGCCGCAGAAGCACGTGGTTTAAAGCCAATGGCACGTTTAGTAGCTTATTCACATGCTGGCGTTGCCCCAGAGATTATGGGCATTGGTCCTGTGCCAGCTGTTCATAAAATCCTAGCAGATACGGGCTTAAAAATTGCCGATATTGATGTGTTTGAAGTCAATGAAGCGTTTGCTGCTCAAGCGATAAGTGTTTGTCGTGAACTTGAATTACCAATGGATAAAGTGAACGTCAATGGCAGTGGTATTTCGTTAGGTCACCCTATTGGTGCATCGGCTAATATTATTGTTGTAAAGGCGCTGCATGAATTAGAACGTGTGCAAGGCAAGTATGCTTTAGCTACCTTATGTATTGGTGGTGGCCAAGGTATTGCAACACTTTGGGAACGTATGTAAAGCTTCTATATAGCTGTAAGAAACGGGCCTAATTAAGGCCCGTTTTTTTTGCAAGCTTAATGTTGTAAAACCCTAGGTAATGAAAAAGTTACTTTTTCCTCAATGCCAGGGTTCTCAGTTGCCTCAGTTCCACCCCATTCTTTTAATTGCTTAATAACACTCTGAACCAGCCTTTCTGGTGCAGAAGCACCTGCGGTAACACCAACGGTTTTAACGCCATCTAACCATGACCTTTTGATATCTTCAGCACCATCAATTAAATAAGCCGGTTTGCCGAGATTTTCAGCAATTTCACGTAATCGATTGGAGTTAGAACTATTGACAGAGCCAACCACTAGAACGAGGCAGGATTGGCGAGCAAGGTCTTTAACCGCATCTTGGCGGTTTTGTGTTGCATAGCAAATATCATTCTTTTTGGGGCCGTCAATAGTCGGAAACCGCTGCCGAAGTGCGTCAATAATAGAGCTGGTGTCATCCATTGAAAGTGTGGTTTGGGTGACGTAAAAAAGGTTCTCTTGGTTGTACACCTCTAAACGTAATACATCTTCTGGAGATTCAACCAAATGGATATCCATATCTGGATTGTTTTTTTCATAACGTCCCATGGTGCCAACTACTTCAGGGTGGCCTTTATGGCCGATAAGAATAACCTCGCGGCCAATTTTTGCTTTACTGCTAACCTTTAAATGTACTTTTGTTACCAATGGGCAGGTTGCATCAAAGATGTTGAGTTTGCGTCTCTTGGCTTCAAGCTCAACTGCTTTAGAAACACCATGAGCACTAAAAATGACCGTAGAATCATCAGGTATTTCGTCGAGCTCATCAACAAAAATAGCGCCACGTTTTTTTAAATTATCAACAACAAAGCGATTATGAACGACTTCATGGCGTACATAAATAGGCGCACCGAGCTGATCGAGAGCACGTTCAACAATTTCAATTGCTCGGTCGACACCGGCGCAAAAACCACGTGGGTTGGCTAGAATTATATTCATTTAAATAGTAATAATTACTTAAGACGGTTCTTATCCCACAATACTTCTTTAGCGCCATTTTGCCGAGCAAAAACACGGCATAGAACAAATAATAAGTCGGATAAACGATTAAGGTATTTTACAGCATTTGGGTTAATATTGTCTTCTCTGGCAAGACTTACACAAAGTCGTTCACAGCGGCGGCATACGGTGCGAGCAACATGGCAGGTTGCTGCTGCCATCGTGCCGCCAGGTAAAATAAATTCTTTAAGGGCGGGTAAGTCAGCATTATATTGATCAAGAATATTTTCGAGCTGTTCTATGTTCGCATCGGTGATGGCACTATAGCCAGGAATACAAAGCTCGCTACCTAAGTCAAATAAATCATGCTGAATATTAAGTAAAATGCTTGCTAAGCTTTTATCTACTTCGCAGGCGATAACGACGCCGATTTGGCTATTTAGCTCATCAACAGTGCCGTAGCAATCAATGCGAAGGTTATCTTTTTCAACACGCGATCCATCACCAAGGCCGGTGCTACCTGAATCGCCTGTTCGTGTATAAATTTTTGAAAGTCGATGTCCCATTTATCCACCATAGAAGTATTTTTGTTTAAAGCAGTATAAGATTATTAAGGTAAAAGTACTATTTGAATGCTTAAGCAAATTACATTGATATACTATTTGTACTCTAATGCTAGGTAAACAATAAAAGAAATAAGAGGGCTAACGATGTTTTTTATAGAATTGAATGATACTCAATGTAAGTCATATTTAATTGCAGATATGGAAGCAGGCAAAGCAGCCATTATTGATCCAGTAGGTAGTAATGTTGATCGTTATTTAGCACTGCTGGCCTATCATAAATTAAAGCTTGAATTTGTTGCTGATACCCATACTCATGCTGATCACCGTTCTGCCTGCACAACACTTGCAGCATTGACGGGAGCAAAAGTTTGTATGCATGAGATATCACCCCAGCCCAAAGTCGATATACGGGTGCTTGATGGCGATATCTTAAAGATAGGAAGTATTGAGGTGAAAGTTCTACATACCCCTGGACATACTCCTGACAGTATCAGTTTTGTCGTTAATGGTGACCGTGTTTTAACAGGTGATGTTATTCTCGTTCAGGGTACAGGCAGGTCTGATTTTGCAGGAGGCGATGCTGGCCAACAATATGATTCAATTATAAACAAGATCTTCTCTCTAGCTGATAGTACGCTAATTTTCCCTGGTCATGATTATCGTGGTAATAAGCAATCAACAGTCGCAATAGAAAGAGAAACGAACCCTCGTGTTGCCGGTAAAACACGAGAAGAATATATTGAATTGATGGCTAACCTTAATCTTCCCTTGCCAGAAAGAATTCAAGAGGTTCTACAAATTAATCAAAGTGAAATTGCTGATAACAGTGTCAAATTCCCATTAATAGCGGAACTTAACGAGATCCTTCAATTAGATGCAGAGCTTGTTTTACAGAAAATGAAGCTGAGTGAGCCACCCGTATTAATTGATGTGCGGGAGCAAGCAGAGTTTACTGGAGAGCTCAGCCATATTAAAGGCAGCCAATTAATACCCTTGCCTGAACTAACCAGTTCTCTGGGGTTAATTGATCGTTATCGAGATAAGGAAATAATTCTAATTTGTCGGTCGGGAGCACGTAGTACAACAGCCGCGGCCATTTTGAAGGGTATGGGCTTTGCTAATGTGGAGAACCTTAAAGGGGGAATGTTAGCTTGGAAGCAAAAAGGCTTACCCGTTGAGAATAAAAAAAGCCCCAGCTAATTGCGGGGGCTTTTGAAATACTGCTAGTCGGCTGAGTACTGCTTTAAGCCGCCTGAACGGGAATAGCGTTACGTGTATCTTTTACACCATTATTGTCATCTAAATAAATTAGGCGTGGCTTGAAAACGGCTAGTTCTTCTTCGTTATATTCCGAGTAAGCACAGATAATAAGGATATCGCCTGCAGTAGCACGGCGGGCTGCTGCACCATTAACAGAAATAATACCGCTGTTTTCTTCAGCACGGATAGCATAAGTTGTAAAACGCTCGCCATTATTAACATTATAAATATCAATTTGCTGGTATTCACGAATGCCAGATAAATCTAATAGGCTGCCATCAATTGCACATGAGCCCTCATAGTGAAGCTCACTGTGGGTGACCGTTGCGCGGTGCAATTTTGTTTGTAACATTGTTGAACGCATATGGGTGTATCTTTGTATCAATTTGGCCGTGAATTATGCCCTATCTTGCCGATTCCTTCAACATTTATGTGCGACCGCAATAAAATGTTTACAATCAATGAGATAAGTTTAGGTGCGAGTCTCTAGTTTAAAATTTAACAGGAGGAGGGCGGTTATTTAAGCCGGTATTTTGCTCTACAATTTGTTTTGCAGCGGTTCTGGATGCTTCAAGCTGTTCTGAAAATTGTGCTGAGGCAGGGCTAGAACTATGTTCCGTCACATGATCATTTTGCGCCGTGTGTAAATGCAAGGTTTGGGTTGGGAAAGCCATTTCAACCTTAAGCTGTTTCGCTAAGCGAAGAATATCTAACAGAAAACGTTGGCGTTCGCGCAATTCAGTACTCCAGTCAGGGGTTTCCCAAAATACATAAACAAGAATATCTAAGGATGAGGCACCAAGGCTATTAAGGTAAACATGATAATAATCTTTACGCATATACGGGTGTAGTCGAATTAGCTCACGCACACCTTCACAAAAAGCTTCGATTTTGTCTGGGGCAGTATCGTAAGTAAGCCCTATTTTACAATTAAGACGACGATAACGTCGTTTACCCATATTATCGACTTTTGCGGTTATAAATATTGAGTTTGGCAGAGTGATTTGGGAGTCATAAAACGTTCGAATACGTGTGCTGCGTAAACCTACTTCTTCAACACTACCTTCTATATCATTCACAATAATCCAATCGCCGGTATGGAAGGTTCTATCTAAAATCACAGTGATAGAACCAAATAGATTTTGCACCACATCCTTAGCGGCTAAGGCAAAAGCTAAACCGCCCAAGCCGAGGCTGGCTAGAAGGCTGGAGACATTAAGATTTAAATTACCTGCAATAAAGACGATACCGATTACCGTGACAAATACCTTTAACGTTTTACTGATTAAAGGAACCAGCACATCATCGACTTTATTATCGGTGCGATCGGCGTGGTAACGCATATATTGGGTCAGCAAATCAACTAGGCGATAAGCACCCCAGATACCTGCAAAGCCAGACATTATTTTCACTGCAACCAATAAAATCAACATGGCTTGGTCTGGTAACGCGATGATATTAAGGCCTAACCACCAGATAGCCGCCATCATCATCACGCCAAATGGTCGAAGGATGTCATTCGGTGTATTTTTAAATGCCTCGATGGTTATTTTTCCGCTGGACTTTTTAACCAACTGAAACAAGCTATAAGCAGTGATTTTATCGGCACTAACACCAATCGCGATGATCAGTAAAATGGCTAGCCACTTCCAGTTTTCCAATAAGAAGCTACGGTGGCGCAAAGGTTCTGGTAATTGTTGCTTAAACTGAATATGCCAAGGTAAATAATTACTTTCTGTTGTTCCAGATTTCAAACTTTTCTTAGCACTGAGTTCTTGAACAATATCAGGCAGCGAGCTCATGGTTTGTTGGCTAAATAACCAACGTCCACCTTCAACACGGTTAACGACAATGCTGCCATGTTGATAACTTGCGAAGGTATAGGCCTGCCCTTGTTTTTCATTAGGGATAGAGGCTAGTTCGATAAGTTGAGTTTTATTGATTGCCTCTAATAAGCTCCAAGCAAGATTTTGGCCTCGTTCAGTGCGAATTATTTTATTAACATGTGATAAATCTAGGGTTTCGATCGCCTCGTTTATTTTATAGGACTGACCATTTTTTATAGCATCCATGCTCTCAATAAACCGAGTAAAGGTTTTTTGAGGGGTGCTTAAATAAGAGGGGGGAGCATTAGAGATGTTTTCTTGGTCGACGGCAAAACTTAGGCTACTGCTCGATAAAAATAATAAAAGCGACAGAATGATTTTCATAATTATTTGATGTTTACTGTGAGGTTGTCGATTAGGCGGGTGGTGCCGATAAAAGCAGCGGCAAGAATAACCAATTGAGTATCTGATGTGTTTGCTTCGGCAAGGCTATCGGCTTGGCAAATAGTGAAATAATCAGGTTTAAAACCTTGGTTCAGTAGTTTGTTTTTAGCCTGCTCTTGTAAGTTAGAATACTCTCTATTACCCGCTAAAATCTTTTGTTTGGTATTGATTAAAACTTGTTGAAGTTGTGGGGCTAACCTTCGTTGTTCAGTATTTAAGTAGCCATTTCTTGAGCTCATCGCCAAGCCATCGGCTTCTCTTACAATGGGTTCGCCAATTATTTTGATGGGGATATTAAGATCGGCCACCATACGACGAATCACAGCAAGTTGTTGGAAGTCTTTTTCACCAAAAACAGCAATGTTTGGCTGAGTCATATTAAATAACTTGGTAACAACCGTTGTGACCCCATCAAAATGACCTGGTCTGGCGGCACCACAATGTAGCGAAGTTAGTTCTGGTACATGAACATAACTGGTATTTTCTCCACCAAGTGGATAAATCATCTCATTATTAGGGGTGAAAAGAACATCGGTATTTACCGCTTGCAGCTTATCAATATCATCTTGCAGGGTTCTTGGGTAACTGGCTAAATCTTCATTAGCGCCAAACTGAGTTGGGTTTACAAATAAGCTAACCACCACACAATCTGCATTTTTTTTCGCAGTTTTAACCAGTTGAATATGCCCAGCGTGTAGATTACCCATGGTGGGTACAAAACCGATGCTTTTACCTTTCTGGCGTATGCCATTAAGGTGAGTCTGGAGTTGTTCTATTGATTCTAAAATGATCATATTATTTAGAAGCTATGCTCACTGGCTGGGAAGCTCATATCTTTAACCGCATTAACATATGCTTTAACGGCAGCACTAACGGAGCCAGTTTCTGCAATAAAGTTTTTACTAAACTTAGGTCGCTTACCTTGGGTAATATCAAGCATGTCATAGCAAACCAGCACTTGGCCGTCGCAATCAACACCAGCGCCAATGCCGATAATAGGGATATTAACGGCAGCCGTTATTTGTTTGGCTAAAGCCGCCGGTACGCATTCAATAACAATGGCGCTAACACCTGCTTTTTCAAGTGCTAAGGCATCATTCATAATAATATCAGCCTGTGCTTGGTCTTTTCCTTGTACTCGGTAGCCACCTAATTGGTTAACTGACTGGGGCAGTAGGCCTAAGTGACCACAAACCGGCACACCTTGTTCAACCAGATGACTGATAAGTGGCACCAGCTTTTGTCCACCTTCAAGTTTAACCATATGTGCATGACCTTCTTGCATTAATCTGGCGGCATTAAGAGCGGCTTGCTCTGCGTTTGAATAGCTCATAAAAGGCATATCAACCACTAATAAAGATCGGCTGATACCACGAGCAACACATTTTGAATGGTAAATCATTTCATCCATAGTGACGGGAACAGTGCTTGATTGACCTTGTACCACCATCCCTAAAGAATCCCCTACAAGGATCATTTCCACGCCAGCTTGGTCTAAGATACTGGCGAAACTAGCATCATAAGCAGTTAAGCTAACAATTTTTTCACCCCGTTGTTTCATTTTTGAAAGCTCGATGTTGGTAATACTTTTTATAATGCTATGTTGGCTCATAAGATTCTCAATAAGACGATAAGGTGGTCGGCAAGGGGTTGATAAAATGCCGGCCAGAACGAGTAGATTTTATATGCTGAAGTAATTGTTGGTAATCTGCTTCATTGTCCAAGGGGTTAATTTCTGCGGCATTTACAATCAGTAAAGGAGATTGCTCGTAATGATGGAAGAATTGGGTGTATGCATCGGATAGTCTCTGCAGATAATCACGGCTAATCTTTTTCTCAAAACTAATACCGCGGCCACGAATACGGCTAACTAACGTATCAACAGGTGCTTGTAGGTAAATAACTAAGTCTGCTTTAGTTGCTTGTATGGAAAGGGTTTGATACATCTGGTCGTACAGCTTATATTCTTCCGGCGTTAAGGTCAGCTGGGCGAAAATAGGGTCTTTCTCCAACATGAAATCGGTAACAAGGCCGTCAGAGAAGATATTTCGCTGGCAAAGCTGGTCCCATTGTTTAGCTCGTTCAGTTAAAAAGTGCAGCTGAACCGGTAATGCGGACTGTTCACTATGCTGGTAAAAATGCTCTAGAAAAGGATTATCCTGGGTATTCTCTTTAATTAGTTCACAGTTGAAGGTTTCAGCTAATTTAGCTGCCAAGCTGCTTTTACCAACGCCAATGGGGCCTTCTACGGCAATAAATCGATGTGAATGAGCTGTTTCCATTTAAACAATAGGGTGAAATGATTATTGGTGAATATTGTAAAGCGCAGTCCAGCTAAATGTCTATTTATCAGGCTTTAAGAACTTACTTAATTAAACTAGGTTTAATATCACTGAGCTGTTCGATCATCGCTTGTATTGAGCCAAGCCCTTTGATATTCAGCCGATCAGTTAACTCTAGTAGTGGATAAAGCACAAAGCCGCGCTGGGAAATACCAGGGTGTGGAATGATGAGATCGGGCTCTTGAATAGTTCTTTCACCATAAGTAAGTATATCTAAATCCAGAGTACGTGCGCCCCAGCGCTCACCCAAGCGTTTTCTACCTTGTTGGTTTTCAATGCTTTGGCATAACAGGAGTAATTGATTAGGGCTAAGTGTTGTTTTGATTTCAGCCACCGCATTTGTATAGTCGGGCTGGTCTTTGGGGCCTAATGGAGGGCTAGAATAAAAGTTTGAATTTGCGATTAGCTCAAGTTGTTCGGCCTCCGCTAAGGCAAGCAGAGCCGATGTTAATTGTGATAAGGGTTCTTCTAAATTACTGCCAAGGCCAATGTAGGCGATAACAGCAGGTTTCATGAATCGTTATCTTCAGCTTTCTTGCGAGGTTTCTTTTTTGCTCGTGGAGGCCGTGTCATGGCTTTTTTCTGAGCACTGCTAACGGTTTGAATCTCTGTCCACCAGGCAGCAATTTCAGGGTCAACCTCGCCAATTTCACTTCTTAATAGCATGAAATCATAAGCGGCACGGAATCGAGGGTGGTCAAGAAAACGAACACTACGAATACCAACTCGCTTTAAAAATCGTGGTTGCATTGTCCATACTTCACGCATAGGGGTGGTGAGTCTACGCGGTAGAGCAATTCGGCTTACTTGCTTACTCACAACATCGTTGGCAGCAGCATGTAGGGAAAGCGTATCACTGGTAAACTTAGCGTTATTTTTTTCTGAAATTTGGCGTATTGGTTCCCATAATAAAACGGCAAACATAAAGTACGGTGCAATGCCTTGCTCATTTTTCAGCCGGTTTTCAGTATTTAACATGGCTTGCTTAAGCATTTTTAAGGGTGCATCGGTTTTAGCTTTTAATAAGCTGTATTCGGTTTGCGGGAACAGAGCTTCAAACAGTTTGTATTTTTGGAGTAATTCAAACACCCGGCAAGCATTTTTATTTAAAAATAACTTGAGTGCCTCTTCATATAAACGAGCAGCTGGAATATCTTTTAATAAGCCAGCCATGTCAGCAATAGGGGTTTCACTCTCAGGGGCGATATCAAAACTGAGCTTGGCGCTAAAGCGAATCGCTCTTAATAAGCGAACGGGGTCTTCTTTGTAGCGAGCAATTGGCTCACCCATTAACTGTAAAGACTTGTGCTGGTGATCTTGCATGCCATTCACGAAGTCGATTATAGAATGTGTTTGAGGATCTAAATAAAGCGCATTAACCGTAAAATCACGTCGCCAAGCATCTTCTTCCATGGTGCCGTAAACATTATCACGTAATAACCGACCGTCTTTAAGTACGCGACTAGTTTTATCCTTTTTATTAACCGTTTGCTGGGATTCTCCGCTAGGGCCACGAAAAGTAGCTACTTCGATAACGTCGCGACCAAAATGTAAATGAGCCAATCGAAAACGACGGCCAATCAAGCGACAGTTATTGAAGACTTTAGCAATTTGCTCTGGTTCAGCATTGGTGGCAACATCAAAATCTTTTGGGTGTAAGCCCAAGAGTAAATCACGTACACAGCCGCCGACTAAATAGGCTTGGTAGCCAGCATTTTGTAATTTCTTAGTGATTTTAACTGCGTTTCTATCTAAATCGGACAGTTGAATGCCATAGTCATCAATATGATAGATTTGGGCGTTACTTAGGTGTTTTGATATAGCCAAAGTGAATTTATGAGTGAGGTTGGTAAGAGGTTTTCTCAGGATAAACTAAAGGGTGTCGTTGTATATTGAGAAAATGAATGAAGTTGGTCTTTATAACAGGCAATAAAAAAAGCAGAACCAAATGGTTCTGCTTTTTAATTTTAACCTTCAAAGTAGACTAGGAGTCTGATGAAGGTAAGTAGCTATTTTAAATTAAACAGCTACGATGTTTTCTGCTTGAGGACCTTTTTGTCCTTGAGTAACAGTAAACTCAACTTTTTGGCCTTCTTGAAGAGTTTTGAAGCCGTCTCCAGAGATAGCGCTGAAGTGAGCAAACACGTCAGGACCAGATTCTTGTTCGATAAATCCAAAACCTTTTGCTTCGTTGAACCATTTAACAGTTCCAGTTGTTGTAGACATAATATTTCCTAATTGTAATGAGTAATAAAGCCTTATATTTATTATAAGGCGGGTTTTGT